>ERZ795046.3400-NODE-3400-length-12613-cov-188.941631_pt1 | contig 12613 bp, 6 predicted proteins | sample MGYA00375130_ERZ795046 | MGnify/ENA primary metagenome ERZ795046 (study PRJEB30175, sample SAMN05720202) | activated sludge metagenome | isolation source: anaerobic digester from wastewater treatment plant | place: Japan | collected 2015-05-15 ...
TATGAAAATGGTACCGATGAATTTAGAGCCTTTGTTGACACAGCGAAGGTGTGGTGGTACAACGCCGCTGCCGATACAACGCTGAACTACGCTGTAAAGCCTTACTGGAAAGACTATTATAATATGGCAGTGCAATGGAAAGACTACTTTGAGAAACATCCTTATGTTCTACCACATTCTGCTGCCCAAAACTATTATCTTCAGGGTAAAATAACCTTCCTTCCTCTGGAAAATCTGAAGGTTATGCTTGCAGGTAACCTTGCAAAAGAACAGAGCCAAACTTACTACTACTCTGGTGATCAGAGATTTAAATATCGCGGCGAGAGGAACAGAGTAAACTTGAACCGTAGATATCAAGGTACATTGACCATAAATCATATCTTGAGAAACAATCTTTTCTATACCCTGAACCTTGGATACTTCTACTCCAGAAGCCGGTTTGGTATACTCCAGCCCGATTATCAGCCATACTGGTTTGAAAAATATCTTCCCAGCGTAAAGAAATACCTTTACTCAAGGAAGATTGACGAGCTCTTCTCAGACTATAGATTCATCGGTTACATTCCTGATCCACCAACAAACAAGGTGATTATTCCCGGCTATTACATGTACAATTTCGGGAATGGTAACCCGTGGGGCGTTGGAGACCAGGCTCACGTGAATTTCATTTCAACGGGTGATTACCGTGTGATACATAGAAGAATTGAGCAGACAATGAGTGGGAAATGGGATCTTACCTGGCAGGCTAACAAATATCACGAGTTTAAGACTGGAATTGAATACAGACAGCATGACATTAACTTCTATCATAACTCACTCCCATGGGATCAGAATCCGTTCCTGGACGTTTACAACACGAAGCCCTATCAGGCATCAGCATACGTCCAGGATAAGATGGAGTTTGAAGGTCTTGTCGTGAACGCAGGTCTCAGATTCGACTACATTAATCCAAAGAAAACTTATTACGTTAGCATCGCCGGACTTGGTCCCAATGATGTGTACGTAATTTCCCCTGATGACACTGTTGCCAAGGAAGTGAAGCCCAAATACCAGCTTTCTCCAAGGCTTGGTATTTCTCACCCTGTGACAGAAAGGCAGGTACTGCACTTTGCTTACGGATATTTCTTCCAGACACCACCTCTTGAGTATTTCTATTCTTCCACTCATATGAATATCGACGAAATTATGTCCAGAGGTAACCAGCTTGTAGGAAACCCAGACCTTAATGCAGAAAAACAGATTGCCTTTGAGGTCGGTGTGGCTAATCAGCTGAACGACTTTTCTGCTCTGGACATCACTGCCTTCTATAAGGATATTTATCAGTGGGTGGGTTCAAGAAAAGTGAAGGCCATTCCGATGTCCTTCTACATCTATACCAACGCAGCCTATGGGAACTCTAAAGGTGTTGAATTGACATATCAGTTGATGCAGAGAAACTTCAATTTTAGACTTGCTTATACCCTTCAGTTTGCCGAAGGCACTGAATCAGACCCCTTCGAAGCCTACGAAAACCTTTACTATCAGTCTCTTGGACTTGACCCTATCACAGGCGAACCTGCTGCATGCCCTGCCAGCATAGTTCCTCTCGCATACGACCAGAGACATACTGTTAACGCGTCTTTGAACTACTCCACTCCAAAGGGCTTTGGACCTTATGGGATCCTTGGTGACATCAATCTTTCGTTGATACATAGGTCCCAGAGTGGTACTCCTTATACTCCGAGAGATCTCCGCGGAAATATTGTGGGAGATATCAATTCAGAAACAACTCCATGGACTCATAATACGGATATGACCCTTGCAAAGGTCATCAATGTGTTTGGAAAGACACTTGAATTGAGACTCGAAGGTTTCAATATATTTAATATCAAGAACGTTCTTCACGTCTACTCTACAACAGGGTTACCTGATGATGATGGATCGGCAAGGACCATTACTGTTTCCCAATTCGGTAACACATCTATAACACTTGGGCAGACTGGATATAATCCACTCAGAGACCTGAATGGTGATGGAGAACTGACCCCTCAGGAAATGTATCAATCTTACCTCCTTGCTATGAAAGATTTCCTTGCGACACCTTATAATTACGGCTCTCCAATTCAGCTAAGATTTGCAGTAGTCTTTAGATTCTAAGGAGGGTTCAAAATGAAGTGGTTTAAGAGATTATCCATATTAATGCTTGTAATGGTGGGCGTTATCTCCGCCCGCACCCTCACCACTGGTACCGGTGCCAAAATATATAGTTATGGAATTCTTGATGGCTCGGAACTCTGTATGTATATGACTAACTATGGAAGCTTTGGTCACAACGTAGTTTCTGGTGGCTCTGGAGGCTGGTGGCCAAGAAACAGAAGAAACGAGACGTACATTTACGGCGCGGGTGTGTGGGTTGGCGCTCTGAAAAGAAATGCTACGAATCCAGCTAAGTGGGACACCGTAGTGACCTTTATGTACAACCCGAATAGTGGTCAGTCTGAGGGCGGACCTGCCTTCGTTCCCACCTGGTTAATGAGGGATTCTATAATCGAGCCACAGGATTCGACAGACTATGCAGGAGCTGTTACCAGCGCTCAGGCAAGACTATACCTGTCAAACTCTGACAATGCAGGCTACGGCTGGCCTATAAAGGAAAGGGATAACGAAGGTAACCTGAAGAATTACGTCCTTTCAACCCTTGACAGCTACACGAGGTACACAGATCTTAACCCTGCTCGGCAGGAATCGGGTTCAAGGCCATTAGGGCTTCTGTTCGACCAGTGGACATACCAGTTTGATGTACCCGGACTTAAGGATATTACGTTCCTTATGTTCAAAGTAACAAACATCTCTGGTGATACTCTAAAAGATGTTTACATTGGAGCCTGCTACGATGACGATATTGGAAATGAGTCGGGGTCCAGTGCAAATGACCTTGTGGGGTTTGTTAGAACCTACGATTTTGGGACAGGGCCAGTTACTCTTAATCTTGCATATCAGTATCAGCTTGTGCCTGAAGGTGGTTGGATTGGTGTTAACGGCGCTGGCCTCCCAGGGGTGATTGGAAGCGTATTCCTTGAGAGCCCAATTGCTACGAAACAGGTGATTGTATTGGATACCATAGGAACTCCCGTGGGACCTGATACGATTTATCCTGGTGACCCTCTTGGAATGACCGCTTTCAAGATTTTCACCCTTCAGATTGACCCCAGAGATGACAAAGAAAGATATACAGTAATGTCCGGTTGGGACCCTGTGTCGGCTGGAGGAAGATATAATCCATATATGGACGATGTCTACGGTGCGGGAGACAAGAGATTCATCCAGGTGTCAGGACCCTTTGACATGGTGCCTGGTGCCACTGCCAACCTCGTCGTTGCAGCGGTTATTGCTGCGGATTCCAACAACATAAAGTTCGTTGCAAAGAAAGCCTGGGATGTTTATAGTGCCAACTTTGTTGCACCGCAGCCTCCTGCGAAACCAACACTTTACGCCTGGGGACGTGATGGTGAAGTTGTGCTCTTCTGGGACAACACAGCAGAAATCACCAGGGATAGATTTTATGACATTGAGTCCGGCTCCAACCCACTTTACAGGGAATATGACTTTGAAGGTTATATCCTGAGAAGAAGTATGGATGGAACGGTGTGGGATACCCTCGGCAGATGGGATCTCCCCAATCAGTTCACGGTGGTTTATACCGACAGTGTAAGGGACTTCCTTGGAAATAAAATCTATACTGATTCCATATACCTTGGAACGAACTCGGGACTTGTACATTCTTACGTAGACAGAGATACCAGGCTCAGAAATGGCGTAAGGTATATGTATGAAATTCTACCTTACGACATAAACTATTCAAGCGGAACCTGGTTCTCCCTTGTAGGTGCTCCTGGAAGAGTCCTGGTTACTCCGCACAAGAATCCTGTAGACGAGGCGATACCTGATAATCCCGTAAAGATTACCAAGAAAGGTATTGAAAATGCATTTAACTATAATGCTGCATTTGTTGTTACAAAAGATACAGCTCTGCTGAAGCCGGGGAAATACTACTTGCGGTTTAATTATGAAGGTATGAGCAGTCGTAAAGCTGATCTGGCCACCTTTACTGTATATCCTCTGTTCTCTGCTTACCTTGAAGACGAGACCCACGATACTCTTGCATTTATCCCTGCAAATCAGATTCTCTGGGTTGCTGACACGGGTGGACTTGCTGCGAAATATACGTATATATTCCCATCGGATATTCTCTTCAATGGTGCAGTACTTTCGGGTCCCACATTCGAGGTCCAAACTAATCTTCCTGAGTGCTATTACACCGTTGACACAAGCCTTGTGGGAACACCCACTACCACCTGGAAATTACTTGCTTCTCAGTGGACCTACGATTCTACGCTGAATATGTACAAACAACCAGTTAAGTCCAGAGGTGCATTTTTCTCCGGTTCAGCATACAAGATTACCTGGAAGTACGTGGATAACGGAGATTCAGTAACCCTTGAAGTTGTGGACACGCTGACGGGTATTACGATACCTTTTGACCCAGTGGCGGGTAGGGACAGCATTGCAACTGGCTGGTCCTTCGTATGCGGTGCAGGAGCTCCTGCTGCTTTGAGACTCAAAGCAGTTGAGAAGATTCCTGCGACGGCGACTACGGGACTTGCTCGCTATCTGATGGCCATAAGACTTCCTGGTACTGACTTAATGAGATTTGCAGACTTCACAACCCAGGGTGGGATTCCTGCTGACGGAACGGAGTGGATAATCGGAACTCTTGCTCCTTCCACCGTCACAAGAATACCTTCCAGCGTTGATTATTATGAAATTGAGGTTTCTGGGTTGCAGTCAGTGCCAGATTACACCCTGAACAACGTTAAGGTTGTTCCAAATCCTTATTATGTCCTCACACCTCTTGATAAGGATAAACAGTTCAGAACCGGCGGAATTAGATTTACAAATCTTCCTAAGAATGCAACCATAAGGATTTATAACCCTGGTGGTGATCTTGTGAAGGTAATAGAGGTTACTCCGGAAAATGACGGAGAAGTAAAGTGGGATCTTCTGACAGAGTATGGAATCAGACCAGCCAGCGGAATCTATATCTACTATATAAAGACTCCGGACGGGAAAGAGAAAACTGGCAAGATTGCGCTGATATTCTAAGGAGGGGGACATGAAGAAACTTTTATATACCTTATTAATGGTAGGTCTGGCATCGGCTGCGTTCCTGGAAAAACCAACCTTCACCAAGGTTGGTTTCACTGGTGCATCATTCCTTAAAGTGAACACCAGTGCAAGAGTCCAGGGTCTCGGTGGAGCCTTTATTGCTATTTCCGATGATATTAATGCTCTATCAATCAATCCAGCAGGTCTCAAGAATGTGCGTGAAACGGCTGCTCTTGCAAACTATACAGACTGGATTGGCGACTTTACTTACAGCTATCTTGCTTACGCAATGCCTGTCCCGTACGGGGCCTTCGGAATTCAGGTTGGATTTATGAACTACGGTTCCTTTGAAGAAACCACCCTGGATGAGCCCGATGGTACTGGAGCGGAGCTCAGCGCTTCGAGCAGTTTTGTGGGATTTTCTTATGCGAGAGCCCTTACTGATAAGCTCGGCCTCGGGCTTACGCTGAAAGTGATAAGAGAAGCAATCGCGAGGGAGTCCGCTTCTGGATTTGCCATTGACCTGGGAACACATTACAATACTGGATTCAAGAACCTCAGAATTGCAATGTCCATGCAGAACTTCGGTGCAGATATGTCTTTCAAGGGACCTGATCTCGACATAGGTTCAATACCCCAGGACTGGGTAGATTATTACAACTACGGCGGTTCAACATTACCTACTACGTTTAAGACTGCCCCTTACAAATTACCTCTTGTGTTTAGAATCGGGCTTGCTTCTGATCTCGTGGATTTTGCTCAGCACAGGCTTACAGTTGCTTTTGATGTTACACATCCCAATGATGGTGCAGAGAAGGTTATGGCCGGTATTGAGTACTGCTTCGACAAGATGCTCTACCTGCGCGGAGGTTATAGACTTGATCCTGACAGAAGCTACGATGAATGGGAAGAAGAGAAGTACACTTTCGGTCTCTCTGGTGGTGTTGGCCTGAAAATTGGATTTGGTCCATCTCGTATCGCGGTTGACTACGCTGTATCTGACAATGGGCTTCTGGGACTAAACCACTTTGTAACGCTCTCTTACTCCTTCTGAGAAGTGATAAGGACTTTGAAAGGGGCAGGATTTAATATCCTGCCCCTTTTTATTTTTGTGACTATTGTGTCGGGGAAGTCTTTTCCTTGGACTCTTGGGGTGTACTTTGCTGCAGATAACGACCTCGCATCGCAGGCTGACGTTGATCTGGAGGAGATTAGGACTTCACCCTGCTCTGAGAAAGTAAACGTAGTCATTTTTGCGGACAGGGGAATCGGATCAACGAACCCCGGTACGTTTATATACGTCAAAAGAGATACTTTTCTCGTACAGATTAGAGAGTTTGGAAATCTTGACAGTGGAGACCCTTCCACCCTTAACTTCTTTATCAGATATCTAAGGGATAACTATCCTTCGGATCAATATGGTCTTGTTCTCTGGGGACACGGAACTTCCTGGATGAAGGTGGCGAATCCCTTTTCGAAAAGTATAGCCTTTGATGCCACATCGGGGAATTACATTGATGTGTTCAACGGGGAACTAAAGTGGGCAATTCCGGATTCTATATTCTCTTTTATAATAATGGATGCGTGTTTGATGGGTGGAATTGAAGTTCTGTGGGAGTTGCAAGGTAAAGCTAAGTATGTTGTAGCCTCTCCTGCACTGGTGCCGGCCACCGGGCTGAACTATAGAAAAGTCCTTATGGATTCTAATTCTGTTTTACGGAGTTTGGTTTCTTTCCTGCAGCGCGTAGTATGGAACTATGTTGTAGAGTATGATTCCCTTGATTACACAGTTTCAATGTCACTGTATGACCTTGAAAGACTTAACGAATCCAAATTTATAATTGAAAGACTCGTCAATGAAAGTTACTACACAAGTTCCTTCACCCTTATGAAGTACCGTCTTTCTTCCTTAACTTACAATCTTTATTCCAACGAGGTACAGGACAGTTTTGCGCCTTTTGTTGATCTAACAGATTTTCTGGGCAAATTTCAATATGAGCCTTTTCCCTTTATTATATATTCCAAGGGGAATGGTGTTTTTGAGAGTTTTTGTGGTGTTTCTGCTTACTTTCCTCTTTCCCTTCTTCAAATAAGGGAAAATTATGGAAAGTACCGGAAATTAGCCTTTGAAAGAGAGACACACTTCCTGGATGTGGTGATTAACACGATGAGAGACGAATATTTTTCCTGGGTGGATACACTCTTTGCGGAAAGAAGATATGGCAAAAGGGGTATAGAAGTTTCCTTTCCAGGGCTGGTGAAGGCATCCAGGTGGTATAACTCCTTGCTGGTTTACAAGGATAATTTTCTCAAAGATTCAGTGACTACGGTGCTTTCATACTTTCTTTTGAAACTTGCGCCGGGCAACTACCGTATTGAGCTTAGAGTTTTTTCTCCTCTTGATGGTCGCCTGGCATATTTTGCGGTATTTCCAGATACGCTTGTGCTGGAAGAATCTGATACACCTTATTACAACAGCGTAGTTGACTCTCTTCCGGAGGCTCTTGATATCACGGGGAGAAAAGTGAGACTAGAAGGCAGAAATATTCTTTTCAGGAACCGCAGGAAATATTTAGTATTCTGAGTTTTATGTCTGTTTGATTCCACGCGGTGAAAACGTGCTTGACAAAACCTGGTAACCCCAATATAATTTTTTTACCTTTAAAAGGAGGTGTTAAATGTTAAATATAGTACTGTCAGTGCTCCTTGCAGGGATACCCGTCCTGCCAAGGCCAGATGTGAACGTTGACGCGGGCAAGATAGAGCCTGGTCAAGCACCCTCAGTGATCATCTGCAATCAGCCAGCAGGCGGTGGTTGGAGACCGGTGATCATGTCCGGAGAAGCCCACAACAACCTCATCTGGATCGGTCCAAACACTCTGGGTTTCCTTGGTGCAGATATGGCTCCTGATGGAACCAACTGGGAAGGTGCCTCGGTATGGTATTCAGATGACAACGGCGCCAACTGGACTAAGTACAATATAAATCCTACCATTATTAATAGATTGTATCCTGACGCCTTCTATGATGCAACCACCGGAACACCCTGGTACGCATATGGTATCAGAGTCCCCGGCACAGCATCCAAGATATATGTTGCCAAAGATGAAGGACTTTCCATTGGTGCCCCCGGTCTCTTTACAGAGTATCAGGTGACAGATGGTATAGGCACCTATGGTGAGTGGCTTCCTACCGTTGTGGCCAAGGGCGACACAGTTGTAGTCTCCTATATGAAATATGACCTTAGCCTCGGAGCCTGCAAGACTTCCTTTGATGGAGGCGCCACTTGGGGTGATGAGGTTATAATTGATGAAAACCAGGCACTGGATAACCCCAATATGCTTCTTGTTGGAGACAATTTGGTCTTCTACTCCTTTGACGGCGATATTATTGACACAATTATTTTCTGGAAGTCCACCGACTGGGGTCAGACCTGGACAGGTCCATATAAACTTGAATCCTCAGCTGTTCAGTATGAATTCGCATCCTGGTGGTATTCTTACGCTGGTGTTGCTTACCAGGGTAAAGCCCATGTATTAGCAGTAATGAGTCCATCAGGTATTGAAAATGGTATTCTGTACGATTACATCTTTGACCCTGCCGACAATTCTATTACTGAGCAGTTTGTCGTGGGTGAAATTGATTCTTCTTCAGGTGCATATGATGTTGGTGTTCCTCAGGCAAGAACACCCAGCGCTGGTGTAACTCAGGATGGTTCCAAGCTGGTTGCAATGTTTATGAACTATGATGCGTCACTGACTAACAAAGATCCATACTTTATGGTTTACGATGGAACCACATGGTCAGATTATGCTCCGGTCTTTGCTGTTCAGGATACCTTCGATGAGGGTAGAGGCGACTTCTGCCCCACAGTGTATGATGATGGTGAAAATCTGAATCTTTACTTCGTATGTTCAAGCGGTTCCATTAATTACGTGAATATCTATTACGCAACCTCACAGGTGGTAATTCCTTCGGTTAACGAAACAAGGCCGACCTTCTCACTTAACGTAAGGCCGACCATCGTAACTGGGAACATGAATCTTGAATTTGCTCTTCCGAAGACAGCTAACGTCGATGTGACCGTTTACAACGCTGCTGGCCAGAAGGTGAAGAGCCTCTTCACAGGAACTCTGAATGCCGGCACACACAGAATGGCTTACGATACAAACTTCGGCAAGGGCATCTACTTCGTGACGGTTACTGTGGACGGTAAGTCCACTTCCAGAAAGATTCTGGTGAAGTAGTAGAACACGACACTGGAAGTCTCGGGGGACCCCGCAGGGGTCCCCCAATTTTTTTATAAACTCACTTTAAAGTCCAAGCATATATTACAAGTGCTTCCCCGATTGCCACTTTCATCAATAGGTCCAGAGCGGCATTCCTGGCATCTAACTACTGAAAACCCTGAGAAAAACTACCTCAAATGCGCAACCATACTCTTTTTGAGGTAACAAGCACCCTGCGGTTCTCGAAATTTAATACTTTAAGGACAGGCTCTTTGACTTCCTGGATCGTTTCCAGAGAAAAATCCTCTCCGTCCGAAAGGGTTGCTAAAAATGGCCATTTCCATATGAAAACGTTTTCACGGTCGAAGAAGATCCTTCTGGGGTCATTAAAGGGTAATTCAATCACCTTTGTAGATGCACTACTTATTCTCAAAAGATGGGAAAAGGTGAGGGCGAGGATGGTGTCTCCTGAGGTCTCAAAATCTATTACTGGCTGGTCCAGGGTTGTGGAGTCGGAAATAATAAACAAAGTATCACCGTGGTTAACGTACAGTTTACCTTTTAAAAGGAAGGCAAAACCGCACCCGAGGGGGCGTAGCCTGTCAATTTCATTGATGTTGTAGTTCCTGATGATATTCGTTGAGTCGCCGTCCGCTGTAACTTCGAGGATCCCACTCTGAGTTTCTACTAAAAAACCTGAATTGTTTCTATAAAGATTCTTAACTGGAATGCCCAGGTTTTTCTCGAATATTAATCTCTCATTTTCTACGGAGAAGATTTTGCCCTGATTTGTGTAGATGTAGAGGGTGCTATCAGCGTTAAATATCCCCGTGAGTTCTTCGCCTGATCCAAGGATTGAAGCGTATATCAATTTTGAGGCAAAATCATTCCGGACGGCACATAAATAGTTGGATGTAAGAATCCAGAGGTTGCCATTAAAACATGTTGCGTCAAGAATGGGAAAATCGTTCGGAAGTCCCGTCTTAATGGAGTCAACGAAAATCTTTCTCTTGTTGTCAAATATATAAACTCCAGTATTTCTCGTTCCAACGAAGTATAGATTTTGCAGGGGATCATATAACACCGCAGAAACTTTTACCTTTTCGCCAAAGGGGTTAAAAATTGGTGGGATGTAACTCAGGGTGCCACTTCTACTTGGGAAGGTGTAGTTTCTTTCTTTTTCGGAAGCAGGAAGTTCGAATCCTGCTGGATCCAGAAGGATTTCATTGTAACTGTGCACAATAATAATGCTTTTCTGCCCCACGCCAACAATATCAGGTCGAAATTCCAGCGTCCTGAGAAGCACTTTCTCTCCTGCGGGAATGTCGAAGTATGAGAGATCGTATTTGCCTTGAATAAAGTAGATTCTTGATAAATCGGGGGTCATAATTCCAAAATCGGGATCCTCGACTTCAAAGCACGTCCTGAGAGTCCTGTTGTTCAAATCGTATATTCCGATTCCCGTGGAGGAAGTTATAACAAGAAAATTTTGTTGTAATGAAAGGCTCCGCACATCAAGAAGGTCAGGAAGACACATATAATACGAGAGTAGCAGGTTCAGAACTACTTGCATCTGCGAAGAGCCAAAAAGGCTTTGCTAAGTCCTATAAGAACCTTTGTTGGAGTGAGGGTTTCAAAGGTGTTATCTTCAAGAAGCAGATCTGCTGCAAGGCCGTGTAAATAGACCCCTGCAAGAGCGCTTTGCAGTGGGTCTTTGATTCTGGGTAAAAGCCCGGCGATGATTCCCGTGAGCACATCACCCATTCCACCCACTGCCATTCCGGGATTTCCCGTGCTATTTATGTATACGTCTCTACCATTGGATATTACAGTAGGGGCGCCTTTCAATACAGCAATGCTGTGGTGCTTTTCAGCAATTTTCTTCACATATTCGATTCTTCCCGAATCTATAACACCCGGGGAAACTCCCGGAACTAAAAATGAAGCCTCTCCCGGGTGCGGCGTCATAATACTGCCATCAAGGTTGGGTTCTTCAATCTTTGATAGTGCCCATATTCCGTCGGCATCGATCACTTTGGGCTGCGGAACCTTGAATACTTCTTTGAGCATATTGACGGTGTGCGGCGTTCGTCCCAGGCCAGGTCCGAATGCAACTATATCGTAGTCTCCTTTTAGAATTTGTGTAAACTCTTTGAGGTTATCGTAAGAGATTACAATAACCTCATTTAGCTTTGCCTGCATTATGGGCCTTATCTCTTCGGGTACTGCTAAGTATACGAGGCCTGCGCCAGATTGCACAGCGGCCTCTGCCGTAAAGTACCCTGCACCGGTATAAGCCTTTGAACCTGCAATTACCAGTACCTTTCCACAGATTCCTTTGTGCTCGTTTCCGAGATATTTGGGCAATAAACTAGCAATGTCTTCCGCCTGGATGAGAAATTTGTCCGCTTTAACTTTTTTGGTTGGAATTCCTATATCGAGAACCTTAATTTCCCCTGCAAAATGTTTTCCCGGATATAATAAAAGACCCGTCTTGAGGAAAGCAAAGGTGCAGGTCATATGCGCTTTGAAGGCACTCTTAGCCACTTCTCCAGTTTCGCCATTTACACCACTGGGGATATCACATGCGATTTTGAACCCGGGCTTTCTGTTGATCTTTTCCACAACTTCAAGGTAAGGTTTTTCTAGTTTTCCCTTGAATCCCGTACCAAAAATTGCATCAACGTAGATATCGAATTCAGCGTATTGTTTGAGAAATGCTGATGCGTCAACTATTTCAACGCCAGACTCCTTAATCAATCTGTAGTTGTGTGCTGCATCGGGAGACAGCTCTTCCTCTTTTCCAAAAGTGTATACTGTTAGTTTCTTTACCGAGGATTTTAAGTATCTTGATAAGACAAAGCCGTCTCCTCCGTTGTTGCCCTTTCCGCAAAAGACAGCGACCCTCATCCTGCCCAGCTTCTTCTCGAATCTACTCACGATTTCCTGGAATAGACGCTTACCAGCGTTTTCCATAAGGGTAAGGGACGGAATTCCAAGGTTTTCCGATGCTAATTTATCGGCCAGTCTTGCTTCATCAGGAGTCAATACGTTCAGGCTCATCCCAGCGCCCTCTGGAGTTTTTCCTTCATCTTCTCCACGTGGGTTCCCTCCCAGTAGATTCTCTCGCATTTCGGGCACTGGAAAAAGGTGTCATGGTTGTCGAATACGTAGAAAGGAACTTTTCCACGAACTGCTTCTTTTTCCACGGGGCGAATCTCCTCATTGCACTCCATGCA
>ERZ795046.3425-NODE-3425-length-12567-cov-4.373961_pt1 | contig 12567 bp, 15 predicted proteins | sample MGYA00375130_ERZ795046 | MGnify/ENA primary metagenome ERZ795046 (study PRJEB30175, sample SAMN05720202) | activated sludge metagenome | isolation source: anaerobic digester from wastewater treatment plant | place: Japan | collected 2015-05-15 ...
TGGAGTGACCGTTTCTTCTGGGCTATCCCCTACTACCGCCACTATTTGCAGAGTTGCCGCAACTGGATAAATAATCCCGGTCGTCATTTTAGTGGCTCTAAACAGGCGCCCTGACCCCGGTCTAAGTGGGTCTGCTATCCTAAAGAGTGCTCCAACCTGTATTCCTGGAGTATCAAACGGCACGTGGATTATGGGCTGTGAATCTTGATTAAGCTCTGTTACCCATCCCAGCTTTTTAAGAGTATTAACCTTAGGCACTTGGTCGAATATTACCCTCATAGGCACTGGGTCATAAAAATAAGAACTGAGCTCCCCCGCCGAAGTAAACTCAGTCGTAGGTTCCTTCACCTGGTAGTAGTCCGCATCTATGCCATAATACTCTAATGCTTCATTAAAGTAATATCTCTGTATCTCTAAGTCATTTTGTAAAAGTAGTCCGGGCATACTTACCACTCCTCGAATTCCCATTCTGGTTCATCCACCTCATAGGAATCATAATCTTCTGGGTCGCTTGGAAGCTTAAAAAACACGTAATCATTTCTTCCAAACTCATTTCAATATCTCCTTAATTCTCTCTTTTACTTCTCTCAATGATACCGAGTCTGAAAAATCTTTCGGGGTCAACTTAGTCTGCGAATAGTACTTTGATAAGTAGTGCAGTATCGACGGGTGTATGTGTGCATACCTCGTCCAGTCCAAACCGTAAGTCTTCCTAACTTGTGCTAGCACCTCAATCGTCATAGGGGAGTAGTCTGGGTTAGTCAGCTTTCTTATAAACTCTACTGGTAGTCCTAACTTGTATGCTTTAGATATTTCTAGTATCTGTTCTGGAGTATTTTCCGGTGTTACAAAAGGTTGAACATCTGCTCCAGTCTCTGCCGCCACAGCCAGCATTAGATTCTGAGTCTCATCATATTGCTGTGAGCCCTTGTAGGCGCCGTTTATTTGCTCCGTAGACGGCTCTTCCGTATGTTGGGTCTTCTCTGGTGGATTGCCCATTGTAGCGTCTGTTATGCCGTTTAGAGCGGGTCTTATTATAGAGTCGAACAGGCTTCTGTTTCTGTTGTAAATAGTCATTATGTAAGTATGTAGATTTGTAGCCACCTGCGGTATCCAAGCCTTGTTCATAAGAGTTGCCGTAATATGCTTACAGGCTCCTTTCTGATTATTTGGATTTGTTTTTATGCTAGGCCTAGTCTCTGGGTCGCCGGCTTTGTTCCCCGCTAAAGTCTGTGCTCTAGCATATCTATACCTAAAATCCGGACAGTCGCAAGATATCTTTATCTTCCTTACATCCATTGCCCTCTGAAGTGCCCTCTGTAGCACATTCGGTAAAAATTTCTCCTTTGATAAAAACTTATTTAGTTCGTCCAGAAACCCCTCTATTGCTATGACTACCTTATAATCCCCTGTCTTTCCTCTAACTGGAATAGTAAAACTATATGCTCCTGTCTTAAAAAGAGTGTTAATATCCTGCTCTACCCAGCCGCTAGAGCCCGCTCGTAGAGAGGTTTGGGTTCTGGAAATATATCTATTACCGTCGCTCGATGCATAATTTTGAGATTGCCTCACACTATTAATTATAGCCGATGCTAGCTCAGATTCAGTTGCAGGACAAATCCTAATTTTCATTATAGAATTCTCCTGCCACTAAATTTTTGGAGTTCTTCGTAAAGTTTCTCTAGTTCGGAAAGACCTTCTGATAATATTTCCGAGTTAACTGTAACCGGTGCCCCAGAAACTGTATACTTACTTCTAAGTCTACCTATAATAACCTTACCGTGAGCTGTGGCAAGCCTTATTAAGTAAGATTCCCATATAGGACTTGGTAAATCCTCTATCGCTTGAATAGCCGGTCTATAAATCAAGGTTATAGCCTTCGGCCGCTGTCCGCTGTAGCTCACCATTAGGGTTTTATGATACATATCGTAAAAATATACCAGCTCTGCCTGTATCGCGTTTTGAGCCATAGCCCTTACAGCGTATTGAGCCTGCATCTGTAAAACGGAATTTAAGCCGCCGTTGCCCGCTGTTCCCTGACTTCCAATCGAAACTGAATTCGATAAATAGAATGGGTCGTATGACAAACCTTCGGTTGTTCCGTATGGGGTTTCCGCTCTAAGCACCACATCAATCTTAGATATCTTATACTTAGAGACATCTATGACTTCCGCGTAAGGGATAGTAAGCACCGACGGGGTATCCACCCTCTCTATTAGCTCTCTTAAGGATAAATCAAGCAAAGTTTGTATATCCGTATCACTAAGTTCTATCTTAGACGGCAAACCGTTTATCTGACCTAATAGAAACTTTACTTCTGATATTGCTTGCGCTGTCGTCAAAGGTGTACTCTCCCGAATGAATAGTTGGAATAAAATCTGAGTGTGCAGTCATCCGCCCTCTATTTAGTATTGTTCATTATACAGAAATGCAGGACTTATTTCGCGTCCTGCATTCCTTGTGGTATAGAGGATATTTCTATGGCTGACTATCCTTCTTATTACTATTCATCGGGAGCCGTAGACGGCTCTACCCAAAACTCATACTGAACATCAATGCCGGGTGCCTGTTGAGACAGGAATCCGATAAGCTCGGAAGTAGTGTTTGCCTTAAAGCAAACAGCCTGATTGTGTTCTACAGGAACGCTCTGGCTGTAGCCGCTGCAGCTAACTTTAATCCTCTTACCAGTCGTATTAGTGATCGTCACCTTCGCTGGCACTATGCTTAAATCTATTACTGATATGGACATAAACTAATCTCCTTATAATTTTTATTTTTATTGCTGGGCTATGTTATCCATAGCCCAGCTCTGACTTGACTAGTGAGTTACCGAGCCTTTAACCGAGAGCATCGGGTTAAGAGGCACGTAATCGTAGAGCGAATAGAAGCCCTGGCTGTTCAGGCCGTCCGCGAATTCAAGTAACTGGGTGGGTATGATATTAGCAGGAAGTGCTGCAATATACATACCGAGTATACCAACGCAGAGGTCTGTGCCCTGCCCTTTGGCGAATACTACATAAGTGTAATCGTCCATATCGGGCTTGAAGTAAATCTTAAGGTTACCAATAGAGCCAATAAGCTGGGTACCTATTTTGCCCTCTGTGTTAGCGCTCTTCCAGCCGGGAACTGCCATTACTACTGGAACTAGAGCAGAGCCTACAAAGCAGCGGTTACCTGCGTATATCTTGGTTACCTTAGTAATAGCCGCTTGAGCCGCGTTAAGGACGCTACCGAAAGAAGCATAGTGCTGAGCTATCCAGCCGTTCGTTGCCGCAAGAGAGAATGGAAGTGTATAAACGCTGGTTGGAGCGTTGGCTACTATGCTGTCGGAAACTTCTGTAGCTACCGAATACATAAAGTCCTCGACGGCCTTCTTGGGGAGCTCCTTGCTGATGTCAATGCCGTAATCGTTCTTGTAGATAAGGTTATCCAGAGCGTCGAATACGATTCTGACTTTGTGGGGCTTAGCGTCAAGAGAAATAGCTTCTACTTTGGCACCGAATGTGGGCAGGTCGTGAGCGGGTAGATATTTGTTATCCCACTTGTAAGTAATTATTGCACCTGCGGGAATAGCTTTAACACTGGCGGTAATTTCGCCTGTGGCATAATTGATTGTGCCATAATCTTCTATGGGGTCGCCGTTAATCCTGACGGAGCCTGTAATAACTGGAGTCCACCTAAGGGTGAGTGTGCCATTCTGGGATACCTGGGCGGCTACTTCGTCGTAGGTATTCTGGCCGTTATACGCAGCGTCTACCACGCTTTCTCTGGTGCCATCCGCGTTCTCCCTGTAATAAATACCGAAGGGGTCGCTTACGATGTCTCCCTGCTTAGATGCCCCTTTATTCGACATCCTGACATACCTTGTGCAAAGCACTTTAGTGCTGGCCGTAGCCATCGGCTCAACTGCTACCCAGTCGAATACGTCCATCGCCGGAATAGCGAGAGATGCTACCTTAATGATAAAGTTCTTTTGCGAACCTACTGTGGGGTTCTGCGCTACCGCAGAGTTCGAGCCTTCTAAAGACTCAAATACTGAAATGGTGTTCTTGAGAACGACAGCAGCTGTATTTCTTACTTCCTGCGGAAACCTTCTCTGGTGGAAAGCCTCCGCTGCCGCTATCTTATTCTTCTGAGATTCATAAGCTGAAACTGTGGGCATAATAATCTGTCTCCTGTTTTTAGTAGTTATAATTTCGAGGAATATGTAGTTATGTTATCCCGTCTTATAGTCCTTCCTCTAAGACTACTTAACTGGTGTTACTCTCCTTCCGTCTACCGGCAATCCCTAGCATTACTTGCGAATCTACCTCGACTTCTTGATTGTAACTATCTCACCACTTTCATATCTCTTACATTATAATCTGATATTACTCATAGATTTGACTCTTTGATTAGTATTGTATTCCAACTTTCTAGGAGTCGGATTCCTGATACTGACCGCCTATCCACTCCGGTCTGAAATACTTAATAGTGATATTGCACTTCATAGGAGTGTTGGCGTTATTATCGAATGTTATGGACTGTAAGTCCGAGCACCAGCAATTATGAAGTTCCCAGGTGCCTACCAGCGTTCCTTTATTGCCAGTAGTTACATCTATTGATACTTCCGCCCAGTAATCATCTGGGTCTCCTACTTCGCCTGTAATATGATTTCCCGCGGCCATCTTCCAACTGTAAAGTATATCATAAGCTGATTTGGTTACAAATACATCGAATTGTGCCGAGCTTTGGAAAGTGTTTATAGTTCCTGGAAACTCTATTCCTAAATTGCCTTTTCTATAACTTAATGTGTTCTGCGAGAAGCCCGGACCTTGAAAAGTATCACTAGCTATTTTTAGTGTGAGAGTGAGGTCCTCTTTCGAGAATACCGACTTCCTCGGGTCCGCCATATTTCTTAGTCCTTCTGGTAAATTCATAGTCACCGTAAAGTGGTTAGTTGCCACTGGGTGGTATGCCTTACCATCTTGGGCTATAGCTAAGCAAAAATCGTTAAATCGTGCTGCCATTATTTACCTCTCCCACTATAACTTGGTTTTATCTCCTATAAGCCCTTGCTGTCCTTGCCGCCAAAGACTCGTTAGCTCTAGCTGTACCCTTCTCCGGGTCAATCCTATTTGCAGGATTTTTAGATACCTCTAAAGAATGGCTTTTTGCATAGTATTCATCTTCGCCAAGGCCGGCCTCTTCTATAAACTCGTCCGAGGTTGCTTGACCATCTTCATCGAAATGCTCCTCGTCCCCTTCGCTCTTAATAGGGCCTTCGTTGTCAGCTTCGTAGGTATCCTCTTCTTCCTCGCCATCTAATAAATCTAGGTAAAGGAAAGTTTCTACTATACCATCCTCCGTTTCCTCTTCCTCGAATCTGCCTCTGAATTGAGCAGGCTCAATAAACTCGCCATCAACAGTCTCTTTAACCTCTCCGTCCGCATACACCGCTAAAATAACTTTAGAGCCCTCAAACTCAAAAGATATTTCTAAGTGCTCTGGAATCTTTCCATCCTCCGACATTTCCACATAAGCCGCTGTAATGGTCTCAACATCGATACCATACTCATTAGCAAAGGCCTCTTCATCGAAATTAATTAGTTCGGGGAAGGCCGTCTCCGGAGTCTTTATATCCAACTTCGTTTCTTCCACAGCCTTCTTCTTAAAAGGAAGTCTTGCAGCGCCTTTGGGTTGCCCCTCAGTTAGTCCGAGCTCTCTGTTAAGAATGTCATTAGCTGACTCTGTGGCTGAAATAGATATTGGAGCGAACTCCTTTTTAGCAGTCTTCAGTTTGTGCGGCGGCGTAGTTTCTAGTAACTCCAAAATCTTTGCTACATCAATCATTATTATTTCCTTCCTTGCTTTCTATTTATTTAGTATTGTACAATCCCTTTTCGAAGTTCTTCTAATCGTCAATCATCTTGAGTATCTCATCCGGAACTAAATCATCTTTATCAGCTGCTTTCTTAAGTTGCTCGCTCTCCGAATCGACTTCCAGTTCTTCTTCTGGCTCCTCCTCGGATTTTGGAGTCTTTTGTACGTCCTTTCTCCCATCCTCCTGGAGTAGGTTTGGCTCTGCTATAAATTCGAGAACCTTCTCCTTAACCTCGGAAAGAGTGCTGGCTGTAAGATATTCCGAAACAGCTTCTTTATCTTCCTGGGAAAAAGCAGTTCTATTAAATACAATAAAGCTCGCTATATTCTTAGCCAACTCCACTACGAACTCTTGGGTGGTGGACTCGGACGTTAATGCCTCCTTAGCTATTTTAATCATTATTTGTTCCTCCTATATAGCCTTCTTCTTGTAATGCCGAAAAAAGCTCCTTCTCTACATCGTCCCCAAAGCTCAGCCTTTTCTGTACCTTAACATTGACTCCGGAAGCTGCAAGGGCTTGGGAGTAGGGTGCAAGCCTTAATGCCTCAGAAGATAGTTGTTCTGCTGCAGACTTTATTTTAGCTGCTGTTGCAGTCTTTAGGTCGATTGCTTTTCTAAGTGACTCTTTAGGTATACTATAAATATTTGCATAAGTGTCTATAAGACTTTCCCTTGAAGAAGCTATCGAGGCTGCCGCCTTTGATAAAGATTGTCTATAACTAGCTAAAGATTCTTTAGCACTCCTAAGTTCCGCGTCCTTAGTGCTAACTACCTTCTCCAGTTCAGATACCCTATCTTTAAGTTGTTGTGTGGTAGCCCTTAGATTTGAGAGTTTTCCCTTGGTTGCCGCCAACTCCTCTTTAACTGAGCGTAGTGTATGCTCTAAAGAGGTTTTTTCCTCTGCCAAAGCCTTTCCCTCTGATTCTAGTTCTGCCACTCTAGCCGCAAGGCTCTTAGCCTTCTTTTCTGCATCTGCTGCCTTTTGAATAGTGTGGTTTAGTGTAGTATCAGTTTCCTTGGTGTAGCCGTTATAGGCTTCCATCATCTTAGTTATCAGCTGTTGTATTTCTGCATTAGCTTGCTCGTGGATAGATAATTTCCTCTCTGCCTCGTCCTTTAATTTTGTAAGCTGGGCTACTTGTTCCCTAAGTGAAATTAGAGAAGCGTCTGATTCCGCCTTTTCGAATAGGAGTTTCTGGACCTTCTTTTCTAAGTCCGTCTTCTCCGTTAATACTTTGTGTAAATCAAGTAGTACAGAGCCTTTCTCGTCTGCCACTTTATCTTCGTCTGAATTCAGTTGCTCGCTGAATTCTCTTGAATCTATATATTCTACTGGAGCTAAATTGCCGTTCTCATCGAATAGCTTGTCTAACTCCCGCTCTAATTCCTCTTTATCCACATTAGCAGAATTCGCTATATTATTCAAGTCCAGCGATTCCCTAGCAGACTTGCGTTTTTTCTTAGTTCCTGTAAGTGATTCTGTGGCTGATACAGTAACCTCGCTCTCTTCGGTTGCTGGTAAAATCACTATATCAAAGCCCTTAAATATATAGGAGTCTTGGTTCCATCCATCTGGTCCTTCTGCTGAATCCTCATCTGCTTCATATGAACCGCGACTAGAAAATCCAAACTTATAAAAAGGCGCTATTGCCTTGTAAACGCGACCCGCCGGGGTGTCCAGTATGTATCCCTCTGCGTAAACCTTCCCCTCTTCGCCTTCCTCTATTTTGGTTATAATAGCTGCAGCCTTTTCTGGGTCTGTTTCTGTCCTTTCAAAGTCAGCGGTAAATTGGCTTGGGTGTCCGAGTTCGCAAAGAATACCCCCGCGACGCATCATCTCATTAAAGCGAGAGTTCCTGCCAGCAAGTATATCCTTATAAATTCTGGAATAAGACCTTCCATTTAAGGTAGCCCTATCGTAGCAAGCGCAAAGTCCGCTAATCTTTCCTAAAGATTTGGCTGCTAAGTCCTTCATTTGCCTTAAACCCCCACTGATGGAGAATCCAGTTCCCCATTCACTTTTATCTTTATTCCTTTTTCAGTTAAGCATTTACTTAATATGTAATCTTGAACTTTCTTAGGCTCTGTTATTCCTTCTTTAGGTTGTGCTATGTATGCGAACAACCTATACATCCCCGGAACCATCTTCTGCGTTAATAACTGGTCGACTACAAATGAAGCCGATATCGTCCTCGAAGATTTGAACTTAATTTCATCCGATGTCACCACTTGAGTATCTAGAGCTTCCCCAGCAAAAGTTCTAAGTATGAAAAGTATTGCAGAGTTCGGTATAGACTCTAGATACTCTTTCAGTGATACTACTTCGTTCTGTGGCATCTTATCCTATCTTTCCACTAATTGACTAAAAGTTTACCTTAGCTCTAACAGGCTGAACTGGTGTCTTGCCGCCAGGCTTTTTTCCAGCCACCGCTCTAGTCTTCTTTCTCTTCTTAAGAGCAGTAAGAGTAAAGCCAGCTGTTCCCGCAAATACAATCAGTAATACTTCCGCTACGACATATACTATCCACTTATGGTCTCTGACAAACGGAATATATCCGAGAACAAAGTCGCCAAGAGCTGTGATAGTGGTGCCTTCGCCAGCCTTTACTTCAATATTGAAGTTGTTGCCGATAACCAGTGCACCAAGAATGACTACGAAAGCCAAACTGATTACAAATAGCGCGATCTTCAATTTTCTCATTTTGCCGTCTCCTTCCTTATATTATACTTAATAATTGCTTTATATACTTTAGATACTCTGTTATCGGTAGATAATCCATCCGATAAAAGGCTCCTATTGCTTCTGCTAACTCATCCGCGAATAATTGTTTGAGTAGCAGCATACTGTGTGTCTTCCTGCAATATAAATTCGCTTGTAGTAATAAACTTGATAGGGTTATTACTGTATTGAATGTTATTACTTCAGTCCTTAGCAACTCCGTGTATACTTGAGATTTTCTGCTTCTGAGCCCCTGTATAAATGCTCTTAACTCTTTGGCTTGGGACTCTATTGCAATTTCCTTAGCTTCTCTTGTTGCTAAACCATCCACATTGAATAATTCTCTTAGGCTCGCCATTAGTGATACCTCTCGCTGCGTGAATTTCTCCGCTGCTCCTATCTAGTATTGTATATTAAATCAATCTTAACAGGTGTATAACGTCTTCCTCACCACCCAGCGACCGTTGAACCGGAGTTTCGTCATTATCTTCGTCGAAACAATCCGAAACTTCTTGACTTACAAAAATGTCGCCCGATAGTAGTTTCTCTCCCTCCTCCTTTCCCTCATCCAGTAACTGCCTTACCCCTTTCGTAATAGAGTCTCTGAGGGCTTGGATTTTCCCTTTAGTTTTTATGGAATCCTCTATTACTCCATCCAGCACACGCTTCCACTCTGGGAAACGCTCTACTAGGTCTCTATAAAATGCTATAGAAGCGTCCACCATTGAGTCCGCTTGGGATAAAGCCTCATATTTCCCTAAACTATCTCTGTCCATAGTCTTTTAGCCTCCTTCTAGCTATCGCTTATTCCATTTCGAGAGAATATGGAACCGATATATTCCACTCCTCTATGCCTTCCCTTAAAGTTAGGTCTATAACCGTGTCTATCGTTGCTGGCCGCGTCTTTTTAATCTTTCTAATGGAATAAGCTGCTAAGCCATCCCCATTAACCAAAAACTTGTCGCAAGTCTTAGAGACCTTTTGCTTAAATGTTCTAAATGCTGTATTTGGGTCTGTGCTTACAATAAGTAAACCCTGTGCCGCTCTCCTTGCTGCTCTCTCTATGGCATTAACCACTATTTGACAGTTCAAGAAGCTTTGAGGTCCAAGAACCCCTTCGTTCGGATATAGGGTCCTATTGCCCATTATAGTATAGCCTATATTCTGCTTGTATACGATAGGATTCGAGGAAATGCCTATCTTATCTAGCATCTCCTCTCTAACCGATTTAGTTACCGGCCTTGTGGTAGCCACTGCTGACACCACTCCGTTAGGATTATTCGCTATCGGTAGCCAGTAAGGAATTCCGGATTGAATATTAGAGCCTAGTTTAAGTAAATATCCATAGCTATCTGGAACTACTAGTTTATATCCCGACATTACATAAGTATCTGCTCCTATAAATGAAGCTGACTTCGACTTATCCGCCGTCTCCGAGGATAATCTGTTAAATTTAGTTTTAAGAGTATCATATCCATTGCTTATGCTATCTGAAAAATCAATTAAAGCTATGGATTTGATAGAATAAGCCAGCTTCTGCATCTTCGCCGCTAAAGCCTCTGTCTGGTAATAGCCTCCAGAGGTAATATAAGATATAGAAGTATACTTCTCTGTGTCCTCTAAAACATCCATCGGGGAAGTTGTCCCAGATAAACTAGTTAAGAAATCCCCCACCGATACCTCGTCCTCGTTGTCGCCAAGCGGAGTGTCCTGTACCTCGTCCTCCCCAAGCGGAGTGCTACTCTTCTTCTTCGGAGTCTCTAACTTTGCCGAACCTGACATATATACAAACTGGCCGGTAAGCCCCGCGTAAATGGAATCCAATCCTAAAGAGGCAAAGCCAGAATTAGTATAGAATTCTATATTAGCGAATTCTACCCCCTCTATATAGTTTTCTGAAGAGGACTTAAGACTAATAAGTTTCTCTTCCAATAACTTTGACGAGCCGTCCGTTACCTTCACTTTCATTAGCCCGCCATCTTCCCTCGTGATGCTAACGGTCATACCCGCGTAGTATCTACCTTTATACTTGGCTCTAACTGATATAGTCTTACCCGCTTGAGGTGCTAAAGGGCCAGTTTTAGCGCCAGTACCTATTGCAAAGGCATTTGTGCTCCCAGTAAATAGCGATCCGGTTTCTCCATCTGAATTCGTATAAGATGTCGGCTCTGCATAATCAATGTTATCCGGGTACTGCCTGTGGAATAAAACTGTTAATCCAGCATCCACCAATCCTTTTGCATATAACCAACTTCTATCTGGCGACCCCGCTAAAATAGAGTTACCCTCTGCCCCGTTGTAAGAATTCTTAAATAGGTATGGCAAATCTCCGAAAAGAGATGTGAACAGAGATTTTGTCACAAATGTGGGCTCTGTCGGCCCCTTTACCGCAAATCCCGGAACATAGACAACTACATCCGTATCTAAGTCCACAATCGGTTGTATTGCTTTCTCACTTATATTTACTGCCATTATAAAATGTCTCCTCTGTTCCGCTTGTTTATATAGTATTGTATTCAACAGCAATAAGCTCTGGGCTTACTGCTCTGGAGTCTCAGTGATAGCTATTATCCTTATCGGTTCTACGAATGAATCTTGATTTTCCAATACCACTGTAAACTCGCCTGGTGCAAATAATGGCGGGTCATCTAGACCCTCTCCAGGTCTAGCTTTATCCAATACTGCTAGCGTGGAGCCGCCCCCATACGCTATTTGTCTAGATATACCTAACCCCAGTGCTTTTGAATCTATTTCCCAAGGTTCCGCCAGCACTGTAGCCTTCTTTAGAGTTTTACCCTTGTCCTCTGTGTAAAATATATCGTAAGATAATCCTTCTTTTAAGTCCAATCCGCCACTAGTGCTAGTATATAATCCTTGTGAGCCCGTACCGTAACTTAATATTTCAAAATCCTCTATAGGCCCGTCTATTATATGATTCTCTACTATTACATTGATATACTCTTCCCAACCTTTCTTTGAAGATAATAATCTATCCCTATCGCCCTTACCAACCAAAATTAGTGTGCCTTCCGGCAATATCTCCTCTTTGACTAGTGGTGGCTCCTCCCCTACAGAAAGTTGGATAAAATATAAATTAGTGCAACCTGCAAAAGCCCTTCGTCCGATATATTCCACGCTATCTGGAATTAAAATCCCTCTGATATTAGAGTTCGCAAAAGCCTCTTCTGCTATTCCTTTGGTCCCTTGTAATAGTTCTATAGGATAATCCAGTTGCTCTTCCGATAAAGTTCCTTTCAGAGTATATACTACCTTTCCAGCATAAACCAACCCTTCTTGGGCGGCGTTGAGCCAGGGTGTAGAATCGAATGCTCCTTTACCTATTTCTATAATAGTATCTGGGAAAGTAATTCTTGAAATAGACGAGCCTGCAAACGCCCTTTCGCCTATCTTCTTTAGTGCGGAAGGCTGTTCAAATGCGATAGAAGTCAAAGACTTTGTAGATAATGCTCGTTCCCCTATCTCTATGACAGTTGAAGGAATCTCTATAGAAATCAATCCTTCATTTCCATCATAAATATATTTCTTCAGACTTCTGACGCCCGCTATATCCCTAGCAGATATATGAAACTTCTCTGTGTTAAATCCATCTATGGTATTAACTAAAGAATTTGGTAATTGAACTATTAGTAGGTTTCCTTCGCTGTCTGTTAGCGGTCTACCTGCCCCGTCCAGTATATGCCTGATTGCCATAATCATCCTCCACTCCTACTACCGTCGTATCAGATGGAATATCCGTCTCTTCGTACTCTGGGGATAAATAATCCCAGTCTACCGCCACATCGTAAAGCTCCCCTGTTGCAACTTTGCGAAGTTTAACCCCCCGGTCCGAGTACCTCTCTGTTCTGCCTTCATCGTAAAATCTGCTTTGTATCATTCTATATACTCCATTATTTTAGATGCGTGTGCTGCCCAGTTTGTTGCCACCTTGTAATTATTTAGTATTGAATGGTCTTCCGAATACGGG
>ERZ795046.3434-NODE-3434-length-12538-cov-11.451895_pt1 | contig 12538 bp, 11 predicted proteins | sample MGYA00375130_ERZ795046 | MGnify/ENA primary metagenome ERZ795046 (study PRJEB30175, sample SAMN05720202) | activated sludge metagenome | isolation source: anaerobic digester from wastewater treatment plant | place: Japan | collected 2015-05-15 ...
TATAAGGTGACATTTCTATTTTTTCAAGAGGTGACATTTTAAAATAAATTCAACACTTTACAGATAGATAGTAAATTAAAAATTTTGACAAATTGTAAAAAATTGAGTATATTCAGATAAAAATTTTAAAAGATATTTTTTAAAAGATTCAAAGATTTTTAAAATATGGAAAAAAAAGATATAGAAAAGACAATTATTTACAATAAGAAAGCAAATTTTGAATATATTTTTCTCGATAAATTTGAAAGTGGCATCCAACTAAAAGGAACAGAAGTTAAATCTTTAAGAGAAGGGAAATGTAGTATAGGAGAAGCATATATAATTGAGCAGGGAAATGAAATATTTATAAAGAATATGAATATATCCCATTTTAAACATGGCAATATAAATAACCATGATCCTTTAAGATTGAGAAAACTCCTTTTACATAAAAAAGAGATAGAAAAAATAAAAAGAGCAATCAAAGAAAAAGGGACAACTGTTGTGCCAATAAGGCTATATTTTAAAGGTAGTCTTGTTAAAGTAGAAATCGCCATTGCAAAAGGTAAAAAATTATACGATAAGAGAGAGACAATCAAAGAAAGAGAGACAAAAAAGCATATCGCGAGGGAGATGAAAACATATAAATAAACTATTTTAATATTTCTAATAGATAGTTATAAGAATCGAGATTATAATGCCAGTGCTCAATAATTATTACAAAATCATAATTAAGATTTTTAATCAAAGAAGCAATTCCTTTAAAATCTATCTTACCATTTTTTAAATAATGATGAGAATCCTCATCTCCATTATTATTATGAAAATGAAATGTTGATATCTTAATATTACTATCTATCAAATACTTTAAATAATCATAAGGATTATATTTATTTACAAAGCAATGACCAGCATCAAAAGTCAAATAGATATCTTTAAAATGACTATTTAGTTCTTTAATAAATTCAAGATAATTCTTAGAATATAAATATGAATAATCTGGAATTGTATTCTCTATTGAAAGCTTAATATTTTTATTCAATCTTTTTAAAATAGCCTCAATCGTCTTAAAAGATATCTTGTCAAAATGAAAAGTAATAGAAAAAGCATTTATTTCATTAGTAAAATCAATAACACCATCAAGAAATTCATGATAATAAGCATAGTTATCAATTGGACTATGAATAGAAAATGAAATATTCTTTTTAATCATCTCTTTAATAAATGAAATTTCATTATCACTGAATCTTGATGGAAGAAAATCATCAAAGAAGATATCAAAATGTGGCACATTATTCTGTTCTGCATATCTGAATTGATCCAGAAATGAGAGATGAATATGTTTACAAGTCTGAAAACCAATCTTATACATATTAAAATTATACCACAGATTTAAAAAATTGTCACATTTTTATAAATATTTTTTAAGTAAAATCAATTATCTCTTTTCCACATCTAATAGAGACCCTATTATTTTCTGAATATTCCGTGTAACCTATAATTTTTGCATCAATTTCAAAAGATTTTGCTATACTAATTATATCATTGGCATACTTTTCTTCTATATATATCTCCATCCTATGTCCCATATTAAATGTTTTAAACATCTCCTCATAACTTGCCTTTGATTCTTCCTGAATAATTTGAAATATTGGCGGAATATCAAAAAGATTATCCTTAACATAATGAATATTTTTTCCAAATTTAATAGATTTAGTCTGTCCCCCACCAGAACAATGAATTATACCTTTTATAACCTTTCTATACTCTTTTAAAATCTCTTTTAATACAAATGAATATGTCCTTGTAGGAGAAAGTAAAGCCTTACCAATATCTAAAGGAAGTGACTCTACTCTATCTGTTAATAAATATTTTCCCGTATAGCTTAAAGAATTATCCATTAGGGTATCATAAGACTCCGGATATTTTTCTCTATAAATCTTATTCAAAACATCATGTCGTGCTGATGTTAATCCATTACTGCCAATTCCACTATTATATTCCTGCTCATAAATAGCCTTCCCATAAGATGCAAGGCCTATTATTACAAGATTTGGAATTATTTTCCCATTATCAATAATATCATCTCTCTTTACTCTTGTAAAAGCAGTAGTATCTACGACAATTGTCCTTACAAGATCTCCTATATCAGCAGTCTCGCCGCCTGTTTGAACAACATTAATACCATTATCAGAAAACCATTCTGCTATTTCATAATTTGCTTTAATAATAGTCTCAATAATATCCCCATTAATAAATCTCTTATTTCTTCCGATTGTGCTTGACATCAAAAAATTATCTATTGCTCCCACACATATAAGATCATCTATATTCATTACTATTGAGTCCATTGCAATTCCCTTGAATACAGAGATATCCCCTGTCTCACGATAGTATATATATGCAAGAGATGACTTTGTACCAGCTCCATCAGAGTGCATTATATTACAATAGTAACTATCATTACTGCTAATATCTGGAGTTATCTTACAAAAAGCATCTGGAAATATGCCTTTATCAAGAGAAGAAATTGCCTTATGAATATCCTCTTTTTGAGAACTAACACCTCGTAATTCATATCTATCTTTCATAAAAAATAAATCCCTTATAAAATCCTTAAATTAAAATTAAGAAATTTGGTGAGATGGATTTTTACTTATCTTTTCTATTGCCATTTTTACTACCCTTTCTATCTCCTTTTTTTCCTCTCCATTATACAATCTTTGAGAATAGAGCCTTCCAGTAAGAGAAGATCTATATGCAGGTTTTAAATTATTGAGAGCAAAGGTAGCCATATCAAGAATGCAATCCTGACATTTACATATTTTATTCTCTTTATCCTCTGATAATTGTCTCTCCAGCTCCTCAAAAACTGCATTCTCCATCTCATTAATTAATAATTCAAACTCATATTTATCTTTAAAAGGCATCTCTCCCCCTTTTATTCAAAAGAATAAAATTTAACCTCTACTCTTCTATTCTTAGCCTGATCAACATTATCCACTGGCATATCCCAACCTTTACCCTCTGTAATAATCCTATCTGGATTGCAACCATATTTTTCAACAAGAATTTTCTTTATGAATTCTGCTCGTAATTTTGAAATTAACTTAGCCTGTGCTGATGCTTCTATAAAAATCTGCTGCCCTTTTGCCTTATATTCCTCCACCTTACTCGTATCAAGATGACCAACCAATTTCACAATAGTTGTCCCCAATACCTCCATCTGTTCTGCTATCAATTGAAGATTCTCCTTATTTTTTCTTATCTCTTCACTATTTTTAGAAAGATCAAAGTCTGTTCTTTGAGGATCAAAATAAAAATTAATATCTCTTGTAAGAACTATATTTTTTGACTCTAAATCTGCTATATTAAAACTTGATTCCTTATTAAAAGAATTCTTAATATTGTTAGTCTGATGAGTAAATAGATTCTTTGATTTGAGTTTATTTAAAAATGTAGAATTTATAACAATTTCAGCCTCATAACTTGCATCGAGTGGCAAACTACCAATCAACTTATAATATTCAAAAGAAAGATAGAATATTTTATAGGCACTTATGGGATTCTCTGTGCTAAAAAACATAAGATTTTCTGGGAAATTTGCAATATGAGTATCTGCAACCATTAAGTTTGCCTCTTTAACCCCATCTTTTAATTTAAAAAAATCTGCCATATAAGAATAAACTATTTCTTTATTTGCAACAAAAAAATCATATCCTTCCATCATTGACTTACTAAAAGCCTCAAGAATCTCTGGATGATCCTTTGCAAAATCAAGTCTTGTTAGATAACAATCTGCTATCAACTGATTCGCATCTTTTGAAGTGATAAGTAATTTGGCCCCCAGGACATAACTTCTTGATGAAGGCTCTGTTATCTCATATAAAAAAGGCGACCATGTAACACAGGCATCTATTTTTTTATCTTTTATAAAGGCATCCTTAGCAACAACAGCATCAGAAACATACTGAATTGATACATCGGAAAAATTCAATCCTGATTGTGCTAATAGCCACAAAAGAAAAAAATTAGATGGAGTATTACCAGAGGTAACTATTCTCTTACCTTTTAAATCCTTAGGGCTCTTTATATAATCCCTTACAATTATACCATCACCACCATAGGACCAATCAAATATCCCAAAGACCTGTGGAATTACCCTTTTATCTGATTTTAAGGCATCATAAATGAGTGGTAACATATCCATTGTAGACCATATTATCGGACTATTCCCATTTGCAAATTCTTCTAAATGTTTATTCGGATCTTCCTCTTTGATTAATTCAACGACAAACTTTCCATTTTTATAAAAAAAAGATTCTTTATTTGGCTTTGCTCCTTTATTTGCAGCAAAAAGAGAAGCATAGCCACCCCATGTTACCAATGGAACTCTTATTACTGGTATATTTTCACCATCAATGTTAATTGTCTCAAATTTATATCCACTGATCCCTTTTATAGAAATTGGCTCTGGCTTTAAATTATAAGAAATATCTATCTTATCACTCTGTTTAGGACTACTCTTTTTTATACCTAAATATATAAATATTACCAGTAAAACTAAAAGAAGAATAATTATTATTCCAACAATTGCCTTTTTCACTTTAGCCCTCACAGATAAAGATTAAAAATCATTATATTTTAATTTTAATATTTTGTCAAATCTTAATTTCTAAAAAATAAAAATGCCTGCTTACTTTCAACGAAAGCTCACAGGCATTATATATGTGATACAACACCACACCAACAACTCACTCTTATAAAAATTAAATTTTACCAATCATCTCTCATATCATCATCATCTCTCGTTGATTCACTAAAAAGATCAGTGGTTGCTCTTAATTCATCAAAATAGATATAATATGATCCAAAAGTCTCTACTGGGTCACATTCAATCAAAAATCCATTAAACTTTATCCCTTCTTTATCAACATAATGATGATCCCACTGCTTAACAATATTATTTCCAGGTATATATGCTGTCAATTGCTTCCATCCAGTAAAATTTAATTTGCCAACATAAAGAATCCTTTGATTATTAAAAAGATCGAGTATAATCATCTTTAACACATGCTTATAACTTCTTCCTGCAACCCATACAGAAATACTCTGACATCTACCTTCAATAACAATTGGTTTAATAGGTTTAATAGAAAACCAGTTATAACCTCTTGCTATAAATTCTACTTTTACGCCAAGAACTTTGTCTCTTGCATAAACCTCTGGCACCTTCTTATCAATCTCGTTCTTAATTAAAATCTCTCTTGCTCTCTTTTTCTTATCTCTTGTAACCCCATCCTCTTTCAGAGTATAATATTCATTAACAATCTCAGTTAATGCCCCGTCATCATCAGCAATAGTATACTTATCTATCTTTTTTTCATATAATCCCTGAATAAAACTTGCATCTTCACCATCTTTAATATTTTTAACTACATCCTCTTCAAAAACCTTTGCTTCAACTCTATAAGGTATTTCATTCTCTATATCCTTTGGTGCTCCTCTTCTTGATCTTTTAGTAATAATACCCTGATCTATTGGCATAGCCACTTCCCAGAAAGAGGCATCCTCAAAACCATTTAGTCTTATATTAGAAATCTGAGAATTTGCCGCAATACCTTCAAAAGTTTGCTCCCCTTCCTGTGCAAAAATAACACTAAAAGATATAAATATTATTATCAACACTAAAATTATATTTTTATTATACATATTTATCCTCCATTTTTATTTTTATTTTTTATTATTATGGATTCTTATCAATTGGAACATCCAGATTAACACCATTATCCCATAACTCTTTTATCTTCTTAGGATTACCTAATTGATAACCATCGTAAATCTCTTCAAATACATCTGTTAAATATTTTATATGATCTATATAAATATGAGCACCACTCACCTTTTCACCTGGATTAGTCCATATTACAAATTTTACAAAAGATAGTACTTTTGAACTTGGTATTTGAGCTACTGATTGTGGGATATTATTTGGAATTTTTAATACAAAATTTTTCCATCCTATATGTTTAATACTTCCAACATTTAATCTATGTTCAACCCCTCTATAATCCATTAAAACAACTTCCATAAAATAGTCAAAATTAGCACCCCATACCCAGAAATCCAATTGCTGAACTTTTCCTTTAAAAGGAATGGGTTTGATTCTAAATTTATCCTTTTCATATTCTTCTAATGGATAAACTTCAACAGAATTATACCCCTGTCTATTAAATTTTATCTCTAATGCTAAACAATAGCCAGATACATCAGTATATCTAACCTTTGCTGTTTCATTTCCTGCATCCTGCTCTGTTCCAAAAAAGAACTCACCCTCATTGCCAAAATAAGCCTCTGGCCATGCCTTAACCCATGCTAATTTCTGTAAACTTTGCCCATTTTCTCTATTATTCAGTCTTCCAAACCTATCTGGAATAACCTTCCAATATCTCTTAGGCTTTTTGGGATCCTCTTTACTCATCTCAAAATCTTCAAGAACCAATGACTGAATATTTTTAGTATATTCAGTACTTATTAAACTATTTAGACTTAATAAAATAATAAAAGCAATCGACAATAATAGCTTAATTAATCTCATTTTAATATTACTCCTTTTCTTATTAAATTTTATACTAACGAAGATTGATATTTCCATCAATCCTAATAAAATACATTTTAATAAAATTATAATTCAATCAGAAAAAAATGTCAAACTAAATTTTTTAAAATTATTTTTTTTAAATATTAATAATTTTTTCGGAAATTATATCTATAAAACTTTATTATTACTTAAATAATTTTTCTCTATATTCTTCAGCTTTTATATGAAGTTTCTCTATCTCTTCCATAATTCTATCAACAATAAACTGTTTTACATATTCCTTATTTTCTCTATCTATTTTATTTTTATTAAGCTCATCCTCAATGAATTTTTTTGTCTCCATTACCTCACCAAAATTAAAAACAATAATATCTCTATATACTGGTTCTCTTGTCATATCCTCATGCTCTCTTGGGGGCATGTTATTGCCATTTATAGAACAACAACAAAAATAGTCAAAAGAATTAAGATAACTTGTTGTCTCCTTTATTCCTCTTTTCGTATCTGGATTCCATGGTCGATATCTTGTACCTGCTGGATACAGAACAAAAATATACCCTTTACTTTTTAACTCCATAATCTTTCTTGTTGACTTTAAGTTAATTTTTTTAGATAATTCTATCTCTTCTTTGTATTTATCCTCTTCCTGTAGCATCTTCTCAATACTTCTTATGGGAACAATAACTATTCTTGTAAACATCTCTGTAAATAGTTTAACGAGTGGAGTCTCATTCAATTTTACCCCAGCAATAAAAATAAATTTCTCAAATATCTCTTTTAATCTATTATCTGGATGATCATAAAATCTTGCAAAAAGGCTCGGAACATCAAGATTTGAAACATGTTCAGAAAGAATTATGCAAGATTTTCCAGACATTACTAATTCATATAACTTAATTATATTTTCCACACCTAATATAGTGCTCCCTTCAAGATGAGCATATTTCATTGTTTCAAGAAGGATATCCCTATTAGCAGTATGTGCTGGCTGAAACACATTATCCGTAGTAATCTTACTATCCTCATGCATTTTAGACTTATGCATCATCTTTTTTGCCTGCTCAAAAAAATATAGGGTCATATCATTTTCTTTATTGTGTAATTTATGATTATCCATATAATCTCCACTATTTAATATATGTTTTTATTGTATAAAATTTTTTAAAAAATTTCAATCTTTGAATTAAAATTTTTTGCAATATAGATTAAATTTAATACGACAATTGTCTAATAAATAATAAAATTATAAAACAACCATTAATTAAAATAAAAAAAGTGACTATTTATGGCTATGAAATTTTTTATAAGCCTCTTTTAAATGTTGTAAATCAAGATGTGTATATATTTCTGTTGTTGTAATACTTTTATGTCCTAAAAGCATTTGAACTGATCTTATATCTGCACCATTCTGAATAAGATGAGTAGCAAAACTATGCCTTAATGTATGAACCGAAAAATGTTTCTCTATGCCACATAATTTAGCATGAATAACAAGATTCTTCCATACACCTTTTCTTGTAATTCTATCCCCTCTAAAATTAAGGAAAAGAGCCTCTATGTTTTTATTCTTTTTTTCAAGAAATGGTCTTGAATTTTTAAGATAAAAATTTATCTCATCGAGTGCTCTCTCACCAATTGGGACATATCTCTCTTTACTCCCCTTCCCTATTACCCTTATCACTCTTTCCTTTGGATAAATAGAACTTAAATCTAAAAGACATAATTCAGAAACACGCAACCCACAAGAGTATATTAATTCAAATATTGCCCTATCTCTTATACCTTCTGGCTTTGTTATATCGAAAGAAGCAATAAATTTCTCTATCTCCTCAACAGTCAAATATTCTGGCATCTTTCTTGAAATTTTTGGCCGGGTTATCAAATAAGTTGGATTCTCATCAATAACCTCTTCTAATTTTAAAAATTTAAAGAATAGAGAAATTGAAGATAATTTTCTTGCAATGGAGCGAGTGGATATTTCTTTATTATAGAGATATATAATATAATTATCTATGTTATCAAGGGTAAAATATTCTTTTACATTGGTCACATCTAAATCTTTGAGATAGTCATAAAATTGTAAAATATCTTCATAATAGGCATAATTTGTATTATCTGAAAGTTTCTTCTCAGAGACAATATAATCTTTAAATCTAAAAACAAGCAATTTTAAATCTTCCATCTTCTTTCTTAATATAAAAATAAAACTATTTTGTCAAAAAATTAAATTATTTTTATTTATCGGATGATATTTTATTTTTTAAAAAAATAATACAAAAATTTTTGCTATTGCCAAAAATAGTAAATTAAAGTATATTTTAAATTATGATATACCGAAAATTTTTTATATAATTTAATATTAATTTAATATTTTCACAATTTTTAGCAAGGGGGATATCAACTTGGATAATAAAAGAGTTTTTCAAATTGATCAGGAGTGTTTTATAATATATGCTGAGGATCTATCGAGTCCAAAGGAGAGATTCTTAAGAATAGGGAATTCCCCCTTTTTAAAAGAATTTGGAGAAGGGCTTACATTTCTTACACTTCTTACACCGCTTTACCCTGGCAATCCTTTTAGAGAAAAAGAAATTTTTAGACCCGGAATTGATAGGAGAATAATAGGCTTAAAGTCTTATGTGGATGATTTTGTTAATTTTTTAAAAAATAGTAACATTGATATATCAAGAGTAAAAGTTAGTTATGCTGAATATGGTGAGACAAAAAATAAAAAAGTTACAGAAAAGGATTTTATTAAGAATCTAAAATCAAACAAAAAGAAACATTCTTTTGCATCATTCTATCTTGATGGTAATATTAGAATTTTTAATAAAGATGAACTTTTTTTTGACTTAAAGGAGAGTTTAAAAAAGAGCTTTGATGAAAGAAAAGAACTCGAAATTCTAAGTAATTTTTTTCTAAATTATTACAAAAATATTTATGAAAAATCAGGGATAATTCACTCAAATAAATCACTCTTTATATTCTCAAAAAATAATATAGCATGCCTAACAGATACAGTAGAATGGATAAAGGATGCAATAAGAGTCGGAATAGATCCAGAAAGAATAGATTTTTTATATTTAACAGAGAATATAGAACCTGATTCTTTATGGATAAAAGCATTCTTAAAAAAATGGGGGAATAAAAAGAAAATAAAACTTGTATTAAGAGAAAATAATCCTAACTGGCTTAATTTATTATCAAATGATATTGTTATTCCAGTATATCCAGAAAAGGATTCAATAAAAATAGATATAGGTGATATAAAACTTTTTTTTCAAAATAAAAGAGGATATATTCTTTATAAAAATTTTAAGTTTAAATTTGAAGCAGAAAAGGATTTTTTAAATAAAGACAGGACAATAGATGCGGAATTTTTATTACATAATAGAAAAGTCGAGTTTAAAATATCAATTGATTCAATTCAGAATAATAGTCTAACTTTATATAGTTTTAATCCATTGATTTTTGATGATATTGAAGAGAATAATGAGACAATAAAAAACTTTTTTGCCCCAATTATTAAAGAGATACCAATTAAGATAAAGAATCAGATATTTAATAATGATTCAGAATATAGTAGTGACTATTTTCCACCTTTTGAATGGGACAATTCTTTTTATACAAAACTATTTTTAGATACAGTAAGAAGAGCAAAGTATGAAAATAAAGATCTATCAAAATTTACTCTTGATAGAATAAGAAATAGTTTAAAGAGTTTTAATGGTAGTGAGATAAATAATAATCAATTTATTATTGAACAAAATCTCTATTTTTGTAAAAAGGAAGGTATTGTTAAAATATATTATACTCTTTTAAGTAAAAATATGATTGAAATAAATGAAAATCCATTTACTATTTTTCAAAAAGAGAAAGATATTGATCAATGGAATAGCCTATTTTTTGATTTTAATTCAAAGATTGATAAAATTTATGATAGAAATAATCCGGATGTTCAACTTATAAAAAATAGATTTGAAGAGATAAAAAGATTGAAAGAATTTTTTCTTCAGGAAAGAAAAGAATTGATGGAATTTATAAACATAATGGAAACAGAAGAAAAACTAAAAATGGAAAAGGATTCTAAAATTAGAGAAGAAAAATTAAAAACATTATTAGAGACAAAAGAGAAAATCTTAAACAAAAATTTTCAAAAACAAGAGGAGATAAAAGTAAAAGAAGAAAATAAATATGATGATAAAAGTAATTTAAAAGAAGAAAGTATAGATTTTAATAAAGAATTAAACGATGATTTTAATGCAAAGGAAATTCTTTTAGAAAAATCAAATAAAAAATATAACTTTAATAAATATTCTAACACCATAAATCTATCCAAAATCCTGTTTATTGCTCTTTTTGTAATTATGGGGATATCTTTAGCAATAATGACTATATTTTTTATAATTTATTATCTCAAAATTAATGAATATTTTAAGACTAAGCCTCAAAAAGATTATTTCAACAAAATGAAAGAAAAATTTGATGAGAAAAAAGATAAACCAAATAAAGTTAGTTATTACTATAGATTTTATATGACTGTTGTTGATAATCTTCATTTAACTAATCTTATTGCTGTCTCTAATGGGTATCATAGAATTGCCTATCCATTTGAAAAAAAATATCTTACTGGCAAGGATCCAGACTGGATATATCCTGGAAATATCTTAATTATGCCAGATAAAACAAAAATAGTTGTAAAAGATGGGGATACGATGTGGAGTATATGTGAGAATTATCTTATAAATGAAATAAATAAGCATGAGATAGAGGTAAGAAATTTGATAGAAGGGACAAAAACATCTAAGATCACCATTGATGAGGCAAAAAAAAGATTTAAAGAAATAAAAGAAGAAAGTCATTCAGAAATGGTAAGAGATTTTATGGATAAACTTCTTACTGAAAAGGATTATACTGGCTGGGAGCCAGAACCAGAAAAGAAATAAATAAGAAAGCTAATTTTGACTTTTATTTAGAAACTACAGAAAATTGGCGGGATTTTATCTTTAGAAAATTTAAAAGGATAGACTTATCCATAGATTAATTTTATTTTAGAGAAATATTAACAAAAATTCATAATCGCTGAAAATGATTAAAATAATATTTCTTCTTATTCTTTCCAGTATGGATGCTTGAAATAATTCCAGCAAAAATACTGGAATAACTTTATTTTTCAGCGATTTTAAAAAAGCGCCAAAAAAATTAAAAAATTTTGTCTTAAAATAAGATTGGCTGCATAAGGGTACGATTTTATTTTTAGGCAGATAATAAAGATAGAATTAGCCTAAGATAAATTTTGAGTAAAAAATATAGAATGACAAAATTTTAGGCATATTACTAATTTTATAAGAATTTTATCTCTTTCAGGCAAAATTTTAGATTAAATTTGAGTAAAAAATAGTCGTTATGTTCGTTCGAGACTGGGATATCTGGGGAACCAATCTTCACCACCACAGCCTTATTTGCTCTTAAACTTTCTATTTCCTTTTGCCACTCTTCCATCTTTTTTGCAAACTCCTCTTCCCCCTCTACTTCAATGCCGGCAAAATATAATTCCAGAAGTTCACGTATAAGAATGGCAATACTAAATGAGTTAATATGGTCATGAACCAATTTTAACTCATTATACACCTCTTCTGGAATATAGATTCTAATCTTATGAGTTGCCCCTATAAACCTATAATCTTTATCCCTCCTTTTTTCAAAAAGATGCTTTCTCTTTAATACGGGAAGCATAAAGATTATAATTTCCCTTATTAAAGTAGAAAGATCTTTATCTTTTCTATCTTTTAAATTGTTAATTTTTTCAAACAGATTTTGATTCAATACAAAATCAAACTCTTTCATGCTTACATCTCCTTTTTATAAAAAAATATTTCTATATATTAATCACAAAATTTCTTAGAAAATCCTTTACAACTTTTAGAAAAAAAATTAAAAAAGTTGCCTAAAAATAAA
>ERZ795046.3436-NODE-3436-length-12537-cov-9.450569_pt1 | contig 12537 bp, 17 predicted proteins | sample MGYA00375130_ERZ795046 | MGnify/ENA primary metagenome ERZ795046 (study PRJEB30175, sample SAMN05720202) | activated sludge metagenome | isolation source: anaerobic digester from wastewater treatment plant | place: Japan | collected 2015-05-15 ...
TTTCAAGTATATCACCCCTTTCTTTTATAATATATTCTAGCAATTCATCTCCCACTTATAGAAGATGGGAGTATTCTTGCTATTTTTAGATAAAAGAGTTATTTAGCCAATCCCCATCGTTCAACGCAACAAGGATCGGTTAAAATATCTACACTTAAAGGAATAATGTTTTCCATGTTTTCTTTAAGAATTTTGATCCCTGCCTCAATACTTTCATGCGGTGATACCAATACTAATTCATCATGAACCTGAATAATCTGAGCTATGCCTAAATGCGGATTCTTTTCGAGTGCCCTTTCAATTTTTATTTGCGCCAATTTAATATAGTCTCCTGCACTTCCTTGAATTTTCGAATTCACCGCCTGTCTCTTAGCTCTCGCTGCCAACCCACTTTCCTCAGAATAAATATCAGGCAACCTTCTTTTACGGCCCGACAAAGTGCGAATATACCCGTACTTCATACAAACCGTCGCAATGTAATCCATATAACGCTTAACCCCTGGAAAGGCAGAGAAAAAATCATCTAAAAAAGATTGTGCCATATCCAGATATTTTTGATTAACAAACTCCTTTTTATTACCAAAGCCATCTACACGTTTTTGTATAAAATCCTTTTCCTTTCCATACCAGTCATTTGCAAACCCATAAACAGTCTTACCATAAATAGTACCAAAACCTACGGCTTTAGCTTTCTGCCGCTGATCTTTAGTAACCTCTTCCATATCCACTTTAAAAGCATGAGAGGCTACCCAGCTATGTACGTCAACCCCTTTACTGAAGGCTTCTTTTAGAACCTCATCCCCAGAAAAGTGCGCCATTAACCTCATTTCCATCTGAGAATAGTCTGATACTAACAATACCCCATTGGGATTATAATATATGTCACGTATCTTTCTCTGCACCTCAATGTAACGCCCATTTTCATCTTGCAAAAGGTTTCCATGCTGATCCCTATCTAGTACATTATGGCAATGAAAAATTTTCTTACACTCATCTATTGATTCTGGAATTGTAATCTCTAAAGCGGGAGGATCAGTCAACCACAAATCCTCTGCTCCATAGGTTTTTCCAACATAGTATTTATCTACCCAAGTAGGTCCGGCAGGTTGGTTTTGTAAATTAGGGTCAGAAGAAGAAATCCGCCCCGTAACCGTCCCTGTTTGGTTAAAACTACAATGCAGTTTACCATCGGCTCTAATTAAATTAAAAATACCGTCAATATAAGTAGATTTAATTTTTGCTAATTCCTTATACCGCAACAATTCTTTACAAAAAGCGGTCCAAGGCTTATCAGGCATAGAAGCAAGAGTTTTAATAACCCCACTATCGGTTTTTGGTTTCGGAGATGCAAAAGTACCGTCTTTCCGTGGTTTTGTTCCTCCTTTAGTCACGCCTTGAATGGGCGCACCAAAGCCTTCCGGCGGAGGAGAAAAAAGCAATTTACCTAATTGATCACCTGAATTGATGTTTAATTCTCGTCCCGCCAAAACCAGCAATCTATGTTGTAGTTCATAAAGATCCGCTTCAATACGCTTACTGTACAAGGACAAAAGAGTTTTATCAATATCCACGCCTCTATACTCCATTTTTGCTAATACTTTAAGATAAGGCATTTCCAATTTCCAAAATAAATTATCAAGCTTTTCTTTTGCCAATTGTGGCTCCCATAGTCTAAATAAATGCAAAGGGGCAAGAACGTCATTCACCCCATATTGCGCCGCCTCATCAATAGGAACTTCATAGAATTTTCCACCCAAAGTTAAATCAGAAAAAGAAGTCATATCCATCTGTAATATGGTTCTAGCTAAATATTTAAGGTTATGAAAGGGTCGGTTCTCATTAAGCACCCATGAGAGCACTTGAGTACAGGCGGCCAATTTATTATCCAATTTCCATCCTATGTCAATACCTTCACGCCATAAAAACTGTATATCAAATTTAAAGTTGTGAGCAATTAGTATTATTGTATCCTTCTGAAATATGGGACGTAAAACCTCGAACACAAAATCTTTATCAAGACAATCTAAGTCTCCATGCTCAAAGGGTATATAGTAAGCCTCATTAATATCAGAAGCTAACGCCAATCCAACGGCCCGATCAGAAATAAAATCCAATCCCGTCGTTTCAAAGTCAAAAGCTAAAAGATTGCCTTGTTTTATCCTCTCTGCAAAGTCGACAAATTTTTCTTTATCACTAGCGAGTAAGTATTTCTTTTTCATTCTATCATCAACCCCGTTTATGAATAGAATAGCCCTACTAACCCGAAGGTTAGAAGGACTATTCTATTTAGTTTTCTTTAGATCTTAGAAAAATCAATAACCCCTCTTGTATCCTCGTCCTTATCCAGCGTAATAGGCTGCTGAGGTATTCCTGCTCCTGCTAGAGCAAGTTGGCTTCTAATGTATGCATTGTCTTTAGGAGCAAGAATTTCTCTTAAGTCAGGAAGTTCTTGAGGCATTACGAATTCTACCTTCTGAATGTCCTCAAAATCATACTGAGTATCATTACCCGCCCCAGTGCGGGTAATAATCCAGCTATAATTCTTTAGTCCCTTCCTTTCATTTTTTCTTTCTAAGACCTGAAGTGCCCTAATCCCAAACTTAAGAATCTTGAGTGTATTCTGTCTTGATTTCTCTTCCCCCGTCTGTTTATCTTTCCACATTTCCAAACGATGGTCAATAATCAAAAATGCACCTCTAAACGTTGGTTTATGTCCTAAGCAGCAGATTGGGCAATCAAGAGCTTGAGAGCAAGTAAAGCTTTGCTTAAGAGACTTTACAAAATGCTCATAGAAAGTAACCGGTTCGTCTGTAATAAAACTTACAGTAGCTTCCTCGCCTGGACTTAAAGTAAAGACTGGAAGATAAACCCTATTTTGAAGCTCTTCTAATCGTTTACCAACCTCTTTAACTTTCTGAAATCCTTGGTCATACCAGTTTCCACTCATAATTATCAATCTCCCTTCATATTTGGAGCCTTTTCGGTCTCCTACTTAAATGTTGGTCCCTTTGGGAACCCAAGAATGGTTTCCTTGTCATCAACGTGTTGTTTAAACATTTCAACCTGTTTTTGTAGTTGCGCTTCAATTTCTTGCTCGGCCTGTTCCCATAATTTTGGAAGCTCAGTTTTTTCTCCTTGGATCTCTACCCCTACATCAATACGCGCCGATTCATAGCCCCCAAGATTGATAGTAAACCCTGCACCGAGTTTAACAACCGCTTTGTCTGCTGCTTGTGGCAAAATCTTCCCTCCTTTCATAATTATTTTAGCATAATTAAGTCAACTTGTATAGTAAAATTTAGATTATCCCATGTTCCATAAAGGCTTCATTAGCTTCCTTAATAAATTCTTTAGGAATAGCTGCCCCTTGACGAATATTATATTTATCAACCAGTTTAACAAGCGCGTTAATCTGGCCTTCAGTATACAATCTTCTTCCCGTCTTAGATCGAATACGAGTGGGAGGAATAACCCCTGCCTTTTCCCATTTACGAATTGTCTGCTGCTCCCGTTCTAACCTCCGCGCCAATTCGCCTATAGTAAACAACTCCACCTCTTTCCCCTGTACAATATAAATCTTACCGCGCTTCAATGCTAAACCATCTCCAACCTACTTAATTTTCCTCAAAGCATAATTTACTGTCCTATCTACAATGCTTTCAACTTCTTCTGACGTTACCCTAGATTCCATAAAGGCTACCTCTAATGCGTCTTCATCGAATCTTTCCACCTTCTCTAATCCAAAACCCTGCATGTGTTCCTTAGAAGTATTTTGCTCTAGCCATTGTAAAGCTCTTTGTAACGCCATTTCATCTCCTGCCCATTCTTGCTTTAGTAAGTCATTAAAGCCCTTGCTTTTTGCAAAAGCAACCGCACGATCCTCATTAATAGAAACACTAGTTCGAGGTTCTTTCTTATATCCCGTTCCATCGGAAAATAGCATTACCCAAGCACCTTTACCATCCTTAACCCCCTGCTCTTCAGCATACGCAAATAATTTTAGGCGCAAAGCCTCTAAATACGTCGAGAGAAGGTTTTTAATCTCTTCGCCCCTTAAGTACTCTTGATAAGCCTCTTGAGGATTATTAATCTCCTCTAAGGGCTTTAAGCCAGTCAAGGCCAATAAAGCCTCTAATTTTAAGTTCACCCATATCAATCCTTTCAATATATTCTCGACCATATGGAGCTTATTGTGTGAACTACCCCCACTTATAGAAGTGGCAGCTTCGTGGTCAAGGTAACTACCGTTACCAGATACCCCACGCTCAAAGGGCTGTTCCTTCCCCAAATTGCAGTACGCAATTCATCTCCCACCTATAGAGGATGGGAGAATTCTTGCTATGTTTTAGTTAAACTCAAAAAGATCAACTCAATTCCACCCCCTTTATAGGATATTTTAATGCTTTGTACACGCAAGCGCGTATATTAGCTAATCGACGGGTTTGAACATTATCATCTACAAAGTCAACTACAAGAGGATTCTTCTTCCCAGGATATTCCCGCAAAATCCTTCCCGCCGCTTGCTGTACAGTAATCTTTGAGCCACTAGGAGAAACTAAAAACAACGTGTCAAGACTAGGAATGTCAAGAGCTTCCTTTGCCATCTGTGTTGTAGCAAAAATAACATCTGCCTCCTCAGCTACTTTCCTTTCCTCCGGCGTAGTTTCTCCTAAATATAAAGAGGTAGTAATATCAGCGCCTCCTGCATTAGCGTCAAATTGCTGTTTTAAATATTTAGCATGCTGTACCCGGTCCGTTAGTAAAAGAATTTTTCTCCCCTCTTTAGCAGCACTTAACAGATTCTGCAGTATTAATTTATTTCTCTTTTCCAAGAGAGTTAACCCTGTAATTAGTCTACTTAAACTGGGGCTGATAGGCTTACCCCATTTGTTTTTACAGTAAAAATCCGTAGGCAAAAAACAATTAGTGTAAGCCATAAGTACCAAGGGCTTTAATTTCGTTTTTTCAAGAGCGTATACTATCTCCCCTAAATGAGCGTGAAAGATAAATTCCATTTTATCCGCCCGCTCAGGAGTAGCCGTAAGTCCCCATCTCCGCTTCGCTGGAAACAGAGAAATTACATAAGAGAACGTGGGAGCCGACATCCTATGGATTTCGTCCCCAATGATCAATCCAAAATAGTTAAGTAAATCTTCAGGAATACTATCCCTATGGTAGTAAAGAGATTGAAGCATCCCAATCACTACCTTTCGACCCTTCCAGTCCCAAGTCTCTAAAGGTCCCTGAATAACTCCCGGCTCCTCACCTGTCACAAACTTAATAGCCGACTTCCACTGATCGATAAGAAAAGATTTATGCACCAAAATAAGCGTAGTTACTCCTACCCTTGTCATTGCTGTTAAGCCCATTATTGTTTTTCCCTGACCACAAGGAGCCTCTAAAATCCCATCCTCCGATTGCGCAAGAGCCGCTACCGCAGGTACTTGTCGTGGATAGAGGGTAATCTTACAGTTAAAGGATACCTTATTACCCTCTATCCTCCGGTCGATTATCTCAACGTCTTTGTGTTTAGGTAAAGACCAATGTCTTGGCACACCAATAACCTGCCCAAACCCCTCAATGTGTTTCTCCTGATATAAACAAATAGTCTCAGGTATGTTTTTGGTAGAGTAACCATTAAGCTTAGCCCTAGTAAATGCGGGATTTGGAACTACTAGCTGCTCAAGATATTCTTTAGAGCACTCATTTTTAGGAATGTAATATAAATTACTCCTTAGAACCTTCATCCCCAATTTCCTCCGATCTCTCTGCATCCAGCTCCTCTAAGAAACTCTTAAATATAAAAATGTCAAGATTGTTAGGCGCAAAACCAAATAGTTCTATATACACAGCATACAATACTTTATTTTCAGCCTCAAGTAAAAAGTCAAGATTCTCTTCTACTAAAGATAGTTGTTCAGAATTGAGTTCTAAAATGTAGACATGTTGTTTATCTTCTTCATCGCCGCCATATTCATAAATAAATATTCTTCCCTCTTTAGTTTCCCTCACTTGCTATTTCCTCCTGTGCTGCTTCATATTCTGCCCGTAACAATGGATTCCTTAGTAAAACATCAACTGGTGTACCATTAATGTTTTTTACGCCGCGTTTAAATAGAATCTTTCTAATTTCTTTCCTAACACCCCGTCTATCTTGAGGGTCAATCTGTTCGTGCTTGCGTAAAAAATGTAAGAGTTCAGCAGTAGTTTTATTTTCAAATTCCATCTTCTTCCCTCCTTTATTAGTATATCATATATTAGATATACTATTCAATATTATTTTCTAAACCTTTCGTGAAGTGGTTTTTTCATCTCCGCCTCAAAACAGTCCTCATGAATTGGCCTACCCTGGTACCATCTATAAGGACGTTTTGATGATAGTTTTTGTTTACAAAGACCACAACTTCTCTTAGCCGAATTCCTAGGGTGCACCCCCCTAAAACTATGCATGTCCCTTCTCCTGTTGCTTCTGTAAGTAATCATTGCGGTCATATTTAGTATGAACATCAATGCGACCTTGAATAGGAATCACATCACAATATTGTAAAAAAGCCGTCTTAAGTGAGAATCCATGATGTTCAGTAAACCATTTATCCATCATCATAAGCTCCTTAACTGCAATATCCTCACAAACCTTTGTTGTAATTTTGCCTTCGTAAGCTTTTATTACTTTATATATCTCAGAAAAATCAAGAATCTTATCCATAAGAGAAAGAAATTCTTGAAGGAGATGGTGTAACTGTCTCCTTCCCTCTTTATACTCCCATTTCGAAAAGTACCAAATGCTAGAGTCTAAAAGATTGATAAAAATAGCGATATCCTGTTCTGGTTGCCAAGAAGGGCTTTCTTTAACCAATACAGAATAATTAAAATGATCTTCCACAATACCTTGAATTATCTCATCCGCCCCTTCCCAATCAGGAAAAAATCTGCTCATAAAATCCCTCCTTAGTCTGTTTTTAGTTTCATCTGCTTTAGCTTTAAAGCTTCTACACTCTTAATATATTTAGGGATTAATACCAGTTCCTCTGAATCAACCTCCCCCAAATCTTTTGCGCCAAAGTGATCGAAAATAAATAACTTTGTTTTTCCTGTAAGTTGTCTTATTAAAGTTTGGGTACCCTCTTGCCCAGCATAGTCATTATCTAGAGCTAAAATAACCCTTCTATATGGGAGAAGGCGTTCAATATGAATTGGAGAGGGCTTTGTTCCCATCAGAGCTACAATATCCATTAATTCATGTAATCCATGACTCCAACCATAGATTACGTCCAAAGGAGATTCAACTACTATTACAGTATCGTGATTATAAGCCCTGTTTTCTCCATAAAGAACCAAACCCTTTTTAAAGAAATATTTATTGCTCTCTCCCTTTAAACCTGGCACCCCCACGGCGTGAGTAATATAATCATCGGGTGAAGTAGCCCTAGATAAAAGACCAACTAAATACCCCATCATATTCCTCACCGGAATAATTGTCCGCCTGGTAATTGAATCATACCGCAGTTCCCAAAACTTTGCCATCTCCACCGTAATACCACGGTTTACTATAATTGATGGATGTACCCCATTTATGAACTGATCTAAAACCGATTCGGGCAAAACCTCTAAAGTTTGGTCTATTCCCATCTGCTCTAATTGTGCCTTAAGCTCCTCCGGTGTAAGCTGCCTTGGCACCCAATTTTGCCTTTCAAGCCATAACCACGCCTTGTATTCATCTACCCGCTCCCCCAACTTTCGGGTAAGTAACTTAGCAGTTAACTGCTCCAAGTTCATATGTAAAGAACAGGCAAAGCAGTTAGCTAAACCCGAAACCTTATGAATACCAAACGAAGGCCGCCGATCCCCTCTCGGATGCTTGCCCTCAAAGTCGGGGCAGGAAGCCATAACATTTTCACCACGATCTCTCAAGCGCTCAAACCCAAAATATTCAAGGTACTGCCGTGCATCAAACATCAGATACTTCTAACCTCCCATTTAGTCTCGGTATTACCCATCACTCCAATATTAAAAATATAACTGCAATTAATAAATAATCGTGCTCTCCTCTTCATCCGGTCCTAATTCAGTTAAATCTGAAGCTAGAGTGCCAAACCCCTTCATTGTTTTAAAATCCCAATTCAAAACATAATGTCCAGAACTATCCCCATCCCGCACTTTAGCTAATTTAAGCCCCAATTTAGAGGCCGCAATCATCTCAGGAGTGCGATAAATAGAAATTATTACATCCGAATCCTGTGAATAAGCATAAGTAAAGGCTATGTCCTCCATTCCGGGAGCTGTTTTTCTGCTCACACTCCGCACCGCTTGGGTAGCGTTATAAATAGGAATTTGAAGTTTCCGTGCCATCCTCTTTAGCCGTCTAGTAATATTTGTTGCTCGTTCCCACTGCGATTTTCCTCCATCCTCATCTATAATTAAATAAGAACCGTCAATAATTAGTAAATCTGGTGAGTACTCTTCAACCTTAGCTTGGATCGGTGTAAGACCGCCTTCTCCATCATCCCCTGAAATAATAAAATCAGGAAAGGTTGTTTGCAATTCCCTTAAACGCCTAAAATACTCTTGTTCAAGATCGTCCCCTAAAAGTCCCCGCCGAATCTGGTCAAAAGGCAATTCAAGTAAAGCTGCATCCATACGCTGAGCAATTTGCTCCGGTTCCATTTCCTTTGTAATAAAAAGTACTCTGTATCCTTCGCGTAAAGCATTACGAGCAATAACCATCTCAATCCAAGTTTTCCCTGTACCAGCTTGCCCAAGAATAGTAATAAGCTCACCAGGATGTGCTCCGCCGGTTATATTATCAAGCGGAGGAATTAAAGTAGGAATACCATCAACCCCACAGTGCCTTTTCTTGTATTCGTAACTTTTAATACGATCTTCTACTCTCTGGGCGTAATTAATATCCCTACTTACTTTAATTTCGGATGTAACTCTAGAAGTAAGCCTATATAATTCGAGTTCAGCATCCGACAAAGAGTCCCCCTGCAATAAATCAGCAATACGTTGAATCCCGGTAAGGATCACGTTATATTTATGACGATCACGTATTTGGTCAATAAAATATTCTAAAGGTTCTCCTATTTCTTGAAGTTCAAAATCAGGAAATTCTCGTTTAATAGCCTCTAAGGAGGGTGTTTTCCGATATTCCCTATAATGTTCCACCATCATATTAAAAATAGGTTTGCCTTTACCGTAGAAAAAGTTTTCAGTAATTTTATTATCAAGTACCTCTTTAAATTCACCAGTAGTAATTATCTTTGAAAGAAAAGCTAATTCAATATCCATAGATTTTCCCCCTTAGCGATAATAAGGATTATTAAATTCCATAACTTTAAACCCCCGCTTTTGGCGAACTTGAAGTATAGTTTTAAGTTGTTCAATCGTTTCCCTGTAAAAATTTTCCTCACCAAAATCACTTAGAAAATGTATAATATTTCTGATATGTCGATCACTTAAATAAAATAAAGGAATTTGCTTGCCATCGCTAGTAGTCCACCACATATAGTCAGGAAGATCTTCTCTACGATAATCAGTATCAAATCGCCTAAGAATTCGCGCCTCCCAACTTAAAGCCCTATTTGATGCCAAGTCGTTAACCTCCTCTCTTTACTCTTATTTAATGTAGAAGCATGTTCTGGTTTAATATAGTAGTAAGTATGAACATTTCGCCGCGAAAGAAGTGCTTCCCTTTCTTTTTTACCACCAACATATAAACGAGAATAGACCAAACCCTGAAACAATCGTTCAAGATTTTCGTACTCAGCTTTATTGCGATGAGCAAATAAATAAACATCTATCCCTAAATAGAGCAGATGTTCAAGAAAGGGGTAAATGTTACTGTTTAATTGGTAAGAAGATAATGGTAACTTTACCCCTTTCTGAACCCTTCTCCAGAGCTTTTCAGATAGAGGCTTAATAATTATTTCGTCTATATCTACTACTATTGCTGGTGCTGGTCTATTGTCAATGTCTCCTTTAAGCAAGCTCTTTCACCCCGCTTTTTTTTCGAACGAGTCTTTGATATACGTCTTTTAATTTTCTGAATATGCGCCCTTTTTTCTTCGAATGTATCAAATCTATTACCAAGTAAACTATTACAAAAGTAACAAGCCGTAGCCAAGTTTTCAGGAGAATTAGTACTACCAGGATTACTCTGTGGGTTAATATGATCAACCGTAGCTGCATTATCCGGTAAAGTCCCCCCGTCTTGGTTCATATCAATGACACTACGTCCGCAATACAAACAAGTATAGTTATCGCGTTCCCAAATTTTAAGTTTCAAGAACCTCGGTAAATCACTAGCCAAGATATCACCTCATCCCTTCATCCCTCTAAGAAGATTTTTCACATCCTTTGCTTGTATTAAAATTCTATAATCTATTCCGTCTACGTGAATATTATAGCACTTTCCTAAAAGAAGGCTGGCTAAAGATTTTCCGTAGGTAGATTGAAGCCTTGTAAGATCAGTATTTGTAGTCAGAATAAATGGTTTGTGTCGAAAACTTCTATAACGAATAAGGTTATCAAAAGCTACTTCTGTTAAATCTGAATTTTTAGTCCTATATTCTTTTCCTACATCATCTATTAATAGGAAATCTACATTTTTAATCCGATCATTAAATACCTCCCTTCGTTCAGGATTTGTCCAACCGTCTGTATAACATTCAATTATGCCGCCCAAAGATGTCATCTGTGCTGAAAACCCTAGACTAATGGCCCTCTTTAGGACGCAAGCGCCTAATAAAGTCTTTCCACTACCGTTTGGACCCCATAAAAATAGGCTGATCCCATGTTTCCGCGCATTAAATAAATTTTCAGCATAAAATAAAACGTCGTCAAGAATCTCCTTTCCTTTATCAAAATCAAGATCAATTCTTAAATCAGGATGGTTAGCGTTCCAATGAACTACCATCGGCTCCATCTCTGCCCGTTTTTTCGGATGGCCATAAAAATCCGAAAAATCCTTATCCCAGTATTCCTCTAAAATCCCGCATCTAAGCATTATTGTTTTAGACAGTTCCAATTATTAACCCTCCCAATCCCATGAGTTAGGTACTATAAGTTTTTCTACTGGTTCTCTGTATTCACGAATATCCATATTAGGTTTACCTTTAGCAGCCCAAGTTCCTACTAAAGCCGCAGGGAAAATCAGATTCCGCCACCCAAAAAATACGGACCAAGAAGGAAATCCTTCTGGTAAACCAGGAATATCCCTATAATTCTGTAGATAAAAATCTATTGTTTTTAAAATATCCTCCCTTTTAATTTCCCCGTTTTCTAAAAGCATTTTAGCCTGTTTTCTGTCTTTAGCAGAAACCAAAGGATACCCAATACCCAAGAAACTTCTATATCTATCCCTGAAATAAGATAGCAAGTCATTACAGTTCCAGTCTTCAAGTGGCTTTTCTCTAAAAGATAATGGCTTCTTCCGTCCTGGTTTGGTGGGCGGGTCTAATGGTTGAGTAGGAGGACGTAATTCAGCAAGAGCCTCTTTCTTTGTAGAAATTCGTTGTTCTTCGGTCACTACAATCATCTTTTCCTCCGCCTCTGATTTATGTGGCTCTGTTTCCATTAAAGGTTCAGAAGTTATAACATCTTCCCCCCACTGGCGTAAACGGTATACGCTACAGCCGTCATTTAGTCCCCCCGTTTTTACACAGACTACAAACCCGTGTTCAATAGCCCTCTTTAGCCCGTTAGCAATAGAGGTATCAGTTAGCCCTGTCAATTCTTTAAATTGTGAGTAAGAGATTGCATCTTCTAGTTTATATACAGGTGTCCCATCTGCCCCTATAGAATCAACCCATCCATAAGTTTTCCTGAAAATAGCCAATAAAATTTTAAGCTCCGCTACAGTATCTACCTTCGCCATGATTTCATCAAAAAATTCGTTCGGTATGCTTGTAAACTGGTGTAAATCTGCACGTGGTCTAAAACCTTTAAACATAAAATCCCTCCTTATTTCTGCCTCCGCATTTAGTCCCGCCTCTGTATATGTAGATATATCTACAAATCACTAATAACCGAACGCCACCTGCCGAACATTTTACTTTACTTCCTTTCCGCCACTCCGGCATGAGACCATTCGATGTTATTGACCCTTCTTATAGCCATCTATCTCCATAGCCCATACCACTTCAGCATTTTGCCAAAACTCCGGTAGCTCTACATGTTTTGAATAATAACTGAGCAAGGCAATTACCGAATGAGGTTTTGACAGCCTAACCTCTACTCGGCGCGGCTTTTCGTGTGGAAGCACCGTCGTGCTGGCTATAATGCCATCATCAGATGAGAGTGTAACGGGATATAAAGACATTTCTAACGGGAAATCGCCAAACACGACACTAGAGTTAAATCGTTTAATTTCCACCATCTCTCCTTACCCCCCTTTCTCGGCTTGAACCGGAGGGGAGGCGAACCATGTACGGGTCGTCCCCGGACTGCATTTCTCTCAACATCTCGACAACGTTATCAAAATTCCTTTCCAGGTAGCCACCATGCCCCTCAACCCCCACCGACCAAAACTTGATCTTA
>ERZ795046.3445-NODE-3445-length-12523-cov-4.076035_pt1 | contig 12523 bp, 10 predicted proteins | sample MGYA00375130_ERZ795046 | MGnify/ENA primary metagenome ERZ795046 (study PRJEB30175, sample SAMN05720202) | activated sludge metagenome | isolation source: anaerobic digester from wastewater treatment plant | place: Japan | collected 2015-05-15 ...
GAACCGAAGTAAAGAGTTGTAAATTAAAAAATATTTCTCTTAATGAAGCCTTCGCAAAAGTCGAAAAAGGTGAAGTTAAACTATATGGATGCCATATTGCTAAATATAATATGGGGACACATACCAATCATGAACCAACACGTCCAAGACGACTTCTCTTGCATAAACCCCAGATAAGAAAGATGGCACAGGCTTTAATGCAAAAAGGATTAACTCTAATTCCCTTGAATTTTCACATAAGAAATGGTTTTATAAAAGTGGATCTTGCAATAGCAAAAGGAAAAACTCAATTCGATAAAAGAGAAAAATTGAAAAAAGAAGAAGATAGAAAAACAATAAAAAAATTAATGTCTGCTAAAAGAAAATGATAAGTCCTGGATTTGAATTACAAAGAAAATGCATGGTTGAACAACAACTTATCCCAAGAGGAATAAAAAATAAGGCTGTTCTAAATGCATTTTTAAATGTCCCCAGAGAAAAATTCGTCCTGCCAGAGTATTACCTTGACGCATATCAGGATAATCCCCTCCCAATTGTAAGCGGACAAACAATATCTCAGCCATACATGGCAGCATTAATGACTGAACTTATATATAGAGAACCCCCTGCAAAAGTCCTCGATATAGGAACTGGCTCCGGATATCAAACAGCAATACTTGCATATCTCGGTTACGATGTAATAAGTATAGAAAAAATTGAAGAAGTCGCGAAATTCGCAAAAGAAAATTTAGAAGGTCTCCCATACGCATCAAAAATACGCATTATCATCGGAGATGGAAGTATTGGCTATCCAGACGAAGCCCCTTATGATGCAATAATAGTTTCAGGGGCATGTCCCAAAATACCTCATCCCCTCATAGAGCAACTCGCTCCAGAAGGAAAACTATGTATTCCATGCGGTCCACTTTACGTCCAAAAATTATTAATTGCAAAGAAAGATAAATCTGGAAAAAATATAGCTATTCAGGAAACTATAGATTGCCGCTTCATCCCAATAATAGGAAAAAATTCATTTAAATCCGTTGAATAAAACTATTATACCAGAAATTCCGTATTTCTCTAAAATTATACTTGACATTTATCTTTCCTGTATGTATAAATAATTAGATTTCAGCTTTAGTTTTTAATAAGTCAAGTATGCTTCCCAGAACACTACTGATAACAACCTAAGATGAATAAAAGAGAGGTCATAAAAGCTGTTTTAGATGGCAAAAAACCGCCATATACGCCATGGTCATTTAGTTTTACACAAGAACCCAGACAACTCCTCTCAGAATATTACGGCACTAATGATTTAGAATCTATCATGCAAAATCACATTGTAGGATTAGGAAATGCCATCGGAAGATTCGAAAACATCGGAGACAATAAAGTAAAAGATGTCTTTGGTGTAATATGGGATAGAAGTGAAGATAAAGATATTGGAGTTGTTAGTTCTATTTTACTTCCTGAACCTAAGTTATCCGACTACGAATTCCCAAATCCTTTAGATGAAAAAAATTTTTCCGATATAAATGATACTATCAAACGATTCCCTGATAGATTCAGAGTTTTCTGCATAGGATTTTCATTATATGAACGGGCATGGACTCTCAGGGGAATGGAAAACTTGATGATGGATTTTTATGATAATCCTCAATTTGTCCATGAATTGCTTGATAAAATCGCAGATTATAATATAGAACAAGTACGCAAAGCCACTAATTTTGATATAGACGCGGTCTATTTTGGAGATGACTGGGGACAACAACATGGATTACAGATGGGATATCCTTTATGGAAAGAATTCATATATCCACGACTTAGACGTATGTATGGTGCCGTTCGAGAAGCTGGCAAATATGTTTTTATTCATTCCTGTGGAGATGTGGATGAACTCTTTGATGACTTAATAGCAATAGGCCTTAATTGCTTCAACCCATTTCAGCCGGAAGTCATGGATACAACTGCTATTTTACAAAAATATCGTGGTAAACTATCTTTTCACGGAGGTCTGTCCACACAAAGAGTTCTACCATATTCTTCCCCCGATGAAGTCAAGAAAGAAAGCAGAAGACTTCTTTCCTTAGGCGCAGATGGAAGCTATATATTTTCTCCGGCTCATTCTGTTGAGGGAGATGTCCCTCTGGAAAATATAATAGCATTTATTGATGAAGCTCTAGAACAACCAGGCTTTAGAAAATTTTGCGGATAATCAACATAAATTTTGATAAAACTCAATTTACTCCTACTTTCTATATTGTTGTAAAGTATTTTTCTTAAAACTACTGAAGAGATTTTCCCATAGATAATTTCAATGACAAATCATTATTTTTCCATATCACACTATTTAATATTTCAACAAATTCAAGGGCATGATGAAAATGGGGATGTTTCATTATCCTGTGATTTTTTCTGCAATTCAAAAGAGCCGATTGTAAAAATAAAATTTCTATTGAAATAGCAAGCAATCTTTTTGGGAAAATATGAGGATATATTAGTTTCTTTATAAATATTGATACATCAATTTCTCTTCGCTTTTCTTCAAATTTCATTGCATCGTTTAAATTAACTATGAAGGGAAGAAACGGCGCAATTAGAAGAGATAAAGCTATTGACATACTAATACGAAACCTTCCTGTAGAAATTCGTTTATTCCACTCTTCAAAAAGAGCAAATAGAATTTCTTTTTTTTCTGGATTCTGCATAAATTCACTATTAAGATTTGGAAGGAAATACTCTAAAAAACCATAATCTAAAAATGTCTTCAATATTTTACCAGTGTTCTGATTTTTTAATATTTTTTCAAACTCAAGACTCAACCTTGATATACTTGTATTTCTAATTAATGGCATCAATTCCAAAAATGCTTTCTCTGTTTGCTCTTCAGGAAAAAAATCATAAATTCCAATCAACTTTAATGCTCTAAGAATTCTTACTGGATCCTCTGCAAATTTAAGAGTCGGTTCTCCAATAGTACGAAGAATTTTTCGCTCCAAATCATTTCTCCCCATTCCAGTAAAATCCAGAAATTTATTGTTAATAGGATCATAGAAAATCGCATTTACTGTAAAATCCCTCCTCCATGCGTCTTCATATGACGTTCCATAACAGTTGTCATTGGGTCTGAGCCTACCTTTTATTTCTATAAATTTTTGGGTTTCTGGCGGTTCCCTACGAAATGTGCTTATTTCTACAATTCTCCGATTTTTCGCATAATAATGAATAAGTTTAAACCTGTGCCCAATTATTCTTGTCCGACGTTTAAAAATAGTCTTAATTTCTTCGGGAGTAGCTGAAGTTGATATGTCATAATCTTTAGGCGGTATATTGAGCAACATATCGCGCACAGCACCCCCTACTATATATGTTTCATAAGAGGCTTTTTGCAATGTTGTTACAATATAAAGAATTTCTTCATCAATTTTGTTGCAATTCATAACGCAATATATATTTTTATGTTCGCTTTATTGCAGGAGGCCGCACGTAAATAAGCTCTTTTAAACTTTCCCTTTCCCAGAAAGTTGGATTGAGCATAAGCAAGCCAGAAATTGGAAAATTCCTAACAATTTTTATTTTTTTTTCAATTAAAAATTTATTATCATAATCTCCGCAAACAAAAATAATATCAGAATCATCGAAGTTATAATTTTCAAAATTTCTCCCTGCAAAGATATCAGTTAATGAACAGTTGAAATTGTCCTTCTTAAAATTGGAAATAATAGGGAGATTTTTCATATATTGATATATCACAGAATATCTACACTTTTTTTCAGGAATGATACTTGCAAATGCCATTCCTGAAGGGATTCCTCTACAAGATGTGTTTCTACCAAATGTTAACCCCTGAATCTCTACGGATAACATTCTTATCTGTGAAAAGGCTCCTGGACCACTACCAATGGTCCACTCAGAAATATCATTTATTTCTATTCGATTTTCCTTTATAACATTAGAAATCCACGACAATAAATCAAAACCATTCTTTATATCTGAATTTTCATAAACAATCGCTTTATCGAATAGCCTATTGAACGACAAGGCCAAACAAGCAGGTTGATAACTAATATCTATGGCTATAGAAATCTGTCTATCTAATTTATTTTTCATCATTTGCTTAATAAAATTTTTGTGGTAAAATGAAATTATCAAAAATTTAATACTATAAACTAAAAATAGGATTTTTAAATGAAAATTCTTCTTATAAGACATGCAGAGATGGCAGGAGACCCTTTTGTAAAACCTCTTCCCCCCGTAAAAAAATGTTTATCTAAAAAAGGGATAAGACAGGCAAAAAAACTCGGAAAAAAACTATCCACTGAAAATATTGATATTGCATTTTCTTCTCCATATGGTCGGGCTTTACAAACCGCTGAAATCGCATTGACAAAAAAAATTCCAATAAAAATTCTTGATTTCCTTCACGAATGGATGCCAGATACAAAATTATCTAATTTACCATCAACAAAATACGAGAAAATCCAAAAAATGAACTCTGAACTCTACGCAGAACAAACGTGGAAAACTGAACTCGGAGAAGGAACATTCGATATGTATGCAAGAATTTGCCCGCCATTTCTGAAAGAACTCGAAAAATTAGGAATAAAAGCTGCCTGTGGCGGTTATCTACTAACTAAAAGGGCAGAAAAGCTCAATATTGCCGTATTCGCACATGGTGGAACGCTTAACATTTTACTATCTTTCATTCTCGAATTAAGACCTTTCCCTGTGGGAAGATTTTCTTTCCTTCACACAGGAATAGCAAAAATAAAATTTTCTGAGAAAAAAAACATTTTTTACCCGTCGTTGGAAATAGAATAAAAAAATACACAAGAAATGAAAAAAGAAAAATATTATAAGACATTAAGAAAAAATGGATTATTTTGTGGAGAATGCCACTGTCATATAAATTATCCTCAAAATCCTAAAGCAGTCCGTAAATATCTAAAGGAAAATGGTATTGATTATCTTTCTTTATGTCAGGGTTGGCTTACCAATCCAAGACAAAGTATCGGACATGATGGAAAAAAACTGGCAAAATTCTTAAGGTCATTTTCCGATAGGACAGTCCATATAAGAATGGGTGCAGAATTTCCTAAAACTCGTTTCGGACACGTATGTTGGTGGCGCTTTCCTCATATATCTGATCCTTTTGGCGTATACATGAATTATCACGATACGGATTATTTCAAAATTGCGGGTATATCAAATGATAAAATAAAAAATCCTTCCGATGAAATTCCATATTCTAACGAAAGTCCGTTATTAAAAGTAGCACGCTGGAAAAAACTCGGTGGAATAACTATGTCTCCACATCCCACAAGCTGGTGGCTTGAAAATAAAAATTCAGATTTGATTTGCACCAACATATCCGTGGATTTTTGCCTGGACTTATTAACGCATCGGTTTTATGATACCCTTGTGGTAATGGGCTACGATGCTGAACAAATATTTTACCAAAATTTCTGGTTCCAGTTATTGAATATGGGATATAAAATCAATGCTGTAGCCGAAACCGATGGAGATCTAACTTCTCACCACAAAATAGGTTCTCTCAGAACTTATGCCTATTGCAATTCTCCATATTTCAGTGAAGATAAATTTTTAACTGCTATAAAGAATGGAAATACTTTTTTGACAAGCGGTCCAGTAATTTTTGCAAATACCTCAGGCGGAAAAATACCTGGCGATATAATAATATGTGATGGTCAAAAAGAGGAAATAAATTTTACTGTTTATTCATCTCCTGAAAAAGAAGAATATATTTCATGGGTTGTGATTTATAAAAATGGAAGACCAATTAAAATCTTTGACATCGAAACAAAAAGGAGTCGTGAATTTTCAGGAAAACTCTCTCTGAATACTCCTGATAAAAAAAATCTTGACTGGTACATAATAAAGGCTTACGGATCAACGAGACCAGAAAAAAAGGAATTCCTTGATATATTAAGATATTGCAAATTATGTGAAAAAGAAATCCACACGGAATACCGAAATATAAAACAACTTGCAATCACAAACCCATTTTACTTTTATGCTAAAGATTACAAAGAACCAGAACCCATAAAATCCGCTTTTTCACTTAGATTAACTGACAAAAATAGCAGGCCAATAGAAAATGCAGAAATAAAGATTATAGAACCAGATTCAGAGAAAAAATTATTTTCAAATAAAAATGGACTTGTCTCTCTTAAAAAGATATCTCCATTAGCAGAGATATTAATCAGTCATCCAAATTATACAACGAAATTCTTCTCAATATATCTGGATTATACACCGCTAAAGAAATATATGGAAAATATCTACTCTGGAAAATGGGCATTTAAAAATAAAAATCTCCAGCCAGGGCAAGTTCCCTTTTCTGTTTTTGATATAAAAAATTTAATCGGCATTTTAAGTGAAATAAATATAAAAATTTCATTGGAAGAAAAAGAAGATAAACAATGATGTATTCTGTCAAAAATATCCCTTTTGGTAATTATCTCTGTGATTTTTTCCCAAAAATTTTCTCTAAAGATAAAGGAGTCGAATTATTAGCAGAAAAAAATGATAAATATGGATATTTTATTGAACGCAACGAGAAATCAATAAAAATAAAATATTCAGATCTTTCTCACCTGGCAACAGCTGTAGGAGATATAATCTCAGGCACAGAACAAGAAAATTTTTCACATCCCCTTAATTTTAGAGGCTTAATGCTCGATTCTTCACGAAATGCTGTTTACAATATTGACTTTCTAAAGGAAACTATTACAAAGTTAGCTCTGATGGGTATGAATTACTTTTGCCTTTATACCGAAGACACATACGAAGTAGAAGGCGAACCTCTAATTGGTTATTCAAGAGGCCGCTATTCAAAAAAAGAACTAAAAGAATTTGTCTTATTTGCAGAACAATTCGGCATAACAATGTTTCCATGTATTCAAACTCTTGGACATCTCGAACAAATATTAAAATACTCTCACTATTCAGATTTTCGAGATAATGATAGAGTTTTAAATACCTCATTTCCTAAAACTTATGATTTGATTTCAAAATTAATTTCAAATGCGTCTGAACCATACAAAAGCAATCTGATACATCTCGGGATGGACGAAACATGGGGAATTGGAAGAGGAAAAACATTTAAAGCAAATACTCCTATTAACCCAACAAAAATTTACGCTGAACACGTTGCGAAAGTCGCAAAAATCTGTGAAGAAAAAGGTTTAAAACCAGTAATATGGGCAGACTTTGTCCTCGGAAGTTCAGGAGAGAAAGCAATGGATAATGAGAGTATCTCTATAATCCCCAAAAATCTTATCCTTAACTATTGGAATTACTATAGCAATGATGAAAAAAAATATCAGCTTGATATCGAAAAGATAAAGAATATGGGCTTTGATTGTATAGCTTCACCGGGACTCTGGAATTGGGGAAATTTTTTTCCTGACTTTAAGAGAGTTCGAGAGACGACTTATCCAATGATGAAAACTCTGCATCAAGAGAAATTCGAAAAAGTTATGATGACAATGTGGGGAGATGATGGTAATGAATGTTTCTTTAGTAGTTGTTGGTTGGCATTATCATATTACTTTACTTTGTGTAGAGGTATAAAAGATGTAGAAAACTCATATAGAAAAAGAGCAGAACATATATGTTGTATAGACTTTGCGAAATTCGCAAGATTTGAAAAAATCGGGCGATTACCATATGATTCTGATGGAAAGAGAATTCCAACACCAAAAATGTATTTTTATGAAGACCCTCTTTATCCTGCCGCTGTTTTAATGCATGAAAAAAACGATATACCTTTGTTTCATGGATTATCGAAATTTTATTCAAAAACAAAATCCTCTAATTTTAATAAATTATATAAATTTACTTCTCTATTCTGTGAAATAACAGCATTAAAGCTTACTATTGCTGAAAAACTCATAAAAAATTACCCATCTAATAGGAAGAAACTTAAGAAAGTCGCTAATCATCTGAAATATTTATCGAAAAAAGTTGAAAAATTACATTCATTATATAGAACTCTATGGTTGCAAGAAAGAAAGCCATTTGGCCTTGAAGAAATGGATTACAGACTTGCTGGGCTCAATGCCCGCATCAAAATATCCTCAACAACTATAAAATCATACCTGAAAGGGAAACTCAATAGAATAAGTGAACTTGAAGAAAAAATACCGCTTGAATTGTTAAAAATGCAGGATATAAATACCGCACGTAAACTTAGAACAAAATCTCTTTCATTGTGGTAACGCTATGTTTGAATTAATTATTGAAGGTGGTTCTAAACTTTCAGGAGAGTTAAAAGTCTCAGGAAATAAAAATGCTGCCTTACCAATGATAGCAGCAAGTATTCTTACAGATCAAGAACTTATTATCCATAATGTTCCCGATATCCTTGATGTAAAGAACATGATTGAAATCGCTTCTTTACTTGGAGTAGAATCAACTTTTACAAAGGGAACATTACGACTCAACGCATCAAATATAAAAAGTAATTCTTTAGATCAAGAATTATCTTCGCGACTTAGAGCTTCTATATTATTTGTCGGCCCAATACTTGCAAGAACATTCAGGGTTAATTTTTTCTCTCCTGGTGGAGATCGCATTGGAAGAAGACGTCTCGATGCTCATATCTACGGATTTAAATGTCTGGGAGCATCTTTCTTTGAAACAGATAACAATTACCTCTTAGAAGCGAAGAATGGTCTTAAAGGTAGAGAACTTTTTTTTGATGAACCAAGTGTAACGGCCACTGAAAATGTATTGATGGCAGCTGTCCTCAGCAAAGGTAGAACAATAATGAGAAATACTGCATCCGAACCACATGTAGTAGAACTTGGTCAGCTTTTGATAAAAATGGGAGCAAAGATATCAGGGTTAGGGTCTGACACATTGATAATCGATGGTGTTGAGAAACTCAATGGTGCAGAATGGACGATTGGCGCAGATCATATAGAGGCAGGCTCTTTTATAGCGTTGGCAACTGCTACAGGAAGCGATTTAAAAATTAATGGAACTAAACCATCTTCTCTATGGATGACAAGGCGTATATTTGAAAAATTTAATGCCAAATTTGAACTGAAAAAAGATTTTATAAGAGTTCCTCCAGAACAAAAACTCAAAATAAATCAGGAAATTGGAAATGCAATCCCCGTTATATCAGATGGCCCCTGGCCGCAATTTCCAACAGACATGATGAGTTGTACAATCGTAATGGCAACTCAAGCTCGAGGAACAGTAATGTTTTTTGAAAAAATGTTTGAATCAAGAATATTTTTTGTGGACAGTTTGATCTCAATGGGGGTAAATGCAGTTATTTGCGACTCCCACAGAGTAATTATCAATGGTCCCTCTCAACTTCATCCAACTGAATTAAAAATCCCTGACATCAGAGCTGGAATGGCAATGGTAATAGCCGCCCTTTGCGCAAAAGGAAAAAGTAATCTCCGTTATGCTGATATTCTTATGAGAGGATATGAAAACTTATTTGAAAAATTGAAATCTCTAAATGCAAAAATTGAATTAAAGAAATGTTGAACGATTTTTGGGAATCATTTTTCAAATTTTTAAGAACTCACCTGAATGAAATATCAATGGCTTATATAGCCACTGTTTTTAGTATTTTCGGAGATGACATACTTAAACAAATCAGAAAAAAGACAAAAAAAGAAAATTTCTTTGTTAGACTCGCAATATTTATTGCAATATGCGCATTTGGTTTTGGCATGCTTACAAGTTTTTTTGGTAGATTATTAAGCCATTTTATCAGTGGTTTTGATAATCTATTCATTCTTATAATAATTTTGGGGCTCTTTATTATTGCTGGAATAATTGCTGAAGAAAAAAGACAGTTGTAAAAAAGAGCTTTGCAAAATTCTCATAAAGTTTAATGAAATAAAGTAAAGTAATTTTTATTTTATTTCTTGATAACTATCAATGGCGTAATATATTATGAGTTCACATTTTTCAAGGTGGCTGTAGCTCAGCTGGTTAGAGCGTCTGGTTGTGGCCCAGAAGGTCGCGAGTTCGAATCTCGTCAGTCACCCCAATCTTTTCTACTTAATATTTTTTCACTATTCAAGTTGAAAAGTCTCCCTTTAAAGCAATATTAAACAAAAACCTGATAATTTTCGATTTACAAAAATGAAAAAAGAAATAAAAAAATATTCATATCCATCAAGGATTCCTATAAAGAATAGACACTGGCCTGATAATATTATAACAAAGTCACCAACGTGGTGTTCGGTGGATTTGAGAGATGGAAATCAGGCTTTGCCTATTCCAATGACACCCGAACGTAAAATATCCTATTTTAAAATGCTATGTAGTATAGGTTTCAAAGAGATTGAGATTGGTTTTCCTTCAGCTTCTCAGGATGATTATGATTTTACACGTTTACTGATAGAAAAGAAGAAAATCCCTGATGATATCAGAATTTCTGTCCTCACTCAAGCCAGAGAACATCTTGTTGCTAAAACAGTTCAAGCTCTAAAAGGCGTAAAAGAAGCAATATTGCATTGCTACGTAGCAGCTTCAGATCTCCACGCTCAATTAGTTTTCAATAAGAAGAGAGAAGAAGTTATGGAAATGTCTGTTAAAGGCACTGAATTAGTCATTAAATATCTCGAAGCAGAAAATATGCTCAAAAACATATCTTATGAGTTCTCTCCTGAAGAGTTTACGGACAGTGACCTGGATTTTGTTATCAGCTTAAGCGAAGCTGTTTACGAAACGTGGCGCTCAAAAAGTAAAAAACAGTTTATATTAAATCTTCCAGCAACGGTTGAAAGAAGGCCTCCATACCAATATGCCGACATGATAGAGTATTTTATTTCAAAATACAAATATTCTAAAGATACTATCATCAGTGTTCATGCTCATAATGATCAGGGATGTGCAGTGGCCGCAACTGAGATGGCATTATTGGCAGGAGCTCAACGAGTAGAAGGTACTCTCTTCGGACATGGAGAAAGAACTGGTAATGTTGATATTGTTACTCTTTCTCTGAATCTTCATTCAAGAGGTATAAATACAGGTCTCAATTTCAAAAATATGAACTCAATAGTAAAAGTTGTAGAAGAAAGCTCTGGAATACCTGTCCATCCGCGTCACCCTTATGCCGGCTCTCTCGTATTTACAGCTTTTTCAGGTTCTCATCAGGATGCCATAAGAAAAGGCTTGGCACAAAAAGAGAAAGCCCGTGAAATTTTCGGCATATCATGGAAAATTCCATACCTCCATATAGACCCTGCCGATATCGGCCGCAAATATGAAAAAATAATAAGAATAAATAGCCAATCCGGAAAAGGTGGTGCTGTATTTGTGCTTGAAAATGATTTTGGATACCGCCCACCAAAAGAAATGCACCCTGAAATTGGAAACGTAATTCAAAAATTAGCAGATAAGAAAAAAACAGAAATCTCAGCAGAGGAAGTGGAAGCTGAATTCAAAAAAACATTTTTCAATATAGATTATCCTCTAAAACTTATATCATTTCATTCGTCTTCAAGTTTCGACCAAAAAAATGTTATTGCTAATGTAAAATTTTCTTTGAAAAATGAACTCTTCTCTGAAAAGGCAGAAGGGAATGGCCCCGTATCAGCAGTTGTCCACGCATTAAAGCAAATTGGAAAAATTTATGAATTTAGTATTGAAGATTTCTCCGAACAAGCATTGGGACGAACAGCTGAAGCAACAGCGATTGCTTACGTATCCGTCAGAAGAAGTTCAGATAATAAAATCATATTTGGGGCTGGCGAGCACTCCAATATTGAATATGCAGCTATACTTGCCTTATTTTCTGCTGTGAACCGTGGCTGGAAAGAATGAAAAAAGTTATTGTTACTCTAATAATTGTTGCTATAGTGGCAGGTCTTCATTATCTCGTTATTAAGTCGTTTTTTAAGCCACAAGTTCAGACTGAAAAAGACACCCCCGTTCAGAATACTGATAGTAAAAATGGTATAGATAAAATTCCCCAACCCACATCCCAGGAACCGATAAAAGAAATCCTCAAACAACCTCTCAAATTTGATTATACAAATGCTGTCTTCGGAAAAATATCAGAATTACCAGATTCTTCAAAACCAAGCACTGGAATCCTTGTAGACCTCGATACAGGAAAAGTCTTGTGGGCAAAGACTCCAAGAAAACCTGTTCCAATAGCATCAATGACAAAAATGATGACTGCCCTCCTCGCATTTGAAGATGAAAAAAAACGGGATGATCTCGATATGAATACTCCAATACAAATCACAAAAACTGCAGCAAAAATAGGAGGCAGCCAACTCTATCTCGATCCGCGTGAAACATTTACATTTGGAGAACTTCTCAAGACAGTAATGATTATGAGCGCAAATGATTCTGCCCAACAAATCGCCGAATATCTCGGCAATGGAGATCTTTATAGTTTTGTAGCCAGAATGAATCAACGTGCAAAAGAACTCAATATGTCATTAACAAAATTCTTTAATCCTCATGGTCTACCAGGAAAAACACCTTCAGAAGATAATTATTCTACAGCAGAAGCTATGGCTATACTAGCAAGAGA
>ERZ795046.3448-NODE-3448-length-12513-cov-5.537085_pt1 | contig 12513 bp, 10 predicted proteins | sample MGYA00375130_ERZ795046 | MGnify/ENA primary metagenome ERZ795046 (study PRJEB30175, sample SAMN05720202) | activated sludge metagenome | isolation source: anaerobic digester from wastewater treatment plant | place: Japan | collected 2015-05-15 ...
TCCATAACCCTGAACCACACCACTGCATTAACCTTGATAGGTACATTGTCTCTTGTCATCACTTCCTGGGGCGTAACATCAAAGGTCACTGTTCTCAAACTCACCTTAATCATTCTTTCAATCCCTGGAATCAGAAAAAATAATCCTGGTCCCCTTGGTCCCACTAATCGACCAAGCCGAAATACCACACCCCTTTCGTATTCAGGAACAATTTTGATGGTATTGGTAATAATTGTTATTGCCACGAATATCCCGATTATCGCCCATACAAACATTTTACCTCCCTGTTAAGGAAAATATTTTGATTAAATGTTAACTTTTTTCACCAGCGATGTCAAAGAATATCAGGTCTTTTCAATTGTTTCAAGGTATTTCATAATCGATTGCGCTGCTTTTCTACCTGCGCCCATTGCACTAATCACGGTTGCTGCCCCGGTTGTGATATCGCCGCCTGCAAAAATATCCTTGATGTTTGTCTGACCTGTTTCAGGGTCAGCAACAATAATACCTGATTTTCCTAATTTCAGTTCTGGAGTTGTGGATGTTAAAAGAGGATTTGGTCTTTGCCCTATGGCAACAACCGCTGTTTCAAAATCCATAACAGTTTCAGAACCAGGGATTGGAACCGGTCGTCTCCTTCCACTTTCATCTGGTTCCCCCAGTTGCATCTTTTGAACTTCTATTCCTTTAAGATAACCGTTTTCATCGCCAACAAATCGTATGGGAAGAGTAAGAAAATGAAACTCAATGCCCTCTTCTTTTGCATTTTCGTATTCTTCCCTTCTTGCAGGCATTTCATTTTCAGTTCTTCTGTAAAGCACACTCACCTTTGCACCAAGCCTTAATGCGCATCTGGCGGCATCAAGAGCCACATTGCCACCACCTATCACAGCAAGTCTGCTTCCAACCTGAACAGGCGTATCTGATTCCGGGAATTTATACGCCTTCATTAAATTGATTCTTGTGAGGAACTCATTGGCAGAATAAACCCCGAGAAGATTTTCACCAGGAATGCCCATAAATGATGGCAATCCAGCACCAACACCAATGAAAATCGCTTTATATCCCATATTTCTCAAATCATCAATCGTCAATGTTTTACCGATAATAGCATCAGTAAGAATTTCAACACCGAGTTTTTTTACAAATTCAATCTCGTCTTTCACGATTTTTTTGGGCAATCTAAATTCAGGAATACCGTATGTCAGAACACCTCCTGGTAGATGCAAAGATTCAAAAATTGTCACAGGATATCCGTGTCTTGCGAGTTCTGAAGCACACGTTAAACCTGCTGGACCACTACCAATAACAGCAACAGGCGTTGTTTTTTTCTCTTTTATTATGGGAATATTTTTTTCTTTTTCCATATCAGCAGCAAATCTTTCAAGAAGTCCTATGGCGACTGGTTCTGATTTTTTCCCGAGGATGCACACTCCCTCACACTGGGTTTCCTGCGGACATACCCTTCCACATATACCAGGAAGTACATTCTTCTCTTTAATGATTTTTATTGCTGCATCATAATCTTTCTCTGCAATTTTTTTGATAAATCCAGGGATATCAACTTCCACAGGACAACCAGCCACACATAATGGTTTTTTACATTGAAGACATCTTTTGGCTTCTTCAATGGCATCCTGCTCCGTTAATCCATGGCTGACTTCATTAAAATTTTTGGTTCTATCTTCAATCTTTTGCTTCTGCGGATGGTGTCTATTCTGCCTCATCTTGTTCCTTTCATAGAGAAAAATCGTTCTTTGAAAATGTCTGTCGCTTCTTCCAATTTTTGTCGTCTGTCTCCGGAAAATCCTTTCTGAAATGTGCGCCCCTGCTTTCCTGTCTTTTCAATGCCGCATGCGCCATGACAGAAGAAAGAATAAACATATTTTGAACCTCCCATCCTGTCTGTTGCGAAAATTCTTTCAAAAATATGTACTTTCCCCATGTATCAAGTCGGTTTATGGCTTCAGTTAAAGAATCCTGGTGTCTTTCTATTCCCACATTTTTCCACATCAAACTCTTAATGGACCTCTGTAAGTCATAAATGTCAATAAATGGAATATTTTGCTTACTGATTTTGTACTCCGGCAGGGCAGCGGTTTTGCCATGATGAAATGAACCTAATTCTTCTCTAATTTTTCTTCCTGCTCTTGCTCCAAAAACCAATCCTTCAAGCAGAGAATTGGAAGCCAGCCTGTTCGCCCCATGAACACCTGTACATGCAACTTCGCCGCAGGCAAAAAAGTTTTCAAGATTTGTTTTACCATCAATGTCTGTCACAATGCCTCCCATGGCATAGTGCGCGCATGGTCTGACAGGTATAAGATTGCTTGTTATATCAAGTCCATATTCAAGACAGAATCTATATATTCCAGGAAACCGTTTGATCACAAACTGCGGCTTCATTTTTCTCAGGTCAAGATATACACAATTTGTGTTTGTTCTTCTCATTTCTGCCACAATTGCCCTTGAAACAACATCTCTTGGGGCAAGTTCCATATTCGTATGATAATGTTTCATAAACCTTTCACCACCTGCATTCACAAGGACTGCACCCTCGCCCCTGACTGATTCAGAGATTAAAAACCTTGGGACTCCCGCCATGTACAGGGCAGTCGGATGAAATTGATAAAATTCTAAATCACCCAAGAGTGCCCCTTTACGAAATGCTGCCGCCTGAAGGTCACCAGTAATTGCTGAAGGATTAGTGGTTTCCTGAAAAAGCTGACCAAAACCTCCTGAAGCAGCAATTGTCTTTTTTGCACGCACGAAAACCAGATTGTGCGTCGTGTTATCATGAAACAGGCCACCCGTAATTTTTTCACCGTCAGAAACCAGGTCAATAAGAAAAAGTTTTCCCTGAAGAACAATTTCAGGAATACTTCCAATTTTTGAAAGAAGCGTATGCACAATCTCTTTTCCCGTTGCGTCACCCATTGCATGTAATATCCTCGGAAAAGAATGCGCGGCTTCCCTGGTAAAATCAAAATCTTTGCCTCTTTTGTCAAACTTACATCCCCAATCAATCAGTTCCCTGACCCTTTCAATACCTTCATTAACAAGAACAGTCACAGCGGATATATCATTTACGAAACACCCGGTAGCAACAGTATCATGCAGATGAAATTCAGGACTATCGTTTTCTGATAGAGCAACCGCAATTCCGCCCTGCGCATTGTATGTACTGCCATCATAAGGATCGTTTTTGCAGGCAACAAGTGTGCGCATGCCTGCAAGTTCTATGGCTGCCCGCAGGCCTGCAATACCGCTACCAATAATAAGACAATCAACATCTTCTATTGATACTGCCACAGGATTGATTGATATCAGATAATCAGGAATCATTTGTTAGCAGGTGTTCCGGTGAGACGACTGAGCGTTTCCTTCCAGAATTCTTTTTCCTGTTTACTCGCGTGATCAATAATCAGAACGCCGTCAAGATGTTCCATCTCATGCAGAAAACATCTTGCCAGAATTCCTTCTGCTTGAATTTTGATTTTCCTTCCGGTATTTGTGTAACCACTCACCAGAATTTTTCTGGGTCTTGATATCGCGAAAAAAATTTCAGGAAAACTCAAACAACCTTCCATATCAATTTCTTGTTCTGAATCCATGTCTACAATTTCCGGATTCACTATTCTGTAAATCTTATTTTTGTCTCTGTCAACAGCAATAAATGCCCGACTGCTGACACCTATCTGCGGAGCAGCAAGACCCAGACCGGATGATTTTTCAAGTGTTTCTTCAAGATCCCTGAATAAATCCTGGGTCTTCTTTCCAAAATCCACAATTTCTTCTGCCTTCTTTCTCAGCACCTCTGCCGGATATTTTCTAATTCTTCTTGTGGTCATTTCACAATCCAGATTTTTTAATGATTTCATCCATAATCTTCATCGCGCAGTACTTTCCACACATATTGCAAACATCTTCAGAATAAATCTTTTGCGACTGTCTTATTTTTTTGAATCTTTCAGGATTAATCACAAGTTCTTCCTGGCGTTTCCAGTCCCTTTTATAACGAGCAATTGAAAGTTCATCATCCCATGCTCTTGCTCCTGGATGACCCTTTGCAATGTCTGCAGCATGCGCTGCAATTTTTGAAGCAACGACCCCATCTTCAACATCATCAATTGTGGGAAGCGCAAGATGTTCGCTCGGAGTGACATAGCATAGAAAATCAGCGCCTGCCCACGCCGCAAGAGCACCTCCTATTGCAGATGTAATGTGGTCATAGCCAGCTGCAACATCAGTAACAAGTGGCCCAAGAAGATACAGTGGCGCACCATGACAGATGGTTTTTGCAAGATGCACATTTGGAATCACCTGATGAAGCGGAATATGACCTGGCCCTTCTATAATCACCTGAACATCTGATTCCCATGCCTTTTGAGTAAGTTTTCCCAGCGTCAGAAGTTCGGACATCTGTAAATTGTCAGACGCATCAGCAAGACACCCTGGTCTCAATCCATCACCTAAACTCAACACAAGGTCGTATTTTCTTGCAATTTCAATCAGTCTATCAAAATTTGCATAAAGAGGATTTTCCTTTCCAGCACTGACCATCCAGCTTGCAATAAATGCGCCACCCCGACTAACTATTCCGGTTCTTCTTGATTTTTTTCTCAACAGTTCAAGACTGGACAAAGTTACTCCACAATGAACCGTTACAAAACTGATGCCACTGGCCGCGTGTTTTTCAATAACCTGGAAAATTTCTTCCTCTTTGAGTTTTTCAATTGTTCCATATTTTTCAATTGCCTGAATCATTGCCTGATAAATCGGAACAGAACCAACAGGAATGGAACTGGCATTGATAATCATCTTACGAATGCTATCAAGGTCTCCGCCAGTACTTAAATCCATTACTGCGTCTGATTTTAATCTGCAGGCAGTTTTTAATTTTTCAAGTTCAAAATCAATATCGCATACATCTGATGATGTACCAATATTGGTATTAACCTTCACTTTCAAATTCTCGCCAATCCCAACACATGTGTTTTTATGCTTCAATATTACTGTTTTTCCTTCAGCAATAGAAACAGCAAGTTTTTCAGGAGAAATCTGTTCAATAGATGCCACATTTTTCACAGCATCTGTGATAATACCTTTTTTTGCCTGCTGTTTTTCAAGTATCATATCGTATCCTTTAGAATCGCGCCTGTGGAAGCGCTTTTCACCTGCGCCCTGTACCTCGCAAGAATTCCTGATAATTTCTTTTCAGGGTGCCTGATTTTTTTCAACCTATCAGAAATTTCCTGGTCAGAAACAAGTACGTTCAATTTCCTATCAGGGATATTAATCTCAATAATGTCTCCATCCTGAATACATCCAATAGGTCCGCCTTCAGCTGCTTCAGGACTGATATGTCCGATGCAGGCACCTCTTGTACCTCCTGAAAATCGTCCATCTGTAAGAAGTGCCACATATTCTCCGAGTCCTTTGCCTGAAATCGCTGATGTTACAGCCAGCATTTCCCTCATACCAGGACCGCCGCGTGGACCTTCATAACGAATCACAATCACATCTCCTTTATTTATTTTTCCTTCAAGAACCGCAGAAAGACAATCTTCCTCTCCATTAAACACTTTTGCAGGTCCTTTGTGAACCATCATTCCACTTACCACTGCTGATTGCTTAATGACACTACCATCAGGAGCAATATTTCCTTTCAATATTGCAATACCACCTTCTTTTGAATAAGGGTCTGAAACTTTTCTGATAACCGAAGTATCAAAATTTTTGGCTGCTTCTGCAATCTCTCCGATGGTTTTGCCACTAACATTTTTCTCATTTTTGTGCAACAAATCTGCCTGACACAACTCTTTCATCACAGCAGGAATTCCACCTGCTCTATCAAGGTCTTCCATGTGATGACTGCCTGCTGGTGAAATTTTGCAAAGATTCGGTATCTTTTTCGAAATGCTGTCAAATAAATCCAGTGTTAAATCAATGCCTGCTTCATGCGCAATCGCTGGAAGATGTAACACAGTATTGGTAGAAGCACCGATTGCCATATCAACAGCAATTGCATTTTCAAAGGACTTCATTGTAGTGATGTCTTTAATACTTACATTATTTTTTACCATCTCCATGATTTTCATACCCGCCTGTTTTGCAAGCCGTATTCTTGCGGAATGTACAGCAGGAATTGTTCCATTGTATGGTAGTGCGATTCCGAGAACCTCAGCAAGACAGTTCATTGAATTTGCTGTGAACATTCCAGCACATGAACCGCATGTTGGACAGGCATAGTCCTCAAGGATCTTCAATTGTTGCTCTGTAATTGCTCCTGACGACACCTTGCCCACTGCTTCAAACACAGAAATCAAATCAACAGTTCCAGCCCCCGGACACGCTCCTGCAAGCATGGGTCCGCCACTGATGAGAATTGCAGGGATATTCAATCTGAGGGCTGCCATAATCATACCAGGAATAATTTTGTCACAACTGGCAACAAGAACAAGCCCATCAAATCCATGGGATTTCACCATAATTTCAATTGAATCTGCAATTAATTCTCGGGAAACAAGTGAATACTTCATTCCTTCATGTCCCATTGCAATGCCGTCGCAAACACCAATTGTCCTGAATTCAATCGGAGTTCCACCAGCCATTCTCACACCTGATTTTGCTGCCTGACATATTAAATCAAGGTGAATATGCCCGGGTATGATTTCATTACCAGAATTACAAACACCTATCAACGGTCTTTCTATTTCCTGGTCTGTCAGGCCTGTTGCCTTCAACAAACTCCTGTGCGGGGCTCGCACATAACCCTTTTTCACCTGATCACTTTTCATATTTCCTCCATTATATTAAATAGCCATCGCCTCAACAAGTTTCAATTTTTCCTCAGGAATCTGCTTGGTTTTTGAAACAACGTCCTTCAAATCAATGTTTACTATTTCTGTCCCTGAAATCCCGACCATGAAATGCGTCAATCCATTGAGAAGCCCTTTCACTGCCGCATTGCCAAACATTGTAGCAAGGCACCGTGTCTGGTATGTGGGAACGCCTCCCCTTTGAATATACCCAAGCACAGAATACCTTGCTTCAACCCCTGACATCAACTGATTGATCTTCTCGGCAACTTCATGGGCTCTGCCTGCGCCTTCTGCAACAATAACCAGAGAACTGATTTTTCCCATCACCCTATCTTTTTCAAGAATTTCCATAACCTTGTTTATTGTAATTGGTCTTTCAGGTATCATCACAATCTCTGCACCTGCTGCAATCGCAACATCCAGGGCTAAAAACCCGTGCTCCCTGCCCATTACCTCAATAACAAATGTTCTTTCATGACTTGTCGCAGTATCCCGTATCCTGTCTATGGCTTCAAGGGCAGTATTAACTGCGGTGTCAAATCCAATTGTATAATCTGTGCCATAAACATCGTTGTCAATAGATGCTGGAATCACACACACTGGAAATCCATAATGCTGATGCAGAGCAAAAGCACCCCTGCTTGAACCATCTCCACCAATCACGACCAGAGCATCAATGTTACCTTTTCTTAAATTTTCAATACACGTTGCCTGAACATCGGATTTACTCAACTCCGGAAATCTTATGGTTCTTAGAATCGTGCCGCCGCGGTTGATAATGCCACTGACACTGCGCGCATTCAAATCAATGATATCGTTTTCAAAAAGGCCTCTGAAACCCCGCCTGATACCACTCACTTCCAGTCCACAACCTATTGCTGTTCTTACAACCGCTCTTATTGCACAATTCATTCCAGGAGCATCGCCCCCACTGGTCAGAACTCCAATTTTTTTCATTTTCAATACCCGAAATCAGCCCTGACAGAAAGTATTTTTCTTGTGTCTGTTCTTATTAGAGACCTTGCAGAATCTGCCATTGAAGTAAATTTATACCACCATGGCTTTGACATCGCAAAAGCAAGTCGCCTGATAATCCTGATGCGAGGAATTGCAATTCTCACAAATGCTTGTTCAAGACTATCCCAGTCCTTTGTCGAAGGGTCTGTAAATGCTTCCTTGAAATACGCCCTTCCGCACATGGGTCCTGAAATCAAATCACTCACAATGCCATACTGAGCGCAGTACTGTTCAAAATCAACAGCGGCACTCAACAATAACATTGGACGGGGTGAAATTTTCTCCATTTCAATTGCAGTATCGCGAACAACCTGAGGACTCGCCACCTGAATCACCTTACCTTCCTCTTCCATCCAAAGCATAGGAACCTGGGTTTTGTAAAAATGCCCTATGGGTCCAAAATCTTTCGCCATTGCGACAAGACCATCAGGCAATCTTTTTGCAAAATCCATTTTACTTTCACCTGGGAGTTGAAATAGCAGTGTCTCTGTAAAAAGCGGTTTGTTAAACTTTTTCGACGCCTCAAATGCCTTTGAAGCGAATTCAATGTTTTTATCCCAGCTTTTTTTGTGCGCTGGGTTAAGTTTCACCAGAATCTTGAAACCATCCACAGCATGGGCAACCTGTTCTGGTTCAACAGCAAATTTCGCAATCTGGCCTATCCCATTATCCACAGATTCAGCATTGGTATCTTCAAGCCGTCCAATCAGCATAACATCCTTACCAAGTGTTTCTCTGAAACCAGGAGAAAGATACGCAAGATGATTAAAAAGCGCTGCTGTGCTATTTCCCTTCAGATGCTTTGCAAACCTCAAACAAACTTCTTTCACATCATTGTCATCCGGTTTTTTGGAAACACCGATGTGTTTGAAATACGCGTCTGTCAGTTTGAGGTACGAACTGTGCTGGTCTGACGCAAAAACATCAAAAACCCCTTCAGAAGAATATTTTGCAAGGGTTCTGAAAATTTCTTCACTTATCATCACTCCATCTTTATATGTGGCAAAATTTTCCATATGCCACCTCCTTTTTATTTTAAAGAATCCTTGTATTCTTTTAGTTTTTCATACAGAGTACTGTCATTGAGTGCAAGAATTTCAATAGCAAAAATTGCAGCATTTTTCACTCCGGACTTGCCTATTGCCATTGTACCAACAGGAACACCTGATGGCATCTGAACCATTGAGTAAAGGGCATCAATTCCTTTGATTTCACTTGTTGGAAGCGGCACCCCTATCACAGGAAGCGTCGTTTTTGCGGCAATAACCCCTGGAAGATGCGCTGCCATTCCAGCACAGGCAATAATAATCTGAATTCCCTTTGCCCTGGCTGACTCTGAAAACTCAACTGTTTTATCAAGACTTCTGTGAGCAGACATCACTTCCACAATATATGGAACACCAAATTTATCAAGAATTTCCTTTGCGCCGTCAAGGAAAGGTAAATCATTCTGGCTTCCAACAATGACTGCAACTTTTGCCTGTTCCATTTATACCCCCTTGATTGCTTCTGCCATCTTTTCTATTGCTTGTTTTATTTTTCCCTCGTCCACAGTCAAAGCAAATCTTACATAACCTTCTCCTGATGGACCAAAACCAACACCTGGAGTAACAATAATTTGCGCCTTCAACAACAGGTTTTCAGCAAAAGTTATTGAATTCTGATTGACCTTGAGCCAAAGGTAGAAGGTTGCCTGTGGTATTTTAACCTCAAAATTTAATTTCTTTAAACCATCAACCAGAACATCGCGTCGTTTTTGATAAATCATTCTCATTTTTTCCACATCATCCTGTGAACCTGCAAGACATTCAACGCCAGCGATCTGGATTGCTTCAAAAGTTCCTGAATCTATGTTTTCCTTCAAGGTAGCAAGCGCTGAAACAAGTTTCTCGTTGCCACACGCCCAACCGATACGCCAACCTGTCATATTGTATGTTTTTGAAAGCGAGTGTATCTCAATACCGATATCCTTTGCTCCAGGGATTGACAGAAAACTTACTGGTCTTTTGTCATCAAAATAAATCTCGTGGTACGCAGCGTCATAAAGAATGATAATCTGATGTTTCTTGCAAAACGCAATAACATCTTTCAAAAAGTCAATATCAGCACAGGCAGCAGTAGGATTGTTTGGATAATTCAGGTAAAGAATCTTTGCCTTTTCTGCAATTTCTGACGGAATTTTACCGAGATCCGGCAAAAAATTGTTTTCCTCTTTCAATGGCATAAAATAACATGTGCCACCAGCAAGGATTGTCCCTATCTGGTAAACTGGATATCCTGGCTCAGGAACAAGGGTAATATCACCAGGGTTGATACAGGTAAACGGAAAATGTGCAATGCCTTCCTTTGAACCAATCAACACACAAATCTCATTATCAGGGTCAAGGTCAACATCTGAGTGTTTTTTGTAATAATCCGCTATTGCCCTGCGAAAATCAGCCCTGCCTTTTCCAAAAGGATATCTGTGAACACCGGGATCTTCAACTGCCTTTTTCATCGCATTGACAATCCTTTCAGGGGTTGGAAGGTCAGGGTCTCCAACTCCTAAACTGATAACCTGGTGCCCTTCTGCAATTAACTGTTTTCGTTTTTTATCAATTTCAGCAAACAAATACGGCGGCAGTTTTTTCATTTTTTCACTTACTTCAAACATATTCTCCTCCGAATCATTATTGTTCAATAAAATTTTTGGAATAATCCTATTCTGGAGCCGGTCCCTGAAAGGGCGAAATTACTTAGATGTAGTATCATGCAAAAAACCCGGCTGGAAATATATTAGCACAATTTCTTATGAAATGCTAAACAGGTAAGTACGAAACTGATTCTACAAATGAATCGTCTTACGTTTCATTATAAACTTTGCTCTGACTTCAGGACACCTTCCTTTATCAATCCTCATTCCTCACCCCTCTTTATAAAAAAGGGGTTGGGGGAAATTTCAAAAATCCCCCTTAATCCCCCTTTTGTAAAGGGGGAGAACAAGAGGGGACAAAGGAAGGCTGGGATGGATTTCAATAAATCCCTCTTGCATCTCCCTTTTACAAAGGGAGATGAAATTTTTCTGTAAAAGGGAAAAAGAAAAAAACATTTTACAAACAATGGATGTTGAGAAAATATAAAATTTATTTTGAATCTATTTCAGGGATTTAACCTGAGCCATTCTATGACATCTTTCATTTCATACAAACCGCGTTCTTTGCCAGCAACAAACTTTGCTGCAATCAGCGCGCCTGATGCGAATGACTCCCTGCTGAAACACCTGTGGCTCACTTCAAGAATTTCTCCTTTACCCCCAAACATTACAGTATGTTCTCCTACAATTTCTGAAATTCTCACAGCATGAATTCCAATTTCTTCTGATTTTCTTGGACCCACAATACCATTTCTTCCACAAACAAAATCTGACCTTGCATCTTTATTGCGCGTTTTATTTATTATCTCACCAAGTTTCAATGCAGTACCGCTTGGAGCATCTTTTTTATTGTGATGATGGGTTTCTATTATCTCAACCTCATAATCTGGTCCCAGCATTTCACTAGCAATCTGAACCAGTTTCATCATAATATTAACTCCAATACTCATGTTCGGTGACATCACAATCGCTGTCTTTTCTGACGCAGATTTTATAATATCCAGTTGCTCTGAAGAAAAACCAGTAGTTCCAATGACAACTTTCACATTTTTTTGCTGCGCAATTTTCACATTGGTAATTGTTGCTTCTGGAATTGTAAAGTCAATCAAAACATCTGCTTGTTGACATTGCTGAAAATCTTCCCTGATATTGACTCCCGGTAGTACCTCAGTTCCGACAGATGGATGATGTTTTGATTCAAATGCCCATGCCAGTTTCATATCGGCACGATTTTTCAACAGCGATACAATTGTTGAGCCCATTCTTCCACAAACACCTGCCACAGCAATTTTGAGTTTTTGTTCAGTCATGATGCATCCTTTTGTCGTGTTATTCTTGCGCCCAGACACATAAGTTTTTCTTCAAATCTGTGGTATCCCCTGAAAAGGTGATAAATCCTTGAAACCTCTGTAGTCCCTTCAGCAGATAACCCTGCAAGTACCATGGCAGCACTGGCTCTGAGATCTGAAGCCATAACCCTTGCTCCAAGGAGTTTTTTCACACCCCTGACAATGGCCCTTGAACCATCCAGTTGAATATTTGCTCCAAGCCGGTTGAGTTCACCCGCATGTATAAATCTTTCAGGGAAAACCTTTTCAGTAATTACGCTCACTCCGTCTGCAAGAGATAAAAATGCCATCATCTGCGCCTGCAGGTCAGTTGGAAACCCTGGATACGCAAGGGTAACAATGTCCACAGGTTTCCATCCTGAAATACCACTGACAGTGATAAAATTTTTACCGTTTTTAATTGAAACTCCTGTTTCACCCAGTCGTTCAAGAAACGCGCCGAGATGCAATGGCTGACATTTTTCAACCGTCACACATCCTTTTGTAATTGCACCTGCAAGAAGAAAGGTCCCTGTTTCAATCCTGTCAGGGATAATTTTGTGCTCCACAGGTTTCAGTTTTTTGACTCCATATACAGTCAAACAGGGTGAACCTATACCAGTAATTTTTGCACCCATTTTCACCAGAAAGTTTGCAAGGTCCACTATTTCTGGCTCACACGCTGCAAACTCAATCACTGTTGTTCCTTTTG
>ERZ795046.3449-NODE-3449-length-12513-cov-3.564537_pt1 | contig 12513 bp, 5 predicted proteins | sample MGYA00375130_ERZ795046 | MGnify/ENA primary metagenome ERZ795046 (study PRJEB30175, sample SAMN05720202) | activated sludge metagenome | isolation source: anaerobic digester from wastewater treatment plant | place: Japan | collected 2015-05-15 ...
GAACAGATATAGCGGCTTATAGTCCTGCAACGGGATTAGCATTCCCATATATTGATCAATATTATCAATCACCATCTGTTTCAGGTTTGTCAGGCAATCCTTTGTTGTCAAAAAGAAAACTTATAGGTTGGGGCCAAGTAAGTTCTTTCAACGTTGATGCAAGTGATCCAGCATTACAATATGGTGGGAGAGAAGTTGTTATTCAAAACGAAGGATACAGTTTGAGCTGGTCTGGAAAATATAAATTGGAATTCCAACCAAAAATGCCCGCTGCAACAAAAGACTTTTCAACATCGTTGTATGTGACAGGTTCAAATACGCCTCCATATCAAGGAATTTATTTAGATAACAGATTTGGTGGAAGAAACATGGATGGAACAAGCTCAGGGGGAGCCGTTGTCGGCTCAGAATTTATACAACGTCAATCAGTGTTTACTGACAACGGAATAGGTGTTACGGATAAACCATTAAGTGAAAATTCTCCTTATGTTTTAATGCCACATGATGAATTAGTTTTTGGGTGGCAAGCAGCGATACCAACACTTCCAACAAATTTTAGTTTGAGTAGTGAGTTTTCTAAACTAAGAATATCTCCAGGGGCCGGTAAACTTATAATGTATGGAAGTTTGTTGTCAGAAAACAAAGAATATACGGATTCATCAAATGATGGTCTTACATCAGTATCAATCAATGAACAAATTAAAGGTTGGAATGCCCAATGACTTATAAAATTCCAGATCAATTCAAATTGTTTGAACGAGACAATTATGGTTTCAGTGTAAGTAATCCTTATTGTGAAGGACCAATGACTGGTGTTGTAGGATACACACCATCTTATCCTATTGGCCGTCACAGAGATGTTAGACAAGCTGTTGATATTCCTTATTTGGTAGGCAATGGATTTAATCGGCTTTTGTTTGCAAAAAGCTATTCAGAGTTTCAAAAAGCTAGTATAGTTTATAAAAATCCTGTAAATCAACCCTACAAAGCCTCCTATTTGAACTTTAAATGGATTGGATCGCCATATTATACACAATGTATATCTGAAAATGAAAGATATAACAGTAGTGTTCTCTATGATCCTATAGAACTTTACAAGTATCATTCAAACAATTCATTCATTCTTGCTGCAATGGAACAAGCACCTGCTTTTCCAACATATGGTGTTTTACAACCAACACCTACACTAACTGGCTTACCAGGGGAAAACGGTTATGCAAAACTAGGGTGTTCAACATATGCACAAGATTATATTGACTCTAGTGCTGCTGCGGTCGCACTTGATGCCAAGTGGAGATCATATTTTCCATTCGCAAAAGAATATTTGCAAAGCAGCTTAAAACCAAACCTTGTTATTGTTGAAAATCAAAAGGCAAAAAAAGCAGAAGTACCATGGTTTATGATAGGATCAAATACTTTTTCAACAAGAAGAGATGAGTTGGTTGCTGGAATACCAGTTCAAGATAGTATTTCAATTGGTTTGATTGGTTTCATTTTAACAAACCAAAACAATCCACCAGGGCCTCCAGCACCAGTTCATTTTACATCATTGGATGTAAATGGAATACCATCCGATCCAACATCACCGAACAGTGAGTTTTGGGGATTAGGATTAAACACAAACGAATATCCAAATTCATCAATAGGAGCATTTACTTCTATTCAAGGAACAAAACCCTTTTCAACAGAACTTTTAATGAAGTTTTATTATGGAATTGGAGAAGGATTTGATGAAGCACATTATTGGTCGTTACCTGTTCCGGTTATGCCTGTTTCTGGCAATAGAGTAAATCATTCAAATAATTTTTTGCCACATCATTTTTATTTCTCAGACGTAATGATTCGCGGGACACGATATGGTGTCAAAAACATGTTTCCTGAATATACAAAACTTGTTTTTAACAGAGATCATTATGGTCATCTTAGAGATTTATTAGAACAAAGACAATTCACTAAATTTTATGACATGCAAGGAACATTAGTTGGTGGCGCAATCCGTGGCTATCCCACACCGACTGTTTCTGCAATTACAGTTACTTTATCAGGTACCCTAAGTGGTAGTTTGGAATATCCAGAAAATCCTTACTGGTATGAAGCTAGAGCTTTGACACCTTATACAGAATGATAATTTAGAATAGTTTAATATTATGGGTCTGTTAAATACCAAACAAAGAATTATTGATGCTTTTATCACAGAAGAAGGTCGAAGACAAATTGTTGACGGCCAGTTTAAAATAGAACATTATAGTTTTTCGGATAACTCTGCTGTATATGCAAAACTAAATTTATCTGGCAACGTAGACCCAACTGTAAATGTTCTTGCTTTTGAATCTGTAAACTTACCAAAAGATCAAGTTTGTTTTGAATCAGATGATAGTGGTATGTTGGTTGGAAAAACTAATTCTAATGTTGGATTAGCAAAAGGATATATTTTTATCCAAAACTCAGGTTCAAAACAAACAACAATTGCATCAGGATCGCAGTTTGCAAGTTTGTCAAATGAATTAACTTTAAACTCATTGCATAGCTTTCAACAACTTGGTATCTTAATGTCGCCAGACATTTACGATCAAGATGTTTCTACTTTCAAACTTTCTGATAATTTTATTAGTTTTGATATTGGGCCTGAAAATCCTATTCGTTCGACTGAATTGCAAGAAATACAGATTGATAAAACAAATGATTTTTTGCAAGATAAAAGATTATCACATATTCCAAATTTTGCTTATCTTCCGCCAACAAACAAAAAGAGGGTTGGAGAAACCACTGCAAGAAAACTAGGGAATTATGTTGATATAGGTCAAGAAAAACTAACAGTACCAAATTTGTTGGCTGAACTAAACACATATCGTTTAAAAGGTCAAGAAAAAAAAATTACGTTTTTGGAAACAAGCAGAACAAACAATCTTTTTTGTCAGTTTTTTGAAGTAGGCTCAAACACAATAAAAAAACTTGATGTAATAGATTTTGGAATTTATCCAAATCCAAGCAATGAACAAGAACTAATGCATGTTTTTTTTGCAGGTAAAGTATTTGTAACTTCAAATCAAACATATAGTTTCATTCATATGTTTACAATTGTCATGGAATGACAATGAAAGGTATGTATTAATATGAGAGTTAAGAAACCAGGAAATTTCTCGCCAGTTATTTCTATTAATGCTCCAGAGTTTATTGAGGGTTTTGAATATGATCCTGATAACAGAGTATACAAATACACTATTAGCTTTTCTGCGAATCCAAGACAGGCAGTATTGTTAGATTCTTTTGTTGTAAAAATGTTACTTACAACATCACAACCGGATCAAATAACAAAAGCAAATGTTGTTGTTTCAGACGATCCAAAAGAAATTGTAGAAGCTTTATTAAAAAAATCTATAAGAACTAAAAAACTAGTTGAAACTTATAACTCAATCTCTGTGTTTCCAAAAACATACTGGTTTGATTTAACTTCATATATTCCAAACAACTTACTTCCACAATTACGTGATCCAAACAATACAACAAATTTGTTTACTAAAACAGTTGTTGAAGGTGTTCCTCTTTCCGATCTTGAAAAGATAGCTGATGTGGCATTGTTGCCACAACAACAACAAGTACAAAAAATTGTATCGTTGTTACAACAAAATTTGTTCACAACCAAAGAGGCAGCAAACAATCAAGTTCATTCGGATGTAACCAATAAACAATATTACAAAACAAACGCTTATTCAATGATTTTTGATAAAAGTGTTGATCCGGCATCTTTAGGTGAAAAACTTTATGGTTTTTCTACTGTTTTTGATGGAATTCGTGGTACTTCTACTCAAAAAAACAACAAACTTACAGCTTATAAAAAATCAATAAAAACTTCTCCAAAATCAACGGCTGTTGTTACTGGAATTTTAAATTCATTTACAAACAACATCACAGATTCATCATTGTCAACAACAACAATTGTTCCTGTAAAAAGACAAGTACAAACTAATCTTGTTGATGTTTCTTACACTTTTGAAGTTTCTGAGGATATAGTACAGAAAAATGATTTTTATTTAATATTTCAAGTTCTGAACAAAGAAAATATTATTGTTCAAACAGATGAAAGAATTATTAAACATTCTTTTTATTCAAATATTTTACTTGTTCCAACAGAGCCGCCTACTGTTAGTTGTACAAATTATTCTTCTCCTGGTAGAAATATTATCAAAGTTAAACAAAATGATGTTTATTGTGACAAAGTAAAAATTTATAGAAAAATTATTCCAACAACTGTTAGTTTTGATCCATTGGAAACTTCTTATAAGTTTGTTGGAGACATGAATATAACGGTTGATGATGGCGAAAAAATTTTTTCTGACAAAGTTCCAAACTCTACTCCTGTAATATACAGAGTTGTACCTGTAAGCAGACAAGGACAAGTTTCTTTTGAGTTTGGTTCTGTAGTAGCAGAGCCCGTTAAAATATTGACAAACAAGTCTGTGTTTACAAGAAACACAACTTGCAGTATTTCTTCTTTGATAACAACACAAGGAATAGAAATAACTGTTGGAGCTTTTCCAACAAAATTGGCAGGATTTAAAATCCTTCGTAAAAAAGTTTCAAACTACGAAAAACAGTTTGAAGATATTAGTGGTACAATATCAACATCATCAGGTATTTTGGAGTCTTACAAATTTCTTGATAAAGATGTTGTAAATGGAGAATGTTATGAATATAGTTGTGTTTTTATTTACACCTCTGGATATCAACAAAGATGCACAAATGTTATATTTGTAGAATACATTCCTTTTAGTATAAACGTTGTAAACACAACTATTACCGATCCTGTTGTTACAACAGGAGAACCAATAACAGTTAAGTTTAATTTTAAATCTCAAGTAATAAACAATCCGACAGATATTATACGCTCCACTGTTTTGAACCAACAACTAAGCGCTTATTTTGGCGAAGATTTAACATTAATTCGTGATCAATTACAACAGTTAATTGCACATGAAATTAGAAGAGTAAATTTAACGACTGGAGAACAGGAAACTTTTGGCGTTATTCAAGGATCATCTTTTGATGATTATTCATTAGGATTGCTGAATTCTGTAAAACCAGTTAAATTTGGTAATGTTTACAGATATGATGTTATACCACTTTTACGAGAACCTTCAACGGTACTAAAAAATTTTGTAAAAACTGTACCTACCTCACAATTTAAACGAACAATAAAAACGACACAAGTAATAACTGAAAATGGTGTTCCAACAAGAAGAATTGTTGAAGAAGAACAAACATTCAACAATTACTCTTTTAAGCCTTCCAAATGGTATCATCCTTTAACTTTGAATCAAGGAATCTTGGTAAGCGAAGGATCACTTAAAAGAAATTATTCCAAAAACGATTTCCAATTTGGAAACATAGGATCAGTTACATCAACCACTGTTACTGTTGGGGTAACAAAACCTTCTGTCGTAAACATTCAAACAGGAAGAATAAAAAAGAATACAATAGCTTTAAGATGGTCGATTAACGGAAATCAAGCTTCTGTGGATCACTTTTTGATTGTTCTCAATTATCTTTCTGGGAGAGCAATTCTTGGAAAATGTTCAAACATATCTGTTGATAACAAATATTTGTTCTTACAAGAATTTGATGAAAACATTATTGGTACTGTATCATTTTCAGTAATTCCTGTATATTATGACTACACGTATGGTAATGATTTCATTTCTCCTGAAATTATTGTAAACGCATAGAAGTATAAATTAGTAACATGGGATTTCAATTTAAAAGAAACAATATTATTGCTGCCGGACCAATTGTTACACAACCAGTTCTTGCTGCAACTGTTTCTAATGTTATTCAAACAAACAATCTAAGTCCAGCAACATCAATCCAACAGCAAGTGGCGCAAAACAATCCATTGAACACTGATTTAATAAATCGTGTTCAATCTAGTGTTGCTTCAGCTAGAAGCACAATAATACAAGATTTTGCTGCACGAACTGTGTTAATGCAAAATCCTTCTTTGCGACCAGGAGCAGCCAATTCACTTTATTTGAATCAACCTGTTTCTTCTGTTCCACAAGATTTTCTTCAAGTTTCAACAAATCAAATTTCAAACTCCAATTTTACAACAGAGGGTTTGTTTGGGATTTCTTCGCAAAGACCACAGTTGATTTCTTTGGTTGATTTTTTCCCTGTGTATGATAACAATTCAAAAATTACTCCCGTTGGTAATTTTTTAGATATACAGTTCCAAGCACGACAATTAAGAAGCAATTATTTGGCAGATATTTCTAAAAAACTTTCTGACAAACCAGAACTTCAATCATCTTTGAATTCCATTCAAACAATTTTCAATGATAATTTTTCTAAAGTAAGTTTGGAAATAGCAAAAAAGATTAATTTTTTTGCTTTGTTACAACAAACAAAAGATTCTTTAAATTTAAAGACTTATACTTCTGATCCAACGAATGATATTATGTCATTGCAAAAATTCTATTCAAATGTTTTAAGTTGGTCGCCAGAACAATTTTTACAACACTCCAACACAAAAATTTTATATCAAATTTTAAATGATTTTAAAACTATTTGTGAAAACTATACACCTTTGGTTGCAGACGGATTTGACTATGAAAGAATGTCAAATAATTCGGCAACAAACATCGACACAGATATTCTTTCGTCTGTAGGGTTTTCTTTCAAAAAAGAAAACCTTTCACCCGTAGGTGGTCCACAATCAGATACGAGTGCCCTTGACACTCAATTCTTTGACAGTTTCGTTTCATCCTTACCAACTGATGGTATAGTAAAAATAAAGCTTCTATCGACCATTATAGCCCGAGAAATGGGAGTGAGTTTCAGTTTGTGTAAACCTGAAATAAGTTCCATGTTAGCAACACAGTTTGATACTTCTACAAATGGTGGTAGCCCTTTTAACAACATCATTGGTGAAGTTGGTCCAACAATTTTTTCAAGACCAAAAGGTCCAAAATCATTGGCGAGTGTAACATTCTTAGAAACACCAGATAAAAAAACTTTTGTGTTGCCATTTGAAACTAAATTCATTGACAAAGACAACAACACAATTCACTATTTGCCAGGATCATCATATCTAGTTGATACTATTTTATCAACAGTACAAAATGGAAGTTTTAATATTCAACCATTCTTGGATTTCTCAGACCAATATTCAAGAACATTTGCGAATGTTGATTCTGCTATTAGGTCTATTCTTTTTCCTCAAGATTATAAATTTGCATATCCGTCCGCTGTTTTATCACGATATTTTTTATCTGTAAAAAATTTGTTAGAATCTTGTAGAAACGATCAAAACTTGAATTTTGATTTAGCTTGTTTGATTGCTATTTGTAAACAAGCTGTGTTGAATCCAAAATTAAAACAAGCTTTGTTTCAATATTTTGTGTTGGCTGGTATTGTTTCAGTTAAAGAACCAACAGAATCAACATTTTTTAAGAGAATATTTCAAACGGAAGTTAAAACACTTAATTCATTTAGTGTCGTCCATGACAATATAAGATTTAGTAGATCAACTTTTATTGATACTGATAACGTTGTTATTGGTGGGGATACAATTTTGGGTCAACTATTGACTTCAAACACAACAAATGCTTTTTCTGGTATTTCTAAAGTGGCATCATATGTTACAGATTTGTTTCTAAAATCTGTTTTACCAAATTATGATGCAGAACTTTCTGCTTTGTATGGCTCAGAAAATTTGTCTCAGTTCTCAACATCTGGTGTTACAAGAGTTGTAACATCACAAACATCGAGTGAATTTCCTGCCTTAAACAGAACAAATATTCAAGCGATTCTTGAAAAATATTTATATGATTCTTCCGTTGATGGATCAATCCGATCTGTGATAAGAGAATTTGTTTCCATCATGAATTCAATCGAAAGTTCTTTGCAACCAAACCAATATCAAATAAATGATGGTTCTGGAAGAACAAAATATAATCAATATTCTTATTCAACGATGTGTTTGTTAAATTTTGAATTGTTCATCAATTGTATTGATCAATTTATTTCAGTTTCACCTTACCTTGGAAATCAAACAAACACTGTTGTATTTTATCCTTTTGTAACATCTAATGAACAGATGTATCAATATTTGACTGCTGTTACTAACAGTTCTGTTGTTGAAGCAACTTCAACAGCAACAGATGGTGGTGTGGTTTTATCAGACGTTGAATGGATAAAAACAAATATAACAGACGTTGTAATTGCCCCAACAAAGAAAAACATAGTTGATTCTATTAGTGTTGGTGTAAACGATACTAACAAAACAATAAAAAATTTCTTAAACATATTCGCTACTATCAACAATAAACTATTAAATTCTTCTACAAAACTAAGACAGTTCTTCTCTGGAATAAATGCCGTCCAATCAATTTTTGTAAATAATCAAGAAGCAGTTGTTTTGAGTAATGCTCAAATAAAACTTAGCAAATCAATATTTGATTCTGTGATTAATGTTTTTAATCAAAATGTAAATGCGTCTGGAAAATCTTTGACGGACCTTAAACTTAATGCATATGATGCAGATTATATTGACACCCCTTCAATGCAAACTGTGTTTGGTTCACTAATGAATGAACCTTTTTTCAAAAAACCTGGCCTCAAATTCATTTCAGTGGGATTGCCAAACAAATTCTCAGAACATTTGATGACTAAACTGAACGGAGATGCTTTAAGTTCTAATGCATTTACTGATGTTGAGAATGATTTAGTTTATATAAATGTTTATAAACGTGATTACAAAAACGAAGATGTTATTTTCAAACCAAAACAGTTTTTATTCAATCTTAGCTGGCTTGGATTAAATGATGGAGCATTACCTCCAGCATCAACGTTAGTAAACAGAACTTATAAAAGTTTATTGGATCAAAACATAATACAGTTTAAAGATTATGAATCAATTAACAGTGTAACATCAATTGGTTTGAGAGATTTGTTACAAGCTCCTAGTCCAACAAATTTCAACAAATTTCAAACATATACAAGATTTTCTAATTTATCTGAAATAGAGAAACGAGAAATGATGGTAAACCATTCTATTGATCTTTTCTCTGCCATGTATAGTCGTTTGATTACAGGCGCTCAAATAGATGAAGAAAGTTTCATTATGAAACCAATTCTAAGAGCATATAATGACAATACTAAAACATCTATTGAAGATGCTTTTCAACTTTTTTTGAGAACATTCGTTAAAGATATTACAGGAACACAATTTACTGTTGAAGAGCTTAGAAAAAACAATCCAAGAGTAAATGCACTTTTAGTTGAACTAAGTAACAATGAAATAACGAATACATCTTTGACAATTCCAACGGTTCCTGATGCACAAAAAGTTGATTTAGATAAAATTCTTGATGACTTCATTAATTTATTTTCATCTACAGGATTTCTATTATCACCAAATAAAATCAACAATAAAATCTTGGCGCCAAAACTTTTTGATAGAGTTTTTACTGTAGCCATTGATCCAGATGATTTTGAAATCGATGAACAAGAAATGTTAAAAACACCAAGATCAAAAGAATTACTCATGCAAGATTCATTTGTTGATCGAACTGTTAGAGATTATCAACAAACAGGATATTCTGTTGGTGGAGTAATTGTTGGAAGATCAAACAATCAAGATTCATCAAGAAATTTGATGAGCCTCAAAATCAAGCCAGAATATAATAAAAATTTTAGATTTGAAGATTATTTCGTAACAATAGAAACATATAAGTCAAACAAATGAAACAAAACATGTCTTTGCCAAGCGAAAGGGTTATAGATTTAAACATATCTGAAGTTGAAAATCTTTCTTCTGAGTTTGTTTATAATTTTTTCGTTCCTGATGAAAGTGTCAATGAATCTGGTGGAGTACCTGCTGCATTTTTACAAAAACAAACAGAAACAATAGATAATAATTTTATAGCTGTTTCTGGCCGCTTGTTACCTAGATTTATTAAACTAAACTGGAAACCAGTTTCTTTTAAGTTCGGAAATAACTTTAACAGTCTTTCTACTATAAAAATAAAAGATAACCTTTCTTCAATTGTTTCAGAGTCTAGTTTCAACACAAAAGATTTTATCATGGAACAATTCCAAGATAATCAACTGGATGGTAAACTAAATTATTTGACAACCAATATCTTAGAAAACAAGATAAAAATTTATAACAGTGTTATCAAAGCACAAATTGCTCAACAACAAACAAATTTAAACTTAAAAATTAATAGCCAATCCTATTTGGATAAAGCACGACTATTAAACACTTTGACACCAGATTCAGTTACATCTGATTTCATTGTTCAAGCTTTAAATCAAATAAAATATCTTGGTGCTCATTATATTTCTGATCAACAAAAAACAAACATTATTCAATCATCATTTGACCAAATTAAAAACTTAAAATTTCCTTCTAGATTCAATAAAAAAATTATAGATCAAATTGTTTTATCTTCAATTGAAGATTGGAAAAATGCATTTCCATCTGTTTTTGAACAAGGAGGGTTTTCAGTAATAATAGGAAATCCACCCTATGTAAGAGGTGAAAACCTTGAAGAATCTTCAAGAAATAATTTAAGAGAAATGTATCCTGATTTATTTTTAGGACATATAGATATTTATTCTGCCTTTATAAGAAGAGCTGTTGATTTACTTAAAAATAACGGTTTATTTGAATTTATTATCTCCAATAAATGGATGAGGGCAAAATATGGAAGACCATTAAGAAAGCTTTTTTTAGAGGAAGGCAATATTTTAGAACTAATCAATTTTTCTGATTACAGAGTATTTGAAGATGCAACTGTTGATACTGTAATTATCTTATTTGAAAAAGAAAAAGATGAAAATAAAACAAAAATATTATCATGTGTCGTAAATGAAGATTTTAATAATTTTATAAACAATAGAAAAAATTTATTTGATTATATATCTGATAAAAGCATTGAAATTGAAAATACTTCTCTATCTGAAGATTCCTTTTTGCTGCTTACTCGTGAAGAATATGATTTAAAGAAGAAAATAGAAAGTGTTGAAAAACCTTTAAGAGATTGGGATATAAAAATATATTTTGGAATTAAAACAGGTTTTAATGAAGCATTTATTATTGATGAAAAAACAAAAAGAAATATTTTAAGTAATTGTAAAACAAAAGAAGAAAAAGAAAAGACAGAAGAATTGATAAAACCTATTTTAAGAGGTAGAGATATAGGAAAATATTGTTATAATTGGGCAAAATTATATATAATTATTATTCCTGCTGGATGGACAAATACAAATAAAGAAAAAGACCAGGGAGGAGAAGATTTTTTTAAATCTATATTACCATCTTTGTATAACTACCTTTCTATTGCAGGTAAAAATACAATTAAAGGAAAAAAGAAAGGCTTATTTAATAGAGACGACCAAGGAGATTATTGGTGGGAATTAAGACCCTGCGACTATTATTCTGAATTTGAAAAAGAAAAAATTGTATGGCAAAGAGTATCACAGGAACAAAAATTTACTTTGGTGTCACCAGGGCAATACTGTGAAGCTACTACCCATATAATTACAGGTTCAAATCTTAAATATTTGCTTGGTATTTTTAATTCTACTCTTTTTAAATTCTGTTTTTATAAATTTTATATGGGTGGTGGTATAGAAGGAGAAATAAAAGGTGAATTTATAGGAAAATTTCCAATCATACCAATTACAAAAGAAAATATTTACATCACATCCCAAATAGAATCTTTAGTAACTCAAATCTTAAACGAAAAACAGGAAAATAATACTAAAGATACTTCTGAACTCGAATCTCAAATTGATGAACTTATCTACAAACTGTATCAATTAACCCCAGAAGAAATAGAAATTATAAACAAATAAAAATACCCCCTCATTCATATGAGGGGGTATAAACTATCCTCTTACAGTTTTTGGGATATATGTAAGAGGAATGAGGACCCATTCTCCTCCCTCTTCAATATCCCAAATAAAGGGGAAACCATCTTGAACTACTATTCCCCTATGTTGTTCATCTCCATGGAGATGAACAAAATAATGGGAGATATTTACGATGTCGCTCTCCCATTCTTTTATTTTTTCAGAATACATGGCTTTTTCTTTTTCATATCTTTCCTTTTCAGCCATATATTCTGAAAATTTTTTCTCCCATTCCCTTGCCATTTCTTCGGGAATGGGTTCCCGGTCTATTTCTCCTACCCGGTACCACCCTTCTTTCTTGGCGTACCAGGCTTTTCTCATCCCGTCTTCTGATTCCGGGATGTATTCTTTGTATTCTCCATATTTATATATAAATATGGACGAATACTTCTCCTTTCCATAAAAGTGCCACACCTTCTGGCACCTTGTGCCATCAGGCATGTCTTTTATTTCCCCAAAGATTGTTCTCTGGGGTTTTTCAACAGAAATCTCCTTTGGAGGAATCGGTTTCTCCTTCGGAGATTCCTTTTTTGCCTCGATAACTCTTGAGGCAAAATTTTTTAACTCTTTTATTTTGTTTACCCTCTCATTGAGGGT
>ERZ795046.3458-NODE-3458-length-12499-cov-4.067181_pt1 | contig 12499 bp, 14 predicted proteins | sample MGYA00375130_ERZ795046 | MGnify/ENA primary metagenome ERZ795046 (study PRJEB30175, sample SAMN05720202) | activated sludge metagenome | isolation source: anaerobic digester from wastewater treatment plant | place: Japan | collected 2015-05-15 ...
CATATGAGGGATCGGTACTGTGTATTAGGATGAGCCTGATGAGTGGTCCTGACCGATATTCGAGAGGTATTGATAATGCCTGATGAAGAATCCGGGAAGGGTGTGGTGTTGAAAAATGCATGAACAGATCTTCAGGTCTGACATCGGCGAGAGGCATCCACCAGAGCATGTCTTCTCTCACCATCACTCTGCAATTGAGGACTTCCTCATCCATTGTTACCCCGACAATGGCAGCCTTCATCAAATCCGCGTTCACCTGACCATTCAACTCTAAAATCATATGGATTACCTGATTTGAGCACACGGTCAGAAGACCGGAAAAAAATCAAACGGGTGGAGGGGGCAGGTGTCCATAAAACGGTTCCTGTCTTTTGATGTGAGAACTGTTCAGTGTGTATTAAATGATAAACCCATCTCTCGTCATCCGGAGGCCGCTCATCGGATTGTTGTTCTGCATGTGCGATGTGGAATATTCGGGATCCCAGTAATCATTCATCCCGATATGGTCCCGAATGAGTTTTGCTTTTTGTGATGTCGTGCTTTTACGGGTCCCAAAGTACTGGCAGATATCATCAGCCGACTGGTATGGTTCAAATGAACTATCAAACAGGAAGTTCATCTGTCCGACTGCGTAAATAATTCCTGCAGCCCAGATCTCTCTCTTTCCCCTCGTAATTTTATTATCTCGTTTTCGTGCAAGTTTTCCCGCAACATGCCTGCATATCCCGGCATATTCGTCATCCAGCCGTTCATTGCAGAATGTGTCGGTCATTTCAGTTATGGCTATAAACCATTCGCGGTTTGCTTTCGGTATTGATGAGATATCGTCCGGTTTTTTCTGGGTTTTCGGTATCTGTTTCCGTGATGCACTGGTGTTTCCCATGAGTTTCTTCAGTTCTTCCGCATCGGAGGATTCAATAAATTTTTGAAGTAATTTTTCTGTATTTTCATCTAAAAAATCACAAATTGCCTCTTCATCAGATATGTCAACACCTGCTTTTAGTAAAGACTGAACCAGGAAGAATTCCATATCAGAAACATCCTCATCCGATTCTTTGGTAATCATCATCTCCTGCAGGGGAAGGATGTCATTGGCAATCTCCCGAGCATGTGGCTGGAGGTTCTGATCAGCCAGAAATGTGAAGAATCCATGGAGGATTGGGATGCATTTTTCCCGTATTTTTTTGGGAATGGGGTGTGGAGCTAATTGGTCCTTAATAAATTCGAATATTATCTCTGTATCCCAATCTGATGGTGGCATATGCGGTCTATTACTCAATGTCCCGGTTATCAGTAATGAAGTAACAAATATCAGGTCGTCTCCATTGGCACCTTCAACATCAGACATATATCGTGAATCGGAAAAAGGAAGAACCCATGTTCCCATGATTTTATTTACAATTATACCGTGTCTGCATCAATATCTGCCAATTCCCGAGATCCAACCTGGTTAAAATACTCAATCATAGCATCATAATCATCCTCTTGTATCCCTTCATTCAATGAGGAGATAATGAGTGCTTTCCTTGGGCTATACAGGTCAGTATCTCCCATTCTCTTGTCGAACTCATCTTTTATCGAAATGACATGACTGAACAGGTCATCTGCTGCGGGGAGAAGGTTTTCTTCCCTAAGATAGGCAAAGAAGTTGAAAAGAACATTGAAGATGGCATATTCATACTCCTCGGTCCGGGCAAGACTCCGGGGAAAATCCTTTAAAAGACATCGCTCGATGACAGCAGGTGACCAGTTCTCCGGAGTACAATCCTGATAGTACAGAATAAAACCGGTAAAATCCAGTATAATCTGCTCTGCATACTCTTTTTCGTCATCGTCAAGATAAGTAAAGAGGACGTGACCTGAAAAACCAGGAAACCATGTTTTCGTGATGAGATCATACGATGGTTTTGGATCGATGCGGAAAGGGGTGGGATACTGATCCATCATACGTATGGTGTTTCTTTTTGAACCTGATATAGTGTCATGTATACCTGTCAGTACGTGAATTGGTGGCGTATTCATCTTATCAGGATGATATAAAGAGTTTTTGTGATAGCTCGAAAAAAAGACGTGCATAACAGCGGAAAAATCCGTGGATTTCCGTAGACACCAAAAACGGTCCTGTCTCTGCTGATCTGCTTATGTAGGACAATAACAAAAAGTACAAGCAACGAACATCCCAGGAGCTATGGCACTCTCTTCACCAGTTCTTACCCTCATCTTTCATGGAGCCGACGTCTTTGACTACGGTGATGCATCCCGCCTCATCTCTTTGCTTCACCCCCGGTTATCTCTCGTTGCTGGTGTGATGGCCCGGACTGCTGCAGAGGAATCAGGACTTGCAGTCATCTATGACGGAAGAAGGCCGAGTGAAATCCTTTCAGAATACGCAGGAGATCAGGCTGTTCTCGTCCACCGGGCAAAAACCAATGCTTCTGCCCATCGATTTGGTTCAATCATTCATTCACACCTTAAAGATAAGGGGCTCATACTTATCGATCCCGGGACCTGCCAGATCCTTACCTGGGAACCTGGTGATCCCTCTCTCTCTGCATGGCTTTCAGAGATAACCGGATATCCGGTCAAATCAGGGAATCATCATGAAACCTATCCTCCTGATACACGGGTCATCGGAGGGTGTCTTCCTGGTGAACCGGTCTTTGTAAACGGGATCATCATCGGCTATGCAACCGGTGAAGAAGCAGTGATATCTCTTCAGGATGGAACCATAAAGGCCATATCAGGTATAGAACTCAAAGATCACGGAGTTGAGAAACACATCCGGTTTGGGTACCCGGATATATCGAAAGCCTGGTGTAAGAGTGGAAATATCCGGATATCACGGCCAAAGAAAGGAGAACGCCAGGTTAGAAAAGGGCGTATTGCTGTCATTGATCATACAGCCATGGCCTGCTACCGATCCTTTGATCCTGATATCTGCGGTCTTGTCACCATCGGGGATGATACCACATCAATCTGTGGTCATATCGGGTGTTTCCGGGGCATTCCGGTTCTTGGGATAACCGACGGTGATATTGACGGGATAGTGCCGGAGGGGTATGCTCCGGGAAGTGTCGTTCTGCAGGCGATCAATGAACGGGATGATGACGTTGGTATTGAGATTGCCGGGAAGGTTTCGGATGAACCGGTGGTGTGGGATGAGTGGGTGGAGAAGATAATCAGAGATCTGGATGGCCGGGTGAAAGTGGTGCACCGGGAATACTAATATGAACAATTTTTGCAGAATAAGAAGGGAAGGGTAACCGTTCCTTCTTATGTGGTCATCATCCCAGTCACTCCTTTTCAGGAAAACTATACATTGTATCCCTATTCCAAATCATTTCCTTCCAAAGGGTATGCTGCCAAATCCAGAATATCCTTTAGATCATAGACACGAATCCTGTTCTTATGGTATTCCTCCTTACCCTCCAGAGACCGGGCTGCCAGTCCAAATCTGATCGGGTGAGTGATACCCTGAATACGATCTGTCCTTTTGTGGAGTTCCTCAATGATCCGAGTTCCCTCTTTCCTGTTAATAGTTCTGTTTTTAATTTCCAATTCCAAAGAACTTGAAGGTCCGATAGCCACCAGATCGATCTTATCACCCCTTCTGTTCCACCATGGCCCGAATTTGTCAAATTCATGTGATAAATAAACCGATAATTCTTCACGAACCATATCCTCAAAATTATATCTTGCAAATCCATCCCAATCCAGGAGGACCTTTTTCATGAGAGCATCGTACTGACCAATAGCATACCTGCTTTGATTGGGATAAATGAATCTACTGTAAAATCGAATGAAAGGGTCTTTCAGGAAATATCTCTTCTTTTTTGACCGAATGGGGTTTTCTGTTACTGGAATCCTGTATTCAATAATCCCAAGAATATCAGTCAATTCTTTCAGGTACGGAGAGAGAGTTTGGGGCAATGTGTGTGAGATCAGCAATGGTCTTATGCGTCGTTCTCCCTTCTGCCAAAGCACCAAGAATCTCGTACCTCACATGTGATCCCCCAAACTCTTCAATGAGCAGTAAAGATAATTCATGTGAGAGGGGGGCAAGATCAGAAAATATGAGGGTTTGTAGAGTCTTTTTAAACGTTCTACATCCGAATTTCTCCAAGATGTGATAATAAAAGATGATTCCGTCAAAGAGCATATAAATATTCATTTGCTCATTTAGATTTCTGATTCCGATATCGTGCATTATTTGAAAACATTCTGTCGCCTTAAAGGGATTCAAAGTAATAATTGAGTCTGCCCTCCTGAATAGAGGCGATTTTGAGTCTATGAAAATCTTCCTCATCATTCCGATAGATGAACCAGATATCATCAGAAAAAGATTTGAACTTCTCCCTTTCAAATCCCAGAATTTCTGGAATTGTGTAATGAAGGGTGAGTATATATCAAGAAATCGTTGAAATTCATCAAACACAATGATGAATCTGTGATCAATTCCAAAGAGGAATTCAAGAAACTCTTCCGGGTTTTGAAATGAGATATATGATGGAAGGTTGAGTTTTTCACCGAGGGCCTTTGTGAATTCTGCTAAAAGAAGGTCAATACTCTTATTTGAACTACAAAAAAATAGATGCCTTCATGATCCCCCATGAATTTTTTAATGAGTTCGGTTTTTCCAATTCTTCTCCTGCCAGTTATGACAATAAATGATGAGGATCTCTCATATAAATGATTCAAGAGGGATAACTCCGGTAACCTCCCATAAAATTTTATATGATTATTTTTGTAATTATTTTGGATCTAATTATTATCGCTTTACCCTCAAGACATCTGATACTCACGGTTCAAACGGAAAGATGCCTCATACCTCGCACATCAAAATGGAAGTATTTTTCCAAAAAAAGCCATTTCTGGTTTCCCTCCCTATGAATAAGTCGCTTCGCAGCAGTATTCGAAGCCTACAGAATTACTTTCATACCGAGGATGTATTCATGGAGCATGAGAATACGGCCATTACAGATTGTGGTATCTACTATGACATTGCCGTTCTGGATCCGTGATGCCGGATCACATCCGTCTCTGGATGGGGCGGATATGAAAATTACGTATGCGAAAAGAAAGTTAGAGAATCAGACGTATGGACGTATATCCGATTTACTAAAGCCTTTCGTTCTTATTTCTGCCGAAAAACCGATTGAAATAAGGTGTAAAGTTCGTGAAATTGAGGATTATATGAAGTTATTTCTGTATCTGATTGATACACAGGATTGTTGAGAGAAAAAATGGGGTATTCGTAGTCGTACCTCTTGACTTATAGAGAAGAAAAAAGTGGCTGTAATTTATTCCGGATAACTTCGCCGAAACCATGATCTAATCAGAATATTTCTGAATCAGGCGCAGAGTATTGAAATAGTGGACGATTTCGCCTTTCCGAGTTCTGGAGTCCGAAATCTGTGTGAAACAGCGATAATACAAAAGAGGGAGAAATTTTCCTGTTCGTACAGATCCTGGGAAATGGCACATAACCGATACAGAGATGTGTGCGATATATCGCATGAGAAGGAGAATGCCGGGAAATCCTGGTAACCCTGTCACAGCCCTTTTACTGCATTCATAATTCCAGCCTGAATCAGAGCATTTCTAATCTCCCTCAGCTCTTCACGCATCTCACGAAGTTCAGAATTAAAACCTTTATCTAAATCTGATCTGGTCCCTTTTATTTCATCCAGAGTTTCCTTCTGTAAATTCAGTGTTTCTTTCTGAAGACTGATGGATTCTTTATGCATCTCAAGAGCCTGATCTTGTTTTTTCTCCATCCGTGAAAAGATAGCGATAGCAGAATCCAGTCTTTCAGCAAGTTCCTCTTCAGGAGTTCCCCGAATTACCTCAAAATACGAGAAATTGCCGATATATGGTTCTTCAGTACTTTCGATACACTCAACCTGTATGGGGAATTCACATATTTTTATCGCCTGGACAAACGCCTTCAGATCCTTTCGTGTACCTTCGGCGATAATTTTCACATCATATCCTTCAAGGTTTTCAATAGAACCGGTAATATTGTGTTTTCGTGCAATATTCTGAACAATATGCCGGTATCCTACCCGTTGCACCGTCCCTGATACCCGTATGCTGAGACGAATCAACTGGTCAAAGTCCATACCAGTATTATGTTCTTCCCTATTATTACCCTCTCTATAAGGCACGCTCTGATATGGACTGTTCATACAAGGGGGGTACTCAGATAGCAGCATCAGCCACAAAAAATTATCTGTTCTGAATTCATTACAGGTAATCAAACGGTGGTCGCGGTCCGAGATATCCCTCCATCTCTTTTCGGATCACCGATTTTTTTGCGATATCCGGATCCATCTTCAGGAGAACATCGAATAATTGTGCATAGTCAGCATCTCCTGCCGAACGGGTGAACAATTCCAGGAGCGTACATACCTGGTACAAATCTCCTCCGGTTTCCCTGACAAGAGAATGCAGGAATTGTTCATCAGGCTGGAAATTTTTTTCTGATATGGTAAGAAGCCTTTCACCGATGGAAAAAAATGTCCTGAATTTTCGAATACCCTCAAGGTGCAGAATCAGTTCCTTATACACCCGGGGATCATCGACAGTGACCATATCCCGGTATTCAGCAACCCAGGAGTATGCCCCGCCGGAGACTGCAAGAGCGGTGATCATGCCAGAAAATGACTCGTATGGCCCCTCATTTAAGATTAAATCAATAATTGAGTTATAAATAAGTCCCATCTTGTAATGTATCATTGATATCAGGGCGTATAGTTCAACATCACGGTTTTCCCTGATATCATACTGGTACAGATACCTGACCCCTTCATGACACTCCCTGATGTGCACGTGTGCAATACAATTAAACGAGTCTGGATCGTCTAACACGTCCTTTGAGATCTTCAGGTTCTCAAGGTTTTTCTCTTTGAGCAGTTCTTTCCAAAGTCGTGCTGCAGTCTCCCGATCACCCAGACGACCGGCAGCGATAAAAGCACACTCCTTCGTATGCTCATCCCGGGGATGGGTAAAGAGGGGATCCAATGAAGATTTAACTCCGTTCTCATTGTGTAAACACGCATAATGATAGGTCTGTCTGAGCAGACGCATCCCAAAGCCATAGTGACCTTGGATATGGTTCAGACATGCAATGGCTTTTTCATGTTCACCAAGAATTGCAAGCAGACTCTCACAGTCAAAAGGCAGATTCGGGTTGTCCGGCTCATTTGCCCATATTTTTTCAAGTTCTGAATAAATCTCATAAATCAGGGATTTTGAAAGTGCATCCCCGATAAAATCATAAGAGTCCGTAAAATCGTCTATTAAATATCCCTTTGCTAAAGCCGGGCTCATTCCTAAATATTTCACCGGGAGAAGAAAAAGATGTTCTATCACGCATTATCTTTCCAGGATAATGCTGTCCAGCAAGAATGTGGCCGAAAATCCTGGAAATTCTATGAGAATATACAGCATTCACCAGATGACTTTATAAAGCCCGAGGTGATCAGTGCCTCTCCTTCAGCATATCCAATAACTCTGGTGATATGTTTCAAAATAATGGATTTTTTTGTTTTCAAGGAATATCCCTCATACTATCCGGTCTGATACGTCTGAATGTATGCGATCGGATCTCCGGTGATATTCACTTCTTCTCCAACATACTTCACGTCAGGTATCGCGTTTAATCCCTCTCCATCGTACACCCGCGGCCCGTACTGGTACCGGGCATACTCATACCACCAGTCCGGATACCCGATATTCGTGATAGTCTTATTCTCAACATCGTTGTAATTCCCGTTCCTATAGGTTACGATCATCTCACCCATGAGTGCTTTCCATTCATTGAGGGCATTCAGAGCCGTTTCACGGGTATATTCTGTCAAAAATTCACGTGCAGAACGTTCGTTTGTCTTGTAGAGATCAACTGCCTTTGCTTCAATGACCGACTGGTTTGCAATTGCCGCCCCCTCAATTTGTGCCTGTTTCGCTTTTATTTGAGGAATCATGTAGCTGTACATGAGCCGTGCATAATTCTGAAGCAGTTCAAATGGCCAGAATGCGGTGTTTAAGTCAAAGTTCCAGTGGGAACCTTGCTTATACGGTTCTGGTACGTCATATATTCCGGCATAGAAGGGAAGATAGCACGTCTCTGCTGGAGATGACATTCCAAGCCAACAGATACCTCCTATGGGATCAGGGAGATAGGATCGGCCCTGGCAGACATAAGAGTATCCGCAGGGATCTGTTGAGATTGGTCTCGGCCAGGATCCGGGTTTTAGTTGTCCTTTATAGGGAGCATCATGCAGATCAAACGGCCCCCATACCCGGTAGGGATCCCCGAACGGACCACCTGCAGGCGGAGCAGTGAGATCATATACTGTTCCCTCGTAGTGATCACGGAAGATGGATACGGCATTCGTGATATTTACCGTTGAATCAGGCTTTATTGAGAAGGGATATGCCTTTGAGAACGGGCCTTCGACATAGGGAGACAGCCCCAGTGACGGTGCCAGCCGGTCAAAGATTCTCCATACTCTGCTCTGTGAATAGTAGGGATGTGAATATTCACCAACGCCAAAGACTTGAGCCCAGTCCAGGTCACCATCCTCCGGTTTCCACCACCCCATCGCCTGTGCATCTTCTTTGAGGTTCTTTGCGAATATTTGATCTGGATTGTCTTCAGAGAGTTCCCGGATTCTGAATTCATTTGCGGCAACGAATATCTCTCCTGGATTAATCCTCTGAGCTGCCCAGTATCCGCCTGTCCCGTCAGGGGTCCCGCCACACATCTCAATGACCCAGGCATCGGATGGGTCTGCAAAGATAAGGGTCTCACCAGTCCCGTAATAGCCATAGGTATCAATGAGTTCTCCGATAAGAGTGACCGCCTCCTTTGCGGTTTTACACCGTTCCAGTGCGATATTTCAGAGTTCGGAGCTGTAAAAAATCCGTTTCCCCTCCTCTGCTCCCGGATGTATCTTCGCATAGTCCGTGCATTCACCGCTCATGAGCTGATGCTCATTTATTATCCCATAACTACCGGTGAGGTAGGCATAGGTATGGTTTACCTCTGGAATCTCACCGATAATAATCGTTTCAGTAGCTGAAGCAGCCGCCTCTCCCAAAAACTCCCCACCACTGTTGGGATCATATATGATCGGCCTCATACTGCCTTCCGGGTGATCCTTTGCGGGGATATAACGAAATGCGACCATATCTTCCCGAATCTCGTGTCCAATCAGGCCAGTCCCGAATCCGTCATTTGTATGTCCGACAAAGGTTGATCCATCCTCTGATGCTTCATCGGTAACAACAAAGGTGGTACATCCGAATCCAGAGGGGATACAAACCATCAGGATGAGGAGAATAATGGGAGTTGCCCTCGACATTATCATGATTGAGTGTTTTTCCAGTGGATATATAAATCCAATGAGGATGGCAGATGTGGCGGAATGGGTATCTAAAAAAAATCGTGTATCTGTGACTTATTCGGTAAATAAAATATTAATTGAGCAATATACTTTCCGTTGTTAAAAAGATGTATGCGCCGGTCTTGAACCGCTTCTCACTCTAATGAAAGAGGTATTTTATAGAAATATCTGCAATAGTGAAAAGCGATACTATTATGTCAGAAGGGTCAATTATATCCCGAATAAAAGAATCTCTGGCTGCTTCGTACGGTGAAGTCGTCTTTGGGATGTCAGATGGGACCGTCTCTATTCTGGGGCTTGTCCTTGGTGTTGCTGCAGGAGCTGATTCTGCGGACGCGGTCGTTCTTGCCGGTGCCACCGGAGCCATTGCAGCATCGGTCTCTATGATGGCCGGCTGTTTTATGGAGATTGAGTCCGAGCGTGATGAGGAAGAGGAAGAGAACCGGGAGCGGATTGCTGTGATCAACAAGGACCCGGACGGTGCGGTATCAGAACTGATGGGTCTTTTACAGAATTCAGGGCTTTCAGAGCAGAGTATCAATTCTATTCATGCAGATATCTCAAAAAATCCTGCCACCATATCCGGATTAGAGACTGCAATCGCTGCAAGCCAGAAGACAATCGGGCAGAAAACGTCACCGGTTATCCATTCAATCTGGATGTTTCTGTCAGATCTCTTTGCCGGTCTGACTCCGGTCATTCCGTTTGTCATATTCCCGATGCACACTGCATGGATCATCTGTATCGTGGTTACTGCGATCCTGCTTCTGCTTCTTGGTATTGGCCGGGCCAGAATAAGTAACAGAAGTCAGGTCAGGACAGTTGCGGAAACGATGGGAATTGCCCTTGCTGCAGCCCTTGCCGGTGTGATTGTCGGCATGCTGCTCTCGTAAATGGGATTGGCGCATGAAAAGAAGTGATTATTACGAAAGGCGGGGTCTGGATCGGATTATCAGTATCAGTGATGCTGTTTTTGCATTCTCACTGACCCTTCTGGCTGTTGATCTTGTCGTTCCTGATCTGCAGAAACAGCAGGATGCACTTCTGGTCCAGGGTCTGGTTGATGAATACTCCCGTTTTTTGTATTTTTTCCTCACTTTCATCATTACCGCAGCATACTGGTCAAGTCATCACCGCATCTTCCGGTTCATCATAGGATATGATGGCATACTGATGCGACTGAATACGTTCTTCCTGCTGTTCATCATTATGATGCCGTTTGTTACGAAACTCATCAATGAATATGGGCATATCCAGCTTGCGGTGATAATTGCTGCATTGGGATATGCCAGTCCAGGGGTACTGCTGGGGTTCATCTGGCATTATGCGTCACGAAGATATCTGCATATCAAAAAGGATCTGCCTGCAGATTTTGTCAGACTGACTACGTTTAAGAATTATATCAGCCCGACAATCTTTCTTCTCTCAATTCCTATCTCCTTTATCAAGCCGACCTATGCTCTGTATTTCTGGTTATTGTTGTTTCCAATCAATTTTTTTGTGAATATCCACTATCCTGATATAATTGAGGATGATTAGTCCTCCCCTTTCTGCTTTTAATAGATATACTGGTCCTGGAGTGGAATATAGACGTTCACCTGTTCTTTGATCAGCCCTGCGTTAATTTTCGGTATCAGAGTCTCATGGACCTGAAACATCCCGGCCAGCTGGGACATGACGATCTGTATCTCGATCGGACGGTTCAATCCCCTGGTGATGATCACATCATCGATTGCGAGGGTGGATATTGCATGCATAGAGGCGGTTGTGATATCAGTCGAATGAGCCCGGCCCTTTGTCATATCAGAAGCATCGGCGATACTGATAATGCTCCCTTCTATGGTCAGAGGTTTTGGGTCCCCGTGATGGGAGTGAATTGCTGATAAAATGAAGGTTTTGACCAGAAGGGCCTGGTGTGGATCAGGGTAGATAACCGGCAGAACGGTGTCCAGGATCGGCTGGGCCAGCATCATGGAGTGTGAGAGATGGTCGGTCCGGTGAATTGCATTGCCGATATCATGACACAGGGCACTGAGGAGCACGATAAGGGCTGCATCGTCTCCATCTCCTCCGTATTTCATGATATCGGGTTTGAGCTCTGACGATGCGAGCAGGTCCAGGATGCTGAGAGCAGATGCAGCGGTGACCTGTGCATGAACCCTCCCATGATCATTCATCATGAGCCGTTCTGAAGTGTTAAACCCGGCCATATCCCAGAGTACACCGATCTGACTTACTTTGGTGACCAGTTCAAAGGCCAGGGAGGTCTTTGGGTATGGTCTGATACGGCTCTCAATCAGGTTCAGGGCATTGGATCTGACATCCACCTGCTCCGCGTATGGATCTGAAAAAGGTGGAGAAATCTGGCTGCATCGTTCTGGTTCATATCCGGCTGTCGTCTCACGGTACGTATGGGAAGCATACCTCATGGTGGTTTCATTATCCGTTGGAAAGATAGGAATTATTCCATGAGAATATATGTGCTATGAATCAATCATAGCCCTCTATATTTTCCATATTCTAACATTCTCATGCAAAGCTCTATATTCTGGCATGCAGATTTACAGTTTGGATGCAACAATCCGGTGAGATAATCCTGGGGCACACCGGCCTTTGTCGCTGGTGTGAGACTCCTCTTGATCCCGACCATTTCTTCGATTCGTGTTGCTCTCCCCGATGTAGAGATCTTTTCTATTCCTGGGTTGAGCAGGAGCATGCAACCATCAGGGGGAGACGACCGCAGTACTGGAATGTGATTCGTCGTCAGATTCTGGCACGGGATGGATATCGGTGCCAGATATGCGGAGATACCCACGATCTCTCGGTTCATCATATCATCCCGCTCTCCAAGGGTGGAGATTCAACAGCGGCCAATCTTCGCGTTCTCTGTCATTCCTGTCATCAGCGGGTTCATGGGAAGAAGGCTATACGCGACAGGACGAAGAAGCGGTTCCGTGTCCGTATCCGGTATAAACCTATGTTTGTGCCTGCAATTCTTGCATGCGAGTGGCTGTGGAATGATCAGGGCATATTTTGTGATGGGATGGCAGATGAAGGGGTATAAACCGGCTCTGATGTAAGTATGATAT
>ERZ795046.3468-NODE-3468-length-12471-cov-386.527303_pt1 | contig 12471 bp, 8 predicted proteins | sample MGYA00375130_ERZ795046 | MGnify/ENA primary metagenome ERZ795046 (study PRJEB30175, sample SAMN05720202) | activated sludge metagenome | isolation source: anaerobic digester from wastewater treatment plant | place: Japan | collected 2015-05-15 ...
GCGCTAATAGAAAGAAGTAGAAGAAACATCCAATAACTTTCCCAAAAGAACTCTTCTTGTCAGCCACTCAGGCACCTTCTATCTTACGTTTTTAATTGCTCAAATCAATTACTTAATAGAACCTCTCATGACTATAGAATCGCCTTCAACGCTACCAAAGAGTGTTGCTGAAGATTTGACTTTCTTACCAACTAAGTTGTAGATGAGTGGTTCAAAATTGAAGAGAACACCTGCAAAATATTTTGGGTCGTAGTTGGATGTGAAAAATGCTTTGTCTCCAGCCTTGTATTTGCTGGGGTCTGTAGTGTATGTTATCATTCTATCATTCTTGATAAGTATGTAAGACGTTATACCATTACCTGTGTCCAGTACACCGTATCTCTCTCCACCTATGGTAACATACTTCTTCACTTCAGCTGGCATTTTCAGTCCAGAACCGAAGACTACTGAATAAGAAGAAACTGATGGCATAGTCTGTTGAGTAGTACTCTTGTTTGAACTACTTCCAGTGTTGCTTTGCGTGCCTGTGTTCATCAAATCCGTAATCACTGAACCGATATCCATACTTGTGTACATCTTTCCAGAAGCATTTACATCTGTGATATTCAATGCTGAGAGTAGCGCACCAATTGTGGCTTTTTGAAGCGCATCTGGAATATCTCTGTTGACAAATACGAGTACGTCTCCACCTACATTTTTATCGCCAAGTACGTCTACTGGCTTTGCGCTCTGGAGGGATTTGAGTGCCGCTTTGGCATCATTCGTCTTTGCATCTATCTTTTCGTAAAAAGTGAGTGCATTGTTCTCTACTTTCAAGTATCCGTATCCTTCAAATGCGATTTTGCCATCCGATATGTTCGTGTAGGTCACGCCAAGGTTACCTTTTAAATTCGATTGGAGAGCTGCTGGTGCTTTTCCTCCACCTACTTTTGTATTCGAGAATATGAAATAATTCTCGGTGAATTGTACTTGTTTCATCGTGTCTTCAGCTAATAGGCTTTGAAGCACGTTCTTCACCTTTGCCGGGCTCTTTACAGGTCCAAGTACAATACTTACATTGCCATTGCTATCGGTTGCAATGAGCATTTCTTTCATGAACAAGTCGAAATCACTCATCGTGTATTTCATCGAGAGTAGTTGCTGCTGCAAAATACCATTTACCAACGACTCAAGTCCAACTCCGGTATCCAGTAACAATGTTTGGCCTATCGGTAATGCTTTGAACGAATCGTACAATTTTGGTAAATCTGGTACATAGACTAACATAGAGTAATTTTGTGGTAAAAATTTCAATGCATCTCCAAATGAAAAAATGGCAAGAAGTGATACCAATAAAAGAACTAATAAACCTTTCCTAATACGTAACATGACTTTGCACCTCCAACTTGTGTAGTTTTTAGAATTTTTCTTGGGTCTTTATGCCTGATAGACTTCAGCATAGATACGTTCGAAGTCTGTACGTTCCATTTTTTTCTCGGGTTGATAATTCGCAAATTCCGCCTTTCCACCTCCTCTTCCTCCGTATAGTTCCATAAGTTTCTTAATCATAGGCCTTACATCGTATTTATGCGAGGCAATGAAATATCGAGTACCATCGAAGAAAATAACCATTCTGTTCGATAAATCCATGATTTTCAGTAAAAAGTTTCCAACTTCACTGTATCCTTCCAAATATACTAGACCATCATTTTGTAAATTCGTTGAGATACAACGAGCGTATTCTTCGGAAATTCTTGATAGAGTCGATGATTGCTCTCTTAGTTGGTTTTGCATCTTAACTATCCTCGCCTGTAATTCATCGACTGAAGTTGTAAGCATCTTAGCAAGTCCGTTTGTCACCGAATTGTACTTTTGGAAATATTTCAGTGAGCGCATTCCTGCAACGAAATATAATCTTGTCAGCTCACCTTTTACCTTCTCTGTATCAATTATCTTTATCATTCCAACCTCGCCTGTGTTCGCTGTGTGAAATCCACTACAAGCTGATACGTCGAATTGTCCGATTTTTATCAATCTTACATCGCCTTTTACTTTTTCACTCAATGGCTTTCTCAGTGAATACTCTTTGGAACCTTCTAAATCTGTGATTATTTCTTCAACTTCCGTGCAGCTTTGTACAACTTTGTTTGCAAGTTCTTCTGCCTCGTTGAGTACTTCGTACTCTATAAAGGCAGCTTCCATATCTATTGTACAGTATTCCTCACCCATGTGGAAACTGACAGTCTTGATGTGTGCAATTTCTATGAAAGCAGCTGATAATATGTGCTGAGCAGTGTGTTGTTGTGCTATGTCCATTCTTCTTTTTTCGTCGATTTTAACATCGTATTCCCCTGGTTGTATTTCGGCATCCAATTCACAGATGGTATACTCATCGTTTTCTCTCACGGATAGTACACGTGCACTACCTATCTTTCCTCTATCACCAAGTTGACCACCCTTCCCATCAGGGTAGAATGGTGAGGATTTTGAGTATGCAAGAATCTTTCCGTTATTTTTTTCAACTTTTTCTATCTGTATCTTATCGCTGGAGTATGAATTGAATATTCTCATATACATCACCTGTCAACGCTTTCTCACAATTTTCAGCTGAGTAAATCTACTTCCTGTAAAGTTCGCAGCAATCTTCTCTTCGTTTCTTCTTTTCCAAGTACAACTATGCTCTCAAATAGTCCTGGTGTAACGAGTTTACCGAGTAGTGCGCCACGTATCGTTTGAAAGACTTTGTTTGTCCCTATTTGTAACGTCGATGCGATTTTCCTAAGTGTGGCTTCTACGCTCTCTATGGTGTATTCATCGAGTGCGGAGAATTCCTGCAACGCACTTTGAATTATGTCTCTTGCTTCAGGTTTCTTGAGAAATTTCTCTACGTAATCATCGCTATATTCGTACTCTTCTTCAATGAACGGGAGTGCAAATTCGTACAGCTGCTTCAGTGTGTTTACCTTCTCTTTGCATATTTCAAATACATTTTCTGGCACTTTTTTATCGTTGCCTGTAAATCTTTGCCAATCCAAAAATTGCTCGTACATTTGCTCGGAAGATAACATCTTCATGTGCTTGCCATTTACCCATTCTAATTTTTGGTAATCGAATACAACATTTTTGTTCGATATCTGTTCGGGTGAGAAAGAATTTACTTTTTCTACGTAATCGAATATCTCTTCATCAATACTCCATCCAAGTATTGCAAGGTAATTCACAAGCGCTTTGGCTAAGTATCCTTCTCTTCTGAAGTGTTCAACGGCTGTTGCGCCATGTCTCTTGCTCAGTGGCGTTTTGTCTGCGCCCAAAATCAATGGAATATGCATGAACTCTGGTGGTTGCCAACCAAGTGCTTCGTATATGAGTATTTGTTTTGGTGTATTTGAGATATGGTCTTCACCTCGCAATACGTGCGTGATGTTCATCGTGTGATCATCTATTACAACGGCATAGTTGTAAACGGGGAATCCATTCGACTTGAAGATGATGAAATCTTCCATGTATTCGGTTGAAAATTCTATTCTCCCTTTAAGCATGTCATCGTATGAAATGATTTTGTTCTTTGGCACTTTAAAAACGATTGTGTACACGGCTCCATCAGAAGGTCTCTGAGCTGATGTGTACAGTACCTTCTTTGGATCATCTTTATCGTAGACAGCAAAGTAAGCGTTGCCATTTTCTATGAGCTTTTCGGCAAATTCTCTGTACAGATCCAATCTCTCACTCTGTCTATATGGACCAAAGTCACCTCCAATGTCAGGGCCTTCATCCCAGGTTAATCCCAACCATTTGAGGTCTCTCATTATCATCTCTTCTGATTCTCTCGTTGACCTTTCGGTGTCTGTATCTTCGATTCTTAATATGAATTTTCCACCATTTTTGCGAGCGTACAGCCAGTTAAATAAAGCTGTTCTTGCGCCACCTACGTGTAAATAGCCTGTCGGACTTGGTGCGAATCTGACTCTCACTTGCTGCATCTTGTTTCCTCCTTCTCGTTATCGCATCGATTTGTATCACACAAGCACTTAAACATGTAAGAATATAGCAGGTACGTAGAGTTCTTCAATCGTTAAACCGCCATGCATACCGGATAGTCTCTCTTCTCCACCACTGTACATGTAAGTGAATGCATTGTCTTCTCTCGTAACCATTATAGCATCACCTATGCGATTGTACAATTCTGGATGTGCACGACCTGTACCAAATAGTTCCAAATCCATTGCCTCTCTTGGAGTTAAGAAATCTACAGCACCTGGATAATTTGAGTTGAAATAATCTTCGAGTAAATCTAAGTTATTTCGCTTCGAAAGGTAAAAGTACATCATCCTCATTTCACCACCTGGTGGTGATGATAAGAGTCTGTTGAAATTATCGTTTGGTTTGAGAAAGTTGTTTCGAGCTGGTGGAATTTGGATCATACCGTGGTCTGAAGTAATTACAAGTAACGTTTCATCATCCAAAGATTCTTCAGAAAATCTCTTGAGTTCGGTCAGGATTCTCTTCATCTCAATTGTATATGCGTCACTATCCGGCCCTTTTCTGTGTCCCAATCCGTCTAAATGTCCCCAATAGACGTACAAGATACCAGTCCAATCTTCTGAAAGTCTCTTTTTGAGGGTGGCAAGCAGATCTCCCATGTAGTAATAACTCATTATATGTCCGTTGCGATGAGTGAGATAAGAAAGTCCTGAATTGGCTATCGATGAATGTGTTAATACTCCTCCGTACAGTTCCTTTTCTCTCAATGCATCGAAGACGTTCTCTAATCTGTGAACCCTCTTTTTTATCATGTTGGAGAACATCCCACCTTCGATGCCGGGATACGAAAATTCTATCATGTTTGTGATGGAACCGATTTCTCTTAGATAAAGTATGTAACCAAGCAAACCATGTTCTCTTGGTGTTCTTGCGGTAAACCAGCTTGTAACTGCCGCTGCCGTAGTTGTTGGAAAGACACTGGAGACTTTTAGTACGTCTTGGAAGTTCAGTTCTTCGTTCATCTTAGTGAACTTTTCATATCCCATTCCGTCGATCAAGAATATCACAATCTTCTTTGCATGTTTTAAAATCCCCTCGAAAGAACCTTCGAGGGGATATTCTTCGTGATACGTTTGACAATTAAAGTGTTTCAAGAATGTAGAAGCCAGGTTCACTATACTTCGTTGGTAATCAGGCTTACGTTCTATCATCTTTTCACCACATTCTTTCACAATTCTTTCAAAATATTGCTAAGATGATTCTAAACGATAGTCATCTCCATCAGCCTTTTACAGCACCGCTTACAAGACCACCAACTATGTACCTTTGCATCAGCAAGAATAGTACAACCATAGGCACCATGCCTATGAGTGCAGCCGCGGTAAACAATCCCCACTCTGTTTCAAATGGACCAGTTGAGAACGTATAGAGCCCGACTGCGTACGTGTATTGTTTGACATCTTGTAAAATGATCTTTGCAAGGATGAATTCATTGAACGTACTCATAAACGTGAGAATGACGATAACCGCAAGTATAGGCGATGCAAGAGGGAGGACTATTTTTACAAATGTCTGCCATCTTGTCGCACCGTCTATGAGCGCCGCCTCTTCAAGCGAATCCGGTATCGTATCGTAGTAACCTTTAATCAAGTACATATTGTAAGCTATACCACCTAAGTACGCAAATATAAGACCAGAAAGTTTGCTCAATCCGAATCCTGGGATGTATTTACCAGCAAATGAAAGGAACGTGTAAATAGCGATCATGTACATGATTGCTGGGAACATTTGAATGAGTAGTAATCCCATTATACCATATTTTCTTCCTCTAAACCTCATTCTGCTGAATGGATAAGCCGCCAAAGCAGTTACTGCAGTGGTAATGAGTGAGACAGTTATAGCTACTATGATACTGTTTAATATCCATCTGACTAAGTAGTTATCAGTTTTTCTTTGCCAGATTTGGTCGATTCTGAACGCCGCACCATCTATTGCTTTGAGTTGACTGTTTACTGCACCGCTTAGATTTAATTTGTCGGAAAGTTCAGTTGCCTTTCTAGACATGACGTTCATGCTTGGTACTACGTCGCTTCTATAAGTTGAAAGAACGATATCTGTCAATTTCTCGAGCGATTTTGGTCTTACCTTTATTCCGGTCTTCGAGACATTCATGAATTCAGGTCCCTGAACTGATACTTCATTTAGATACATCTTTAGTTCGTCCATGTAAGGTTCATAGCTCTGGACGAATAGGTCATAGTTTGTAAACATGTCTTTCGCAGTTCCTGGCCAATCGATGTTTTTAACCAGTGCTCTTAAAGTCTTTTGCTGTTTCGAGCTTTCTGGTAATTGCGCAGCAAAGTCTGTTACCAATCCAAAAACACGCTTCGATTGTATGTTGAGTAACTGGAGTTGAGTTGGTAGTTTCAACGATGATACTCTACTCTTGATATCTGAAAGTTGTGCCTTTACAATTTCTGAATTCAAATAGATCAAAGCTTGAGAGAGCTCTTCGTAAGCCTTATCAACTTCATCATTTAGTTTATCGGATTGATTTTGCAATCTTGCTAAGTTGGAACTATATCGGCTTATCTGCGATTGTAACTGCAACATTTTCTCAGTCGTATTGTTCAATTGATTAAGTAGTTGAACACTTTCTTTGATCGTTGATGCTACGTTCGTTGTAAATGCATCCATTGTATTTAAAAAGTCTTCATAAGGTGCACGATCTTTATACGAGAAGTTCTCCCATTGGTTCAACACTTTATTGTAAAGTGCAACAAATTCATTGACTGTGTCGCTGATTTCTTGTAAATCTTCGTATTTATCAGTTTTAACTTTCAATTCTGCAATACCAGCTAATGTCGCTGTGAAGTTAGACTTTATAGCTTCTTCATCCGGTAAGAAATCCGCAGGTACGGAAGAAGCTTTGGCTGATTGCAGAATTTGGATCAAACTATTCAGTACTTTCGAGTACTCTTTTAGTTGTGGAACAAGTAGATTCCTTATTGTACCAATTTGGTTCGTAAATTGCGATTGATAAGCTTCATATGATTTCTGAAGTGGTTGCAATGTTGAATCTATGCTAGCAATTTCTTCTTTTAGTCTTTCGATCTCGCTCTTTTTGCTCCCAATCATATTTTCCCAAGTCTCTTGACCAGCATCTGGATCTACTCCAGAAACAGTGGAGATATCAATACCTTTGCTGTATAGGTCATAGGCTGCAACATCAAGGTATTGCGTGGGTTTTTCAAAATTCAATGAGGCGATGATATCATCCAGATTCTTCGAAAAGGCTGAAATGAGCTGGTCTGAATTCTGCTCAAAGTACTTGTTTATTGCGTTTATGTTCTCATCGATCTTGGCTTTGAGTGATTCTGTCTCTTTTATGTAATCTTGGAACTTTTGAACATCTTTGGCAAATAGTTGGTTTGCCTTTTCGATCGTAATTTTGTCGTGAGGTGGAGCAGATAGTATAAGCGCATCCATATCTGAGATTAGTCTTGGGCCGTTCTGTTCTGGTGCCAGTAGGTCCCTATAGTTTTGCATTGTAAGCCTGCTGCTGAACATCTTTGTTGAAAATGCAGCGTTGTCTCTTCTCAGTGATGTAGAAAAAACCCAGACTATTGGGAATAGAACAACTATACACACTAAAATCAATATTATATGAGTAAGTATCTTTCTTCTCTTCTTGGCCATTATCTGTTCACCTCTTCAAAGGAACCTGATAGTCTGAAGTTTATAAAGCTCAGTCCTCCAACGATGAAGAATATGATTATGGAAATTGCCGAAGCAAAGCCGAAATCTTGGCCTCTTCCACCTTCAAATGCTAATTTGTAAGTGTAGGATATGAGTATATCTGTTGAACCTGCAGGCGTGCTTGTATTTGGCATTGCAGGTCCACCACCTGTAAGCAGATATATGTTACCGAAGTTGTTGAAGTTGAATGCGAAACTACCAACAAGAAGTGGTGCCACAGTTGTCATGAGCAATGGGAATGTGATTTTCCAAAATCTCTGCCACTTACTTGCCCCATCTATTGATGCAGCTTCATAATAATCCTGTGGGATACTTTGCAATGCGCCGAGCGTGACAACCATCATGTACGGGAAGCCAAGCCACGTGTTGACTGTCAATACCGCTACCTTAGCCCAGAATGGATCGTTCATCCACCTCACCGGTGTTCCACCAAAGAGTTGGCCAATGATGAATTTATTTATGATACCGTAAGTCTCGTTGAAAAATCCATTCCTCCAAACCAAGACGGATATGAATGCTGGTATTGCCCACGGAATTATGAGAAGCGACCTGTAAATAGTTTTTCCACGTAGGTTTGGATCGTTTAATACCAATGCAAGTATCATACCTATGACAAATGTGAAGAGAACACTTAAAGCTGCCCAGGTGAAGTTCCAAATGAATATCTTTGCAAATGGTCCGGAAATAGTCGGATCAGTAAATATTTTAGTGAAGTTCTTGACACCGTAGTTAGATATATACCCTGCTACAGCATATCTTTCTCCTTTTTCATTCGTATCGTAAATTGTTCCATTTTCTTCTATCAATGGCTTGTTCGTCATGGTGTTTATGATAACCGTTTTTACAACACTCTTACCATTTTCTACAGTTTCAGCTAATCCAAGTTTGTACATGTGCCTTATCTGTAAGAAAGCAAATTTCCCATCTGTATCCTGGCGAATAGAGTATCTATTTGAAAGGGTATCTACGAATTCTACTTTACTTAATGTTGGAAAGAGAATAGAGTACTTGAAGAAGTCTTCGTTAATAGCAGTTGAAGGGTCGTCAGGTGAATAGAAATATTTGAATAGATCGTTACCATCCTTAATGATCTCAATTCTGTTATTTTCTGTCTCAAATCTTAGTCCACTTTCGTTTAGTCTTACCAGTTCGGACTCACCAAGTATCAAGTCTCCTGCCTCGCTCTTAAGAACTTTGTAGTCGTTTGCTATGTATGAATCAGTTCCATCGTACACAATCACTTTAAAGTTAGTTGTTGGTCGAGTTCCATCGTATTTTACGTAGATGTTGTACGAGAAGGTCTTACCATCTTCCACGTTGTACGTATAAATTGGATCAACAAGTAGTCTTTCTACTACTTCCTGTCTCGTCATGATGTGACCTGTTCCATAGTTTGTGAATGCAGTTCTTATTGTAAATGCTATAGGATACAACACAAGTATGAACAACAGAATAAGTGCAGGAATCATGTACCTGTAAGGATAGGCATTTCTGTTGATTATGAAGAAATCTATCAAGAAGATCAAAACGAAGAGTGTTACGGATAATTCGTAAAATCCTTTGCTAAGTAGGAATATCCCTCCAAGTACACTAAGTACAGTAAATACAGCTAACAAAATCCAGCCCACAAGTTTTAAGAGCTTCATCAGTTCATCCTCCTTCTTCCATGACCTCCTGATTTTTCAAAAATTTGATGATCAACAAGTACCAAAGTATTTCCAAAAAATTCACAAGTTGATTAAGAAAAAGCACGGGGCAATGCCCCGTGCCCCATATAACTGCAAGATTGATTACTTAATTTGCGCCTTTATCTGTGCAACTGCATCGGCAAGTGCTTTTTCTGGTGCTACGCCTTGGTCAAGTACTTTCGCAAGTGCGTCACCCATTGCACCCCATACTGCTGCCATTTCCGGAACATTTGGCATTGGTATTCCGTAGTTTCCAAGGAAATCTGCAAATTTCTTTGTAAGAGGATCTTTGGCCATAACTAAATCGTTAACGTCTTTTCTTGATGGGCATCTTGGGTCAGATTGCCAAATTTGGTACATAACATCTTTCGTAGCTATGAATTTTGTGAGGAAGTCCATCGCGAACAACTTGTTCTTGCTCTTTGCGTTAACCATGAATCCTTGTGCACCAAAGAATGGTCTTGGATCTTTATCACCAGGAAGTGTCGGAATTGGTGCTACATCGAAGTTTATACCCGCTTGTTTGTATCCTGGAACTGCCCATGGTCCGTTGAGAATCATTGCTGCAAGTCCATCCTTGAATAGTCCATCCATGGTGTTGTAGTTGTCACCGGATTGTAAGAGCTTCTGATCAACTAAACTCTTCAAGAATTTCATTCCTTGAATTGATCCAGCGTTTGCAAGTCCAACGTCTTTTACATTGATCTTGCCTGACTTATCTGTTCCAAATACGTATCCACCGTAAGCAAACAGTGCAAATGAACTGTTGTAGAAATTTTTGAAATCGTATGTGAATCCTCTAACTTCTCCGCCGTAGTCTTTTTCAATCTTCTTTGCCAATGCAATCAGTTCATCGAATGTTTTTGGTGGGTTTGATACATAGTCTTTGTTGTAAATCAATGCTTCACCGTCGAACGCATATGGAATACCGTAAAGTTTTCCGTTGTAAGTAAAGCCTTGAAGTGGTGATGGGAAGTACTTGTCTTTTTCTGGAAGGTTGATTGGTTCTAGTAAACCGTTAACAACAAGTTCACCTGTCCAGTCGTGTGCACCGACTATGATATCTGGACCTTCACCTGCTGGAGCTGCCGTTAAGAACTTCGATTTGATATCTCCAAAATTGACTTGAACGATGTCAACTTGTACACCGTACTTTGCTTTGTACTGATCTGCAAGTTTCTTGAGGATAGGCACTTGTGCCTCAGACGTCCAAACCGTAATCTTCTTTGCCTCTCCAAATGCCATAAAGACAAACAGTACAGCAAGAACTACCGTTAAAAACTTTTTCATACGCTCTACCTCCCCTTTGCTCAGGATATGATGGAAAAATTCACTACATAATCTCATGCAGTATATTTTTCTTATTCCGGATTTATTATACTACAACTTTTACCAAAGTGAACATCGATTTGGAATAGTTTCCACGGAGTATAATCAGGAAAAAATGGATTGAAATCGTCACGTGTAGAAATATACTCAAACATACTTACGTATAACTTAGCATACTGAAGCAAGCAGCGATGATGAACTTGTTTTCATCGATAATTTTGAATACTCATCGTTGAAGATTGGAGAAGTGTATTGTATAATGTAAATTGAGTTCAAGGACTGCACAAGTAGAATTTATATTTTTGAGAATTTTATCATATCGTACTCAAGTACACTGGAGGTGTAAGAAGATGGAAAAGAGAAGGAGAGTTATCATTCTCGGTGCCGCAGGAAGAGACTTTCACAATTTCAACACGTTTTTCAGAAACAATCCCGATTATGAAGTTGTAGCATTCACCGCCACACAGATTCCTGATATTGCTGGTAGAGTATACCCAGCAGAGTTAGCTGGTCCACTTTATCCAAATGGTATTCCTATCGAAGAAGAGGCAAAATTGCCAGAATTAGTCAAGAAGTACAATGCTGATGAAATTGTACTTGCTTACAGTGATTTGCCACACCAATATGTTATGGAAAGGGCATCAATGGCACTTGCAACTGGGGCAGATTTCAAACTGATGGGGCCAAAATCTACGATGGTCGAATCTACAAAGCCAGTTATTTCCATTTGTGCCATAAGGACCGGTTCTGGAAAGAGTCAGACTACAAGAAGAGTTTTAGATGTTCTTAGGGCATACGGAATGAAAGTCATATCCATTAGACATCCAATGCCATATGGTGATTTGGTTGCACAGAAGGTTCAGAGATTTTCCGATTATTCTGACCTTGACAAGTACGAATGTACAATTGAAGAAAGAGAAGAATATGAACCACATATCGACAGAAAGAGCGTTATCTACGCAGGTGTCGATTACGAAGCAATATTGAGATCAGCTGAAGCAGAGAATCCCGATGTGATTCTTTGGGATGGTGGAAACAACGACTTCCCATTCTACAAATCTGACTTGCAAATAGTTGTAGTTGACCCGCACAGACCTGGTCACGAAGTATCGTACTATCCCGGCATGGCAAATTTACTCATGGCAGATGTTATAGTCATCAACAAAGAAGAAACTGCAAATAGAGACGACATTGAAACTGTGAGAAAGAACATAGCAAAGTGGAATCCAAATGCAATAGTTGTAGATGCAGCATCACCGATATTTGTTGACGATCCATCGATTATACGAGGAAAGAAAGTGCTCGTAGTGGAAGATGGACCAACTCTAACGCACGGTGAGATGAGATACGGTGCAGGGTACGTGGCAGCAAAGAAATACGGTGCAAAAGAATTAATCGACCCAAGGCCATTTGCAGTTGGTTCTATCGTCTCAACGTACAACAAGTATAACCACCTTGATGTCATACTTCCAGCAATGGGATACGGCGATAAGCAGATTAGAGAACTTGAAGAGACGATAAACAATTCAGATGCCGATGTTGTTGTAATCGGTACACCAATTGATTTGAGAAGAGTTATGAAGATAAACAAACCTGCCGTAAGAGTCAGATACGAACTACAAGAAATAGGCGAACCAACTTTTGAAGAAATACTAAAAGACTTCCTTGCAAAGAAAGGCTTACTGAAATAATCTAATTATATTCTAATTCAATTAAATAAAATCAGGTGCGGACA
>ERZ795046.3495-NODE-3495-length-12404-cov-3.774881_pt1 | contig 12404 bp, 9 predicted proteins | sample MGYA00375130_ERZ795046 | MGnify/ENA primary metagenome ERZ795046 (study PRJEB30175, sample SAMN05720202) | activated sludge metagenome | isolation source: anaerobic digester from wastewater treatment plant | place: Japan | collected 2015-05-15 ...
ATAGATTTTAAAAAATACGACGAAAGATTAAAAAACATAGAAAAAAAATTCGAAGATGTTAAAAAAGAAAAGAACTTTATAAAACAGACCAAACAGGCTTCGGAATTAAAAAAGGAGATAGATAAATTTTATAAGGATTTTAAAAAGGATAAAGAAGAAGTTTCAAATCTTTTAAACGAGGTAAAAGATTATTACAAATCTCTGGACCAGGCCAGAAAAGAGGATATGGATAGAATAATGAGTCTTGCCAAAATACCGAAGATCGATTCAGAGTCCGTATCGCGCATGCTTTTGGGCTCGGATACCGTAAACAAAATAAACGATTATTATTCCATGGCTTTAGAAGCCAAAAGATATATTCCCGATAACCCGAAGAAAAAGGTCTTTGAGGAGAAAAGAAAAAGAGGAAGAGTTATCAATTTTACAAAATACGACAGCTACCCCAAATTTCTTTTAAAAATCGCTCATATAGACGGAGTATTGACTCCTCAAAACCCGATAGAATACTCGGCTACCGTCGAAAATCTTACCACCCAGCCTTCGGTTTATACCTATCCTTTGAAAATAAAGCTTTTCGGCAAGAAAGACAAATCGGAGATATCCACTAACTCTTCCATAGATTTATCAACCGATATGGTAAAATCGGTTACCGATTTGAAATATACCGGAGTTAAGGTTTCAAACATAGTTTACGGTAAAGATAAATTGAAAATAGAAATTCCTTCTTCTTATTTAGACACTTTTGTAAATATAAAAACTTTGGGTTCGGATGTAGACGCCGAGATAAAATCCGTTTTTAGGGATATGGAATTGAAACCTTATGTAGCCATAACCAAATTGGATAAGCTTAACAAAACCATAGAAAACTCGTTGTCCGGGTTAAAAACTTTTTCGCTCGACATAAAACTTTCGGGGAAATTAAAATCGCCTTCTTTATCTTTTAAAACCGATCTTGCGGATATAATATCCGGCTCGCTTGAAAACGCGTTTAAAAAAGAGATAGAAAAAGCAAAGGCCGAGATAAGAGAAAAGATAGACCTTGAGATTAATAAAAATAAACAAAAAATAGATTCTTTGATAAAAGCCAAACAGAGCGAGCTTAAAGAAAAAATCAAATACGAATCCGATACCGTAACGAAAAAATTGGAAGAAATACAGAAGTCTTTAGAAAAACAAATCAAATTTTAGCGTATAAATGCCAAATTTTGTAAAATCTAAATTATGGAGAATTTTATTTTAAATGTAAAAGACGAAATTATTTCTTCTTTTAAACAAATTCCTTCAAAATACTTCGATTTATATGAAAATTTTACCGAACCTTTAGGTAAGGGGGTAAGAACGAGATTCGCTTTCTGGCTTTCCAGGGCTTTGGGCGCGGATTTGAAATACGCGGTAAAAATAGCCTCGGCCGCCGAGATCGTTCATATGGCGTCTTTGCTTCACGATGACTGCGTCGACAGCGCTTTGACAAGAAGGGGTAATGCGAGCATAAACTTTAAATACGGAATAAACAGGGCAATACTCGTGGGGGATCTCGTTGTATCGATAGCTTTTAAAAAAGCGAAATCCGTTTCATGCGATTTGGCTTTAAGCTTAGTCGATTGCGTAGAGAATATGAGCAAAGGCGCTCTTTTGGAAGAAAATATAAAATTTAAAGTAATAACAGAATCCGATTACTCCGAAGTGGTAGATTTAAAAACATCCTCTCTTTTTAGGTGGATTTCTTTTTCAATAGGAGCCGTTTCCGGGTTTAACGATTTCATCATGCTCGATAAGATATCTAAAAATTTCGGTTTAAGTTTTCAGATAATAGACGACATAATAGACATAGAAGGAGACGAAAACCTGATAGGAAAAGACAGCTTTAAAGACCTTATTGAGGGAAAAATAAACTACCCAGTGCTTTTAGGATTAAAAGACGATTATGTAAAAACGAGAACCATCGGTTTTTTTGAAGATAAAAAAGATATTGTTCCGGTTTATGAAATAAGAAAACATCTTGTGGAAAATAAATACACCGATCTGGCCCGAGAAAAAGCTTTGAATCTGGTTTTGGATTTAAAGGACGATATTTTAAAATTTAAAAACAAAGACAAAGCGATAGATTTTTTTAATTTTATATATTCCATGTGCGAAAGAAAAAAGTAAGGAGGAGATTATGAGTAATTTCCAAAAATGGTTTATAATACTAAGGGCTTACTCCTGGCCGGCTTCAATAGTCCCTTTAATGATATCCGGGGTTTATTCTTATAAAAACGGATGGTTTAACGCTTTAGATTTTATTTTAATTTTTATCGCCGGGCTGAGCTTGCATTTGGGAGCGAACGTTTTAAATACTTATTACGACTATAAAAACGGAGTGGACGACGAAAACTCGGACGACATAGGCATAGTGAAAGGGCTTGTAACCCCCAAGACCGCATTTAGAGTCTCATGGGGGCTTTTGATATTTAGCGCTTTGATAGGTTTTTATCTCGTTTTTAAATATTCTTTGTGGAGTTTTCTGTTTATAGCGGGAGCGGGTTTTTTACTTGCCGTTATATATACCGCAAATCCGGTTTCTTTAAAATATAAAGCTTTAGGGGAGTTCGTTATATTTTTGTGTTTTGGGCCGTTGATAGTAAGCGGAGCGGTTATGATTATGGCCAAAAGGTTTGTCCCCGAATCGATATTTTTATCGATACCGTCCGCGCTTTTGATAGTGAACATACTGCTTGCCAATAACATAAGAGACGATAAATCCGATACCGAAAAAGGTATAAAAACGATAGTCGACATATTCGGGATAAACGTTTCTAAAAAAATATACATATCTCTATTGTTTTTGAGCTATTTGTTTTCTCTATTTTTGCTTAATTTTTCAAAAACTTCGCTCTTGCTTCTTCCGTCTCTGGTTTTGATGTATGACCTTTTTAAAATAACCGAAAAAGGCGATTATGTAATACTTGTTAGAAAAACCGCTCAATTTGTTTTGGCTTTTGGGGTTTTATTTTCAATAGCGATAGTATTATGAATTATCTGATAACTTCCATAACCGAACTTTTAACTTTAAAAGGCAGGAAATCGGTTAGAATCGGAAAAGAATTAACCGAACTTAGAATAATAAAAGACGCCGCCATCTACATATCCGAAGGCAAAATAAAATATTACGGAAAAGAGAAAGAGGTTATTAAAAAAATTAAAAAAAACAAATTTATTAATATAAAAGCAGACGGGGTAGTAATGCCGGCTTTTATAGATTCTCATACTCACGCGGTATTTGCAAAACCCAGACTTTTAGATTTTGAAATGAGAACTCAGGGCGCCACATACGCCGAGATAAAAAAAGCCGGAGGCGGGATAAACAGGAGCGCAAACGATATTAAAAACTCCGATATAAAAGAGCTTTCTAAAAGTCTTATAGATTTTTCAAAAAAATTTTTGGAATGCGGAACCGCAACCGCGGAGGTTAAAAGCGGATACGGGCTTGACTTTGAGAACGAAATAAAAATTTTAAAAACCGTAAAAGAATCTCAAAAAAACACTCCGCTTGAGATGATACCGACTTTTTTGGGGGCTCATTCCATTCCTTCTTCGTTTAAAAGCTCTAAGGATTATCTGGATTATTTGAAAAAAGAACTGGTCCCTTATGTGGCCAAAAACAAACTTGCCATTTACGCCGACATTTTTTGCGAAAAAGGATATTTTGAACCGAATGAATCTATTGATTATTTAAACCATTTAAAAAAATACGGCCTTAAGCCGAGGATACATGCAGACCAGCTTACAAAATCGGGTGGAAGCGTTGTTGCTAACAAAGTAAAAGCTATATCGGCTGACCATCTGGACTTTGCGGACGAGGAGTATATAAAACTTCTTAAAAAATCAAATACTATAGCTACTTTTCTTCCCGCATCCAATTATTTTTTAGGTTTAACCAAATACCCCGATGCCAGAAAATTCATAGAAAACGCTAACCCCGTATCTCTGGCTACCGATTTTAATCCCGGAACAAGCCCATGCTGGAATATGCAGTTTGTAATATCTTTGGCTTTGACTCATATGAAAATGAGAATTTCAGAGGCCATAGTATCCACCACTTATAACGCCGCATGCGCTTTAGAGATAAACGACAGGGTGGGTATGATAGATTCGGGTATGGACGCCGATATAATGATTTTGGAAGTAAAAGACCATAGAGAGTTGGGTTACTACTTTGGAGCCAATTTAAACAAAATCACTTTCAAAAAAGGAAAAATAGCTTATGAAAAAAATAATACTTTTCGATATTGACGGAACCGTTATAAACGCCGGCGGGGCCGGTATGAGAGCTTTGAACAAAGCGGTATCCGATATGGGGGGTATGGATGACGTTTGCAAATACTTTGAGCTTCAGGGCTCGACAGATAAAGTCAATTTTGAAAACGCGTTTTACTGCGCTTTTAAAAGAAAACCCAATTCAAAAGAATATAAAAAATTAAGAGAGTTATACATAAAACATCTGCCAGACGAGGTTAATTATTCGGTTAAAGCCGGAAAATATTTTAAAATAAAAGGCGTCGATAAGTTGCTCGACTTTCTATCCAAAAGAGACGACGTTTTAATAGGGCTTGGTACCGGAAATTTAGAAAAAGGGGCTTATATAAAGTTGGGTCCTTCTAAACTTTCACATTATTTCTTATTCGGCGGTTTCGGCGAGAAACATTCCACCAGAGAAGATATGCTCAAAACGGCCGTTAAAAACGCCGAAAAGATAATAAAAGAAAAAGTAAAAGAAAATAATGTTTATGTCATAGGCGACACCGAAAAAGACATAACGGCCGCAAAAAATTTGGGCTATCACTCCGCCTGCGTTTTGGACGGTTTTGGGGACAAAAAAAAGATTTTTCAGTCGGGCCCCGAGTTATTGGAAAAAGATTTTTCAAATATGAGAGTATGGCTTATCTGGTTGGGATTGAAAAAAGACCCTAAAGGCGTAAAAAGGGGAAGTTATATATGTCCGGACACCCCCATAGAGCACGCTTATTACGGAATGACCGGCATGGGGAGCTGGGCGGACCTTAAAGAAATGGTAAGCGAGTTTAGAAAGAAAAAAGGCAGATGAAAAAAGCCGTTATATTATATAGCGGCGGTAAGGATTCTCATTTCGCTTTATATACCGCCTTAAAAAAAGGATACTCCGTCCCTTTTCTGATAAACTTAGAACCGATACCTCACTCCAGGGGATATATTTATTTTAACAACCCTTATTCCAAAAAGATAATAGAACTGCACTCTAAATTGATGAATATCGAGATTTTATATTTCAAAATAGACGAAAGAAAATATCTTATTTTTAAAAACGATATATCGGCTTTTATTTCGGAACTGGTCGGATGGGTGGAGGGGAAAATAGGCGATTTCACGTTTTTTTTCACCTGGGATAAAGACGATATAAAATCCGAGCCCAATCACAAAAAACAATACCGCCTAATCACCGATTTTTTTAATAAAACAAATCGCAAATATCTTTTCCCTTTCATAGACAAATATTTTAAAGATTTGACTAAATCATATTCTAAAGTCGGGATAAAACCCATTTGCGTCGGGATATCCAGAGACAAAAATAAATTCAAATCCTTTTTGGGCAGAACTATGGATTTAAAATTCATAGACGATATGGGAAAAGAAAACAAAAAACTAAAGCCCCGTTTTAGAATAACAAAGCCCGACATACAAAGCCTCGTAATCGAAAGCCCGCTTTTTAACGGCAAAAAAATAACCCCCGTTTCTTTCAAAAATATAACCTCAAAAGAAAACCTTTTTATAAAAATTGATAGGTATAAAATTTATTAAAGTAATTTGATAAAATTGTTTTAGTAGATTGTTAATTACAAAAATAGAGAAGGTAATGATATGACAAAAGAAACGCTTTCAGAACTTGAAAAAAGGTTATGGGATATCGCGAATAATTTAAGGGCAAATTCCGATTTAAAATCTTCCGAGTATTCCGTCCCGGTTTTAGGTCTTATATTTTTAAAATATGCCGACTATAAATTTACAAAACAAGAGAAAATATTTTCCCAAAAATCCAATTCAAGAAGAAAAATAGGAAAAACCGATTTTCAGGCCGCGGGGGTTATGTATTTGCCCGAGAATGCAAGGTTTTCATACTTATTAAAATTACCCGAAAGTGCTGATATAGGAAAAGCGATAAACGAAGCTATGAAGGCTATTGAAAACGAAAATGAGGACCTTAAAGGGGTTCTTCCCAAATCCTATAACAGATTTGAAAAATCTTTACTTATAGAATTAATGAAATTGATGTCTTCCATACCCGACGATATAGAAGGTGATGCTTTCGGTAAAATTTACGAATATTTTTTAGGACAATTTGCAATGGAAGAAGGTCATCATGGCGGAGAGTTTTTCACTCCCACCTGTCTTGTTAAATTAATAGTTTCAATAATCGAACCGTTTCACGGAAAAATATTCGACCCTGCATGCGGGTCCGGCGGTATGTTTGTTCAAAGCGCCGAATTTGTAGAAGAGCATAAAAAAAGAGCGGTTGATGAAATAAGTGTTTATGGAGTTGAGAAAACAAGCGAAACTGTTAACCTTTGTAAAATGAATTTAGCAGTTCATGGCCTTTCGGGGGATATTCTTCAGGGCAATTCTTATTATGAAGATTTACACGATATGGTTGGGAAATTCGATTTTGTAATGGCAAATCCTCCGTTTAATGTAAAAGGAATAGACAAAGAAAGAATAAAAAACGATGTTAAAAGATTTCCTTTCTCTATGCCTTCGGTAGATAACGGTAATTATATATGGATTCAGTTATTTTATAGCGCTCTAAATAAAAATGGAAGAGCCGGTTTTGTTATGGCAAACTCCGCAAGCGACGCAAGAGCAAGCGAGATGGAGATAAGAAAAAAGATTATTGAAAGCGGGGTGGTGGATATTATGATAGCGATTAGCTCAAACTTTTTTTATACCGTTACTCTTCCCTGTACATTATGGTTTTTCGATAAATCAAAGATAAGCACAAAAAGAAAAGATAAAGTATTATTTATAGACGCAAGAAACATATATAACCAGATTGACAGAGCCCACAGGGAATTTACCCCAGAGCAGATAGAATTTATATCAAATATCGTTAAACTCTATAGAGAAGAAAACCCGGAAAATAGATACGGAAGCGAAAAAATGTTAAATGAAAACTTTCCTAAATCTAAATATAGGGATGTCTTAGGGCTTTGCAAAGTAGCCGACATAAAAGAGATAGAAAAACAGGGTTGGAGTTTAAATCCCGGAAGATATGTGGGAGTAGCCGATAAAGATGAAGAGGATTTTGATTTTAAAGAAAAAGTTAAAAAATTAAACGACGAATTAGAAAAACTAAATGCGGAGGCTAAAGAATTGGAAGAGCTTATAAGAGAAAATGTTAAAGAGATTTTGAACTAAAAAATATGAGAAAAGAAGTTTTTAAAGACAAAGAATATAAGAAATTTTTATTTGATTTAAAACAAAAAATTATATCCGCCCGCCAAAAAGCATATCAGATGCTTAATAACCAGCTTATAGATTTATATTTTTATATAGGCAAAAGCATATACGAAAAGATAGAACTTTCCAGATGGGGTGATGGGATTATAGAGAGGCTATCCAAAGATTTGCATAAAAGATTTCCAGATATAAAGGGTTTTTCATCTCAAAATTTGTGGAGGATGAAACAGTTATACGAAACATATAAAGACAGTCCAAAACTCTCACCGCTGGTGAGAGAATTATCCTGGTCGCATAATTTGATTATATTGCATCAGACAAAAACGATTGAAGAAAAAGAGTTTTATATTAAAACAAGCATATCTGAAAGATGGAGCAGAAGGGAATTGGAAAGACAAATAGAATCTTCGTTATATGAAAGATTTATGTTGTCTAAAAAATCCAAAAACCTGATAGGAAATTCCGGAGAAAAAAATATCCTATCTCATTTTAAAGACGAATATATTTTTGATTTTTTGGGATTAAAAGACGAGTTTTCGGAAAACGATTTAAGAAAAGCTATTATTCAAAATTTAAAACAATTTATACTTGAATTCGGAAAATATTTTACTTTTGTCGGAGAGGAATATAAAATAACGGTAGGCAATGAGGATTATAAAGTAGATCTTCTTTTCTTCCATCGCCTTTTAAAATGTCTTGTGGCGGTTGAATTAAAAATAGGAAGATTTAAACCGGAATATGTTGGTAAAATGCAATTTTATCTTTCTGCGCTTGATGAGAAAGAAAAAATAGAAGGCGAAAATCCGTCTTTAGGATTAATTTTATGTAAATCGAAAAATGAAGAGGTTGTTAGAATTGCAATGAGTAAGGCCGCTTCTCCTGTAAAAGTAGCGACATATAAAACTAAAATAATTGATAAAAAACTATTAAAACAGAAACTTCATTCTTTGCCTTTACCCGAAGGTTATTAAGAAAAATAAGATAATTGATGAAAAATGAAAATTTATAATACAAAATATGTAAAAAAATATGAAATTTTGGAGAAATAATGTATAGATTAAAGAAAGCTGAAAGTTTTATTGAATTTAAAAATGGTAAGTCTATTAAACCAGAAAAAGATGGAGTTTATCCTATTTATGGAGCAAATGGAGTTATTGGAATGAGTAGTAAATATAGAGAAGAAAATTCAGTAGTAATAGGACGTGTTGGTGCTTATTGTGGTTCAGTTCAATTTTGTAAGGGGAAATATTGGGCAAGTGATAATACTATTGTTGCTTATCCTAAAAACAGCGACACTTATATTGTTTTTTTATATTATTTATTGAAAAATTCTAATTTAAGTCGCTGGGCTGGTGGCTCCGCACAACCACTCATAACCCAAACACTTATAAGACAAATTGAATTGCATTATACAAATATTAATAATCAGCACAAAATCGCTTCAATTCTTTCGGCTTATGATGATTTGATTGAGAATAATACAAAAAGAATCAAAATTCTTGAGCAGATGGCGGATGCTATTTATAAAGAATGGTTTATAAAATTTAGATTCCCCGGTTATGAAAAAGTCAAGTTTGTTAATTCCGAATTAGGAAAAATCCCCGAAGGCTGGGAAGTGAAGCAATTAGATAAATATGTTGATTTTGAAAGAGGAATTGAACCTGGAAGTGATAATTATGAGAATTTTCCTACTAATGATAATATCCCTTTCCTTCGTGTTGGAGATTTAGGAAATAGAAATAGTGAAATATTTGTTGATGTTTCATTGGCAAAAGATAAAATAATTAATGAAGATGATATTGTAGTTAGTATGGATGGTACTCCTGGAATAGTAAAAATAGGATTATTCGGTTGTTATTCAACAGGGATAAGAAAGCTGATTATTAAAGATAATATAATAAAAAAGAGTTTTTTATATTTTTTGATGTCATCGGAACATATACAAAATATTATAAAAGCTTATTCTAAAGGAACGACCATTTTACATGCTGGAGAATCAATAAAACATATGAATTTTGTACTACCAGACAGTCGTATAATTAAAATTTTTGATGATATAGTGAGCCCAATAATGAAAGAAATTTTGCTAATTAATAAGCAAAACAAAATTCTTCGTCAAACACGGGATATTTTGTTGCCAAAACTCATTTCCGGTGAATTAGACGTCTCGGATCTGGAGATTAAAGTAAGAGAAACCGATAAAGAGAAGGTTTAATTAATGACAGAAAAAGAAGCAAAAGAGTTGATATTAAAAAAGGATTTTTAATTATGTCTCTTCCAAATAATAACTATTCCGAATCGGCTATGGTTGAAAAGCCTGCGATAGAGTTATTTAAAAATTTGGGTTGGGAGTTTGTAGATTGTTATGGTGAGTTTGATTCGGGTAAAAGTTTTTTAGATCGCGAGACAAAAAGCGATGTAGTTTTAATTTCACGACTTAAACCGGCAATTAAAAAACTTAATCCAAATGTTTCGGATGATTTTATAAACGAAGCTATAAATATAATTATCGCCGATAGAAATCTAATGGGTATGGCTTATGCCAATAAAGAGGTCTATCAATTAATTAAAGATGGCGTTGTTGTAGAGTGTTTAAATAATAAAAACGAGTCGGTTTCCGAGAGATTAAAGATAATAGACTGGGATAATCCAGAAAATAATGATTTTCTTTTAGCATCGCAGTTCTGGGTTTCCGGCGATATTTACACAAGAAGAGCTGACCTTGTAGGGTTTGTTAACGGGATACCGCTGTTATTTATTGAATTAAAAGCTTTTAGTAAAAATATCAAGGAAGCTTATGACAAGTAGATAAGGGATTATAAAAATACCATACCTCAGATTTTTCATTATAACGGAATTATAATTCTTTCCAACGGAAGCGAAAGTAGAGTCGGAAGCATCTCTTCGGATTGGGAGCATTTTGCCGAATGGAAGAGAATAAACGATGAAGGAGAAAAAGGTGTTGTTTCGATTGAGACGGTTATAAAAGCGGTTTGCGATAGAAAAAGATTTCTTGATATTATTGAAAATTATTCGATATTTAGGGAAGAAAAGAATGGCTTAATTAAAATAATAGCTAAAAATCACCAGTACTTAGGGGTAGAAAAAGCGATAAGAAATTTTAATACTGTGTATAAAAATAGAACAAATAAACAATTGGGGGTTTTCTGGCATACCCAGGGCTCCGGTAAAACCGAATCGATGATTTTCTTCTCCCAAAAAATTTTAAGAAAAATACCTGGGAACTGGACATTTGTAATAGTAACCGACAGAAAGGAGTTAGACGAGCAGACATATAAACGGTTTGTTAGAAGCGGTATTATAACCGGCGCTCAGGTCTGGGCCGAAGACTCTGAAAATTTAAGAAAATTATTAACCGAAAATCATAGGTTTATATTTACTACGATACAAAAGTTTAGGACTGAAAAAGGAAAAATCCATCCTGTAATTTCCGACCGCTCGGATATAATAGTTATAGCGGACGAAGCTCATAGAACTCAGTATGATATTTTTGCAATGAATATGAGAAACGCTTTGCCTAATGCCGCTTTTATGGCTTTTACAGGAACGCCTTTAATAGCCGGCGAAGAAAAAACAAAAGAGGTTTTCGGTGATTATGTCAGCATTTATGATTTTAAGCGGGCTATTGAGGATAAGGCGACGGTGCCTTTATATTATGAAAACAGGAAACCTCATTTAAATATCAAAAATTTAAATCTAAATGAAGATATTTATAAAATCCTCGGAGAAGCGGAATTAACGGATGAAGAAGAAAGAAAATTTGAAAGGGAATTTTCAAAAGAATATCAGCTTATTACTCGTGAGGATAGGCTTGAAGAAATAGCTAAAGACATAGTAATTCATTTTATGAACCGCGGCTTTATGGGAAAAGCTATGGTAGTTGCAATAGACAAAGCCACAGCAGTTAAAATGTATGATAAAGTTAAGAAATACTGGCTAAATTATATTGAGAAATTGGAAAAAGATTTAAAAAAAGAGCAGGATGATAAGAAAAGAGAAGAGATATTTCAAAAAATTAAATATATGAAAGAAACCGATATGGCAGTTGTGGTTTCTCAATCTCAAAACGAAGTCGAGGATTTAAAGAAAAAGGGAGTCGATATCCTGCCTCATCGCTTAAGAATGAATAAAGAAGCTTTGGATGAAAAATTTAAAGACCCGGATAATCCTTTAAGATTGGTTTTTGTTTGCGCAATGTGGATGACCGGGTTTGATGTGCCGTCCTGTTCGACTATTTATTTAGATAAACCGATGAAAAACCATACTTTAATGCAGACGATAGCCAGAGTTAATAGAGTTTTTGGTGAAAACAAAGTGGCTGGCCTTATAGTGGATTATATAGGAATTTTATATCAATTAAACCAGGCGCTTTCAATTTATATAACTACTGACAAAGAAGGGATAAGTAATTCACCGATTGTTGAAAAATCTGAACTTATATCTCAGCTTGAAAAATATATAAACGAAATAAAAGATTTGTTTTCAAAATGGGATATAGATATTGAGAAAATTTTAAATTCCAAAGAGCTTGAATGCATAAATCTTATAGATAATGCAGTGGAAAATATCCTTCTAAACGATGAGAGAAAAAAAACTTTTGCGCTTAAAAATTCAATCATACAAAGAACTTATAAAGCAATTCTCCCCGATACCTTCGTTTCCAAATATCAGCCTGTAGTTAAACTTCTTGGCACGATATCTAAAAAAATAAATTTAATTTCGCCCGAAGTAGATATTTCTGATGTAATTAAACAGGTTTCGGATTTGTTAGACCGTTCGGTTAAAGTAGATACTCGTTATTCAAAAGAAACTTTTGAAGAATATGTCGCCGGCAGTATTATGGATTTGACAAAGATTGATATAAATAAATTGAAAGAAGAATTTGAAAAAGGTAAAAAAATAATTATTGCGGAAAG
>ERZ795046.3501-NODE-3501-length-12376-cov-7.141385_pt1 | contig 12376 bp, 15 predicted proteins | sample MGYA00375130_ERZ795046 | MGnify/ENA primary metagenome ERZ795046 (study PRJEB30175, sample SAMN05720202) | activated sludge metagenome | isolation source: anaerobic digester from wastewater treatment plant | place: Japan | collected 2015-05-15 ...
GCCACTGTGGGGGCTATCACCTTGGCCATATCGACCGGCACGACACCATGCGCCAGCGGCGACCGAGGGTGAGCGAATGAGGACCATCGAACAGCGCCTGGACAACTGGCGGCGATGCTTCCGCTTGCGCCGGCAGGCCCACGAGACGCCCTCGAAAGAGGGCGAGTACCGCAGCCCCCAGCGGGGCCACTGGACGGCCCCCGGAGCGCCATCCATGCCCGGCAGCGAGCCCGACTACGCGGACGCGCGGATCGTGGACGCCGCGGTATCGGCCCTGCCCCTGAAATACAACGTCGTGCTGCGCGCCCACTACTGCGGCGGCGGGCGCCCGGAACGCATGCTCGGCCTCGCGCGGCAAATGGGCTTTGCACACCCCACGATGGCCGACGTAGACGCCATGGTGGCGATGGGCCGCGCCATGCTCGCCAAGCAGCTGGAACTGCCCGCCGTGGTGCGAAAGGAACGGGCTGAGCGGATGGTGAAGAAAATGCTTGCGTTGCCGGCGGATGACATGGCATGATCGGGGCCAATTCGTTGATCCGGCTTACGCCGCAGCGCATCCCAGCAGGGAGGCGCGTGCGCCAGCCGAGCGGCCCCGAGTGCTCACGCGCCGGGGCTTTTCGCATTTCTGGAGCCGCTATGACGTCCGTGCAGACCAAGGAAGAAGCGATCGCCGCGCTGGACCAAGCGATGCAGGAAAAGCCGGTGCTGGGGGCCATCCTCGCGCCCGTGCGCGCGTACCTGAGCGAGCCGGCTAAGCCCGCCGCGCCCGTTACCGTTCCCGCGAAGGGACGGAAGGGAGGGTAAGGTGGCAGCACGGTTGAGAGCGAAGCACCAAGACGAGATACGAGAGAAGATCCGCGCGAGTCAGCTTGTCAATCGGCTGGAAAATCATGTGCTTGGGGAAGTGGAGATGAAGCCTACCCAAGTAACCGCGGCACTGGGCCTACTCAAGAAGTGCGTGCCCGACATGACCGAGAACAAGACCGACCTCGACGTCGGCGGCAATCTCCTCTCTATCCTATCCTCGCTTGGACGCGCAGGAAGCAGCAAAGCAGACGATCCTCCGGTGGCGTGAGGGCGGCCCCGCCCTGTTCGCGGAGGAGGCGCTAGGCGCGAAGCCTACAGAGCAGCAGTGGGACGCCAGTCGCAAGCTGGTGGCGACGCGGCGAGTCAGCATCAGGTCCGGTCACGGCACCGGGAAGTCGGCGTTCATGGCGTGGACCATCCTGTGGTTCATGTGCTGCTATCTGCCGTGCAAGGTGCCGGCGACAGCGCCGACAGCGCACCAGCTTGAGGATGTGCTTTGGGCTGAGCTTGCGATGTGGTTCCGCAAGATGCCGGCCGAGATGCGCAACGAGTTCGAGTGGTCGGCCGAGCGGTTCTGTATGAAGGCGGCCCCGAACGAGAGTTTTGCGGTGGCGCGGACCTCTCGGCCGGAGCGCCCGGAAGCCCTGCAGGGGTTTCACGCGGAACATTTGCTGTTCGTGATCGACGAGGCGTCGGGCATCCCCGAGCAGGTGTTCCAGGTCGCGGAAGGCGCGCTATCCACGGAAGGGTCGTTTGTAGTGATGGCGGCGAACCCGACGCGGATGGAAGGCTACTTCTTCGACTCGCACCACAAGATGCGGGATCGTTGGTCAGCCTTGCATTGGAACGGGGAAGAATCGCCGCTGGTGTCACGCGAGTACATCGCGGACATGGCGGCCAAGTATGGCGAGCACAGCGCCATCTACCGCATCCGGGTGCGGGGCGACTTTGCAGGGAACCCGGATGGCGTCATTCCGCTGGACATCATCGAGTCCGCAGTAAACCGCGACATCAAGCCCTATGGTCCGATTCGCTGGGGCTTGGATGTGGCGCGCTTCGGCGAGGACCGAACGGCCCTTGCGAAGCGCCAGGCGAACAAGCTCCTAAGTCCGGTCAAGTGGTGGACGGGCAAGGACACGATGCAGGTAGCGGGGTTGGTGAAGGTCGAATACGACGGCACGCCGGCACCGTTTAAGCCCGAGGCGATCTGTATTGATGTGATCGGGATCGGGGCTGGGGTTGTGGACCGTTGCAAAGAGCTTGGGCTGCCCGTGTTGGGAGTCAACGTGGCCGAGTCGCCGAGCGTCGAGGATCGCTACGAGCGGTTGCGAGACGAATTGTGGTTCAAGGCCCGCGAGTGGTTCCAGGGGCGTGATGTAACGATGGTCGAGGATGACTCCTTGGTAGCCGAGCTCACGCTGCCGACGTACCAAATCCGCAGTAGCGGAAAGATCAAGGTAGAGGGCAAGGACGAATTGAAAAAGCGTGGCGTAACGAGCCCTGATCTGGCCGACGCCTTCTGTTTGACGTTCGCACAGGGGCAATCATTGATGACGAAGTGGAAGCCGCTGCGCTACGACAACCGAGGCATCTACTGACATGGCATTGCAGATGAGCGAAGCCTCTTTGGTTGCGCTCATTGAGACGATGGAAGCGGACTGCTATGGCGAAAGCGACGGTGAGCTTTCGCGCGAGCGGTCCGAGGCGCTGGACCGCTATAACGGCGCGCTGTTGGGCAATGAGGTAGAGGGGCGCTCGGCCGCTATCTCTACGGACTTGCGCGATACGGTAGAGGCGGTGGTGCCGCAGTTGCTGCGCATCTTCCTGTCGGGTGATGACGTGGTGCGGTTCGACCCCCGCGGCCCCGAGGATGACGCGGCCGCCCAGCGTGAATCGGACTACTGCAATTTTGTGATGACGCAGCGCAATCCCGCGTTCCAGATTTTCTCGACCTGGTTCCGCGACGCTCTGCTGCAGAAAAATGGGTACGTTAAGGCGTGGTGGGAGACGCGCTCGGATGTGGTGGTGGAGCGCTACTACGACCTATCGGACGATGCCTTGGCGGTGCTCATGGCGGACCCGTGCGTGCAGGTGGCGGGGCATTCGGCCAAGCCCGATCCGTACCTAAACGTACCAGCTGCGCAGGCGATGCAGATGGGGCAACCGCCGGCCATGTTGCACGACGTGGAGGTGCGCCGGGTCCATCAGAAGGGCTACGTCCGTGTAGACAATGTGCCAGGCGAAGAATTGCTGGTGCATAGCTCGCACCGCGATGTCGGTCTTCAGGATTGCATTTTCGTGTCCCACCGGACGAGCAAGACGCTATCCGAAGTGCGGCAGATGGGGATCGACTGCCCGGACGATTGGGCGGGCGAGGACTACGATCCGCGGTCGTCGGAGGAAGTGCAGTCGCGGGATCGGTTCGAGGAAGTCGGGCAATCGTCGGAGTCGGTCGATCCGGCTACGCGGCGCGTGACGTACAAGGAAATCTACGCGCGCATTGACGAGGATGGCGACGGCATTGCCGAGCTACGGCGTATCTGCATGGTCAATCGCCATGTGGTGATAGACGAGGAGGCGGACCTTATCCCGTTCGCGGTTGTCACTCCGGTGATCCAACCGCATCGGCATATCGGGTATGGGTATTACGACTTCCTCAAGGAAATCGAGCTAGCGCATACGGCGCTGCTGCGCATTTTCTTCGACAACAACTACCTGAGCGTGAATGGGCGTTATGCCATTTCGGATCGGGTGAACGTCGATGACCTGTTGGTAAGTCGTCCCGGTGGGCTGGTGCGGGTGCAGGGGTCGGTTGGTGACGCGATCATGCCGCTTACGCATCCGTCTACCGGCGAATCGGCGCTGGCGGCCATGACGTACCTCGATCAGTGGAAGAAGCAGGCCACTGGCGTGGTGCTGGATGCGCAGGTGCTGTCGGCAGACGTGCTGAACAAGAGCACGGCGACGGGCATTAGCCAGGCCATCAGCGTGTGGCAGACACGTATCGAGGCGGTGGCGCGGTGCTTTGCTGAGACTGGCGTTAAGGACTTGTTCCGCATCATCCATGCGCTGACGCTGAAGCACGCCGACGCAGAGGAACGGGTGCGCATCGATCAGACGTGGCAGACCGTGGACCCGCGCGAGTGGGTGCGGCGGACTGACATGACGGTATCGGTTGGGCTGGGCACGGGAAGCCGTGAGATGAAGGTGCAATTCCTCAACCAAGCGCTAATGCAGCAGGGCCAGGCGTTGGCGTCTGGTCTGCCGATCGTGCAGCCGCAGAACATGTACGAGACGGCGAAAGAGCTGTGGAAGGAAATGGGCTACCGGGACACGTCACGGTTCCTGACTGACCCCGCCCAAGCGCCGCCGAAGGAGCCGCCGCCGCCTGATCCCGCGATTCAGGTGGCGCAGATCAGGGAGCAGGGGGCCAAGGAGCGGGAGCAGATGAAACTCGGCCAACAGGCGCAAGCAGAGGCCGCGAAGGCGGCGGCGCAGCGGGAGATTGAAGCGGCCCAAGCGCAGGCGGACATCGTGACCGAGCGCACGAAGGCGCTGATCAAACAGCAGTCGGACGAGCATCGGTTAGCGATGGAGATGCAGGCCAAGCAGTTCGAGGCGCGGCTGGAGCAGCAGACGGCGATTCTGTTGGAGCAGATCAGGGCGAGTGCGCATGTTCACGCGGCGGCGATGACCCATGAACGACCGCCAGCAAGCTGAGTCGGGCCAGCGGGTCCATACGTTTCTGACGAGCCCCGAGTGGGAGCAGGCGTGGGATACGTTCCGCGACGTGATCTTGGCGGCGATGCAAGATCCCAAGTTCTCGATCGAGGACGTGCAGCACCATCGACGGTTGCTGTGGGCGGCGACGCAGGCGAAGCAGAATCTTGAGGCGATGGTGAACGACGGCAAAGTTGCCGCGGCCACGATTGCCCTGCAGCACGAGGATGAGCGGCGAGCGCGGATCAGGCGCGTCGTCGGGTAGAGGGATTCCCGCCTAGAGCGGGTCACGGTTTGCCAACGTCGTGAGGACGTAGGGAACCACATACGCAGGAGGCCATATGGCCGAAGTAGCGACTACTCCGCAGGATGTCGCCCCGTCGCCCTCTCTGGACGACAAGATCGCAGCCAAGCTGGGATTCGAACCCGAAGCGAAGTCGGATGAGCCCTCGGATACGCCGGAAGCGGCAACCGTAGAGGGTGAAGACGGCGAGACGCTGGCACTCGAACCCGAACAAGAAGCCGAGCCGCAAGGCGATGAAGTAGAGCTGACCCATAACGGGCAACAGGTTCGCGTCTCGAAAGAGCAAGCGAAGAACCTGGCGCAGATGGGCTATGACTACAACGTCAAGATGCAGTCGGTCAATGCCGATAAGGCAAGCATTCAGCGTGCCGCCCAAGCGCTCCAAGCGCAGGCGCACGTACAAGCGCAGTTGCTGGACCATGCTGCGGTGGTCAGGTCATACGACATGCAACTGGCCCAGTATCAGGGCATCAACTGGGCGCAACTGGCGCAAGCGGACCCCATCGGGGCTTCGCAACTCAAGATTCAGTACGACGCTCTTGCCGAGCAGCGCAATGGCGCGTTTGCGCAGATGTCGCAAGCGTTCCAACAGCACCAGCATGCGGCTGGCCATGTGTCTGCCGAAGTGCGGGCACTGGAAACGCAAAAGCTGCAAGAGCGGGTGCCGCAATGGAAGGACCACGCGAGGTATGCGAAGGAAGCGCCGGAGATGCACTCCGCGCTGATCCAGCAATACGGTTACGCCCCCGAAGAACTGGCCGGATCGCCGGTTCTGGAAGATCACCGGGCCATTGCCATCCTGCGGGATGCGTGGCTCTACCGCAAAGCGGTTGCGGCGGGCAAGACCAAGAGCCTTGCGAAAGTGCCGGGTGTCGCACGACCTGGGGCCGCGCAGCGGTCTGGCATCGACACCACGGGAATCCTGCAGAAGCAACTCAAGCAGTCCACGGACGTCGGCAAGAAGAAAGCCGCGTTCGACGGCCTCTTGGCCAAAAAACTGTTTGGGTAACTAACGGCGTGATGCCGTAAGGGAAAGCGAACCATGGCAATCGTCACTGGCAGCACGATCACGTATGGCGTTGGCTCGGCCGGCGGCAATCGTGAAGACCTGGAAGATGTGATTTGGGAACTGGACCCGCTGGAGACGTTCTGTCAGTCCACGTTTGACCGTGTGGATGGGCAGGCGACGTACCACGAGTGGGAACTGGATTCCCTGGTGGCCCCGGCCACGAATCGTCAGATCGAAGGCGATTCGGAGTCGTACACCTCGATCACGTCCCCGTCCCGTGCCGGCAACTACATGCAGATTCTGTTCAAGCAGTTTCTGGTGTCGGGCACGCAGGAAGTGGTAGCGAAGGCTGGCCGCAAGTCGGAAATCATGCGGCAGACGAAGAAGCAGATGAAGGAACTGAAGAACGACTTTGAGTACGCGATTGTGCGTAATCAGGCGTCTTCGTCGGGCGGCTCGGCAACGGCCCGGTCGATGGGCTCGATCGAGTCGTGGATCCCGACGACGGACAACTCGGGCAACGGTGTGCGCGCGACGACTTCGGCGGCGGCCTCTACGGCGGCGTTTGGCGCGGGTGTGGTGTCGGCGCCGACCGATGGCACAACCACGGGCGCGCTGACGGAGGCGAAGTTCCGCGAGATGTTGCAGCTCGCGTGGATGGACGGTGGCAAGAATAACACCATCTTGGTGGAGCCGACGCAGAAGACGGCCATTTCGGCGTTCTCTGGCATCGCCACGAAGACCACGCAGATCCCGAACCAGAAGGTGCGGGCGGTGATTCAGGCATCGGCTGAGTTCTACGTGTCCGAGTACGGCGTGCATGAAATCGTGATGCACCGGTATGTACGCGCGAGCGTGGTGCTCGCCATCGACCCCGAGTATTGGGCGCTGGCGTTCCTGCGCAAGCCGTTCATGGAGAAGATGGCGAAGACCTCCGACGGCGAGAAGGTGGCGCTGCGGATGGAAGCCACGCTGGTGAGCCGCAACCACAACGCGAACGGCAAGGTTGTTGCCTGCGCGTAATGCAGGCGGGGCGGGAGCAATCTCGCCCCGTTTTCCATGAGCAACACGTGGGTCGAGTACAACCCTGACACGGGGATGACGGAGCACAACCGGGCGGATGAGCTTACCGGGGTGGTGCATGTCACTAAGGTGCAGGACGTGGAACCTTTGCTGGATCGCAACAAGGAGGTTGCGAACACGGGGGCGACAAACGAGGGGATCAAGAAGGGCCTATGGCACTACATGAGCATCCCGCCGGCGGTGCAGTACGAACTGTTGGTGAAGTACGGCGTGAACGTCCACAAGAAAGAGCATTGGCCAAAACTGTTTTCATTGGTCAACGAGCACTATCCGTACCTCAAGACGACGCACAAGCACCACGGGATGAAGGGCCAAGGCAAGGTCTACGGACCGCCCAGAGGCTCGCTGAAGCTGGCGAGCTAGATCAGGCGTGGGCGCTCGTCGATCGGTATCTGTCGTATGAGAGCCCGGACGATCCAGCGGCGTTGACGGTTGCAACGCAAATCTGGTTCAAGCAGCGCAAGATCACAGTCGCGCATGTGTTTGCGCAACGAGCGGTCGAGGTGGACCCGCAGAACGCCTATGCGTGGTCGAATCTCGGCATGCTGGAAGAACAGTTGTACCGCTTCGATAAGGCGGAAGCCGCGTTCAAGCGTGGGTTGTCGGTAGCTAAGTCGGACGACGCCAAGGGGAACCTGTATCTCAATTGGGCGTCGGCCCTAGTGAACAAGGGCGATTGGGAAGCTGCGGAACCGATTGCCAGGCAAGCTTACCGCCGCCGGCCGGAGAGCCAGAAGACGCGGGCCAATCTCGGCATGGTGTGTTTGGCCCGTGGTGAATGGGCCGAAGGCTGGCCCTTGTACGACGCGATCATCGGTTTCGACAACTCGCGGCGAAAGGTTCAGTACAGGGGCGAGCCGGTGTGGGATGGCTCGCCAGGTAAGCGCATCGTGATCTATGGCGAGCAGGGGCTAGGCGATGAGGTGTGCTTCGCCTCGATGATCCCGGATGCGTTGGAGCGGTCGCGGTCGGTGGTGATCGACTGCACGGACAAGCTCGCGGGGCTGTTTCGGCGCTCGTTCCCGAAGGCGACCGTGTACGGGACGCGCTGGGAAACGGGGCTGGGCTGGGACAAGCAGGACGCCGAGATAGACGCCAGTGTGAGCATGGGCGGGCTCGGCCGGTGGTTCCGCAATGATGCGGCGTCGTTCCCCCGCACGCCGTACCTTGAGGCTGACCCCGAGCGGCGGGCGATGTGGCGCGCGTTGTTCGATCGACAGCGCAAGCCGGTGATCGGTATCGCGTGGACCGGCGGTGTCCCGTGGACCGGGGACCGGTACCGCAAGTGGACGCTGGATGATCTCCTGCCGGTGTTTCGATCGGTGGATGCGGTATGGGTGAGCCTTCAGTACAAGGATGCCGGGAAGGAAATTGCGGCGTTCAGGGCGCGGCATCCGGACATTGACTTGCGGCAGTACGCCTATGCGACGCTGACGCAGGACTACGACGATACAGCGGCGTTGGTGGCCGAATGTGATCTGGTGTTCTCGATGCAGACCGGGGTGATTCACCTTGCGGGGGCGTTGGGTAAGGACTGCTGGTGCTTCGTGAACAGCCATCCGGGATGGCGTTATGGGGCGTCGGGTGACTCGATGCCGTGGTATCGGTCGGTGAGGTTGTACCGGCAGGACGGTGATGTATGGCCGCTGGTGAAGGCGGCTGAGGACTTGCGTGCGCGTTTTCGTCGGGTTTGACCCCCGCGAGGCCGTTGCCTATCACGCCTGCGTGCAGTCGATCATCGAGACCGCGCGCGACCCGCTGGCCTTGCAATTCACGCCGGTGACGGGGCCGCTGCGGGACGGCTCCAATGCGTTCATCTACGCACGGTTTCTGGTGCCGCACCTGTGTGGCTTCAGTGGCTTCGCCGTGTTCCTCGATGGTGACATGGTGGTGCGAGCGCCGATCGAAGACCTGTTCGCGCAGCAACGCTGGGGCGTAGGAGCGCTGGTGGTCAAGCACGACTATCTGACGAAGCACCCGGTGAAGTACCTCGGGAACAAGAACGAGGACTACCCGCGCAAGAACTGGTCGAGCGTGATCCTGTGGAACTGCGGGTACTTCCCGAATCGCATCCTGACGCCGGAGTACGTGGCGCAGCAGCCGGGATCGCATCTACACCGCTTCGGCTGGCTGAAGGACGAGCAGATCGGAGCCTTGCCGGATGAGTGGAACCGGTTGGTGCTGGAACAGGACGTGATGGATGCAGACAAGATTCTGCACTACACCATCGGTACGCCGTGTTTCTCCGAATACGCGACCTGTGACCGCGCGGACGAATGGCACGCAGTCCACAAGAGGATGAACGCCCCGTGCTGATTCTGACCGATGACCAGCGGCGCGAGCGGCTGATTTCCGACGAGTACCGCCGGCAGCAGGTGGAACTCCACGAGGACGAGAACTACGGCGTTGCGTCTACCCACTTTGCATCTTTGGTGGCGAAGGTGGTGAATCAGTACGGCGTAGATGAGATGTTGGACTACGGCGCGGGGAAGGGACGGTTGGCGCAGACGTTGATCCGGGATCGGCTCATTGATCATCCGATGCGCATTCAGCACTACGAGCCCGCCGTGGTGGAGTGGGCGGACATGCCGGAGCCATGCGAGATGGTGGCTTGCCTGGACGTGCTGGAGCACATCGAGCCAGCGCTGCTGGACAACGTGCTGGATGATCTGCAGCGCGTCACCAAGAGTATTGGCCTGTTCACGGTGTCCACAGTGGAAGCGATGAAGGTGCTGCCGGACGGGCGCAATGCTCACTTGATTGTCGAGCCGGCCTCGTGGTGGTTGCCGAAGATTCTTGAGCGGTGGGACTTGCACGTTTTCCAGAAGACGCAGGACGGGTTCATGGTGTTGGTGATGGCCAACGAGATTGAGAGGCAGTAGATGGCGCGATCAACGGTAACGGCGAACAACTATTCCCGGTCGGCGGCGATCACGCCATCGGATACGGTGTCCTTGGCGGCGGTCTGTGACGCGATCTTGGTCGCGGCGGCGGGGAACATCTCGGCGGTTGACGTGGCCGGCGGGTCGATTGCGATCACGGCGGCACCCGTGGGCATTCTTCCGTTGAACCTGTCGCGGGTGAACGCGACGGGGACGACGGCGACGGTGTACGCGCTGTACTTCGTCTAAATGGCCATCACGACCGGCGCCGAGCTTGCTACGGCTGCTGCTAACTGGCTGGCGCGGGCGGACCTTACGTCGCGTATTCCTGAGTTTGTCGCGCTGGCGGAAGCGAAGCTGAATCGGAGCCTGCGGACCCGTGACATGGAGACGAAGAACGCGACGTTTTCCATCACGGGTGAATATGTCGCTGTACCGGCGGGGTTTCTGGAAACCAAGTCGTTCTATCTGAACACGAACCCGAAGAAGTCGCTTTCGTACCTACCTGACGATGCGCAGACGGATGCGTATGGCGCGGGCACAGGAACGCCGCGATTCTTCTGCGTGGTTGGCGGTAACTTTCGCTTTGCCAAGGTGCCGGATGCTACGTACTCATCGACGCTGACCTACTACACGGCGTTGACTTCGGTGAGTGCGGGCGGATCAGCGGTCAATTGGCTGTTGACGAGCCATCCCGATGTGTACCTGTACGGGACGCTTTTGGAGGCCGCGCCGTACCTGCAAGACCCTGCGACGGCGAGCCAGTGGGCGAGCGCGTTTCAGGCCGTGATGGAGAATTTGCGCAGTGCAGATGCGCGTAGCCGTTGGGGCAATGGCATGGCTGTGAGGGCTGGCTAGTGCCGTTGGTCTATCGGCTGCACTACGCACCGGACATTGATCAAAACTGGGCGGTTAACCCAGGCGTATGTGGTGTTATGTCTGGGATGGCGGTAGACCGGAAAGGCAACCTATCAACCATTTGTCGGAACGGTGGGGGAGGATTTACCGTCACTGGGACCGATGCATTGCATGCTGAAATTTTCCAGCAAACGTCGGGAAGCGTTCGATTTCTCGTGTTCCGCAAACAAAGTATTGATGAGTATGACAGCGCCGGAACGCGCACCAATCGAGGGTCAGGATACAACGCTAGTACGGTAGACTGGGATGCTGTGGCATGGGGCAACCAGATCATTGCGTGCAACTATCTGGACGCCACACAGAGCAGCACCGGTGGCGCATTCTCCGGGCTCGGGGGCGGAGCCCCGAAGGCGAGATATGTTGCCGCGAACGTCAATTTCGTCATGTTCGCGGATGTGAATGACGGTGGGTCCAACGTTTACAGCGATATGGTGTGGTGGTCCGGGGTCCGCAATCCGAATACGTATACCCCGAGTCAGGCGACACAGGCCGGGGCGATTCGCTTGCTTGATGTGCCTGGGCCGATCACGCGGGTTGTAGCGTTCGGTGACAAATTCGTTGCGTTCAAGGATGGCGGCATATTCCTCGGGCAGTACGTAGGACCGCCCTATGTATTCTCGTGGAAATTGGTCAGCCTAATTGGTTGTTCGTTCCCAAAGTCAGTTGTTGAGGTTGGTGGGCGGCTGTTCTTTGCGCACAGAACTGGCGTGTTCATGTTCGACGGAACGTCTGTCGAAAATGTTGGGTATGGTGTATGGAGTTCGATCAAGGCGGGGTACTACGATGGTGGCGCATATAACCTCAGGGCATGTGTCGATGACGAGGACGGGACAGTTTGGATTCTTACGTCTAGTCAAAGCGCTGGCGCATGGCGGATGTACGCCCATCCGTTCAACGTAAACGCCAAGGCGTGGGCATTCTCCGACCATATCACGACATCGCAAACGATAGCGGGCGGCGGGGAAAGACCCGTACCTGTGATCGCTAGTAACGCTGAGCGCATCTCGTTTGACGCCGCAACAAACACCGACTTCGTAGGGTTCTTGTATCTGGACAATGGGGCGACCCCGCAGTTGACCAGAGTTTCATTGGCCACTGATGCTGATGGCGTTGGTAGTTTCACGACCGGATTTATCGGCAGCAATGATGGTCATGCGTCGCTTACCCGCATCTATCCGAGAATCATAAGCGGGCTTAGTGAGCCGGTGCAGACCGCGACTGTTTATACCTACAACAACGAGCGCAGCATTGCGGTAGGCGCGGAAAGTGTGGCTTCCTTCGTGTGGAACGATGTTAATGAAACTATTGATGGCACTGTGTCTGGCAGGTATATCAGAATCGCTATGACGTTTCCCTCCCTGAAGTATGTATTGCTGGCGGGGCTTGGGGTTGATGCGAAGGCGGCGGGGAAGCGATGACAGATTGGACTATGGCCGATTCCCAAGTGATGGAAAGGCGCATGGTTTCCACCATCATAGACACGCGCCCGGTATACATCCCCCGCGAGCAGATCATCCGCACGCCGAAGTGTGGTGGTCGGGGACAGTTGGGAACGAGCAGCGCCACGCTGTACACGGCCCCATCGGACACAAGTCCCACGGGGTCAACGCAGGGGGCATTGCTGAAATCCATCGTCCTCTGCAATACCGA
>ERZ795046.3505-NODE-3505-length-12371-cov-47.892579_pt1 | contig 12371 bp, 14 predicted proteins | sample MGYA00375130_ERZ795046 | MGnify/ENA primary metagenome ERZ795046 (study PRJEB30175, sample SAMN05720202) | activated sludge metagenome | isolation source: anaerobic digester from wastewater treatment plant | place: Japan | collected 2015-05-15 ...
CAAGTGTCATTGGATAAAGCCTTGTTCCAGAACCACCTGCAAGAATTATTCCTTTACGCATAAAATATTATCACCTCGCATATTTTTTTATTAAATGCTTAATCATATGTTTGACTACGATTTCTAATAACTTGAGTGGATAAGTTGCAATTAATAGTGGAATTATTGTATATTTCCATTTGCCATTGTACTGGGCATTATAATAAATACGTGATTTAAGAAGTAAATTATAATTTTTAATCTCAGCAGTAAGATTGAAAATTTTTTCAGAATGATCATGAATGAACATATTTTCAAAATCAATAGCACATTTGTAACCTTTCATTGACAACTTCAGTGCCAGTATTCTTTCTTCTACATATAGAAAAGTTTTTTCATCAAAATATCCAACTTCTTTCAAAGTATTTATTTTTGCTATGAAAAACGACCCTGGCACAACATCTACATAGCTAATCTTATTATCTTCGATCTTGAATTCTTTATAAGCTACTCGAGAAAACTTTGAAGTTAGCCAAAAATTCAAAACAAAGTCATCGAGTTGCTTTGGAATTTTCCATGCAATGCTTGTTTGACGAAAGGTTTTGTTCAGAAGGTGAATAGGAGTAATTATTGAAAGTTTACTATCGTTTTCCAACTTTTGAATGGTTCTCTCTAAATCTGTGTTAGGAAAAAAACGAACGTCTGGATTCATAACAGCTACATACTTAGTTGTGGGAAAATTTCTTTCAATGTATTTAAACCCAAAGTTATTTCCTGAGGCATACCCCAAATTTTGTGAGTTTCTAATTACTATTATGTTATCAAATTTTTTTAAATGTTCCTTTAGGATATTATATGAATCATTTGGTGAAGCATTGTCTACTATTAGAATTTCATATTCTTCAGGTTTAACAATCGATTTTTGTATATTTTCAACAGCACCAATGGTGAGATCATATCTAACATAGTTTAAAATCAAGAAAATTAGCCTTAGTTCATCCATTTGAAAACCTCCTATTAAGCATTGAATGTTGTTAACCAAAGGTATTTATAAATTTCAAAAACCATATTATATTCTTAAATAAGGGACCCACCCCAAAATATTCTCAATAAGAATGAAAATGAGATGATTATGGCTTTAGTTTCCAACATTACTACTAGTTAACATCATCAGTAATAATGTTTTTTATTAATTTTACTTTATTAATTAAATATCTCTTTAAGAGCTTGGAGTAATTTCTCATTTTCCTCAGGTTGTTTGATTGATACTCTTATAAACTGGCCATTAATTCCTTTTTTTGAAGATAGATCTTTAATTAATATATTGTACTTATCTAACAAAATTGTTGATAATTCCTTAGCTGTATATGGGCCAAGAACTTCACACATTACATAATTTGCTTGTGATGGAATTACTCTCAATCCATTAATCTTAGAAAGTTTTTCAATAAAACTTTTTCTAACTAATTTAAACCTTTTCAATGCTTCTTCATAATCATCCTTGTATTTTTCAAAAATTTGCAAGTAGAATTCTGCAAAGGAATTTATATTCCAAATGGCAATATCTCTTTTTGTTGAATTTATTAATTCTTGATTCGAAGAAGCTAAAATTCCCAGACGTAAGCCCGGTACACCGAAAGATTTTGAAATACTTTTAACTACTATTAAATTGGGATATTTTTGTAGTACTTCTTCTTCTAAAAGTGTTCCAGATTCTTCAATATCAATAAAATCTACAAAAGATTCATCTACAATAAAAATAATCCTCTTTTCTTTCGCCCATTCAGCTATTTTAAGTACATCTGACTTCATGATATAATTTCCGGAAGGATTGTCAGGATTTATTAAAACAAGTGATGAGACATCTTTGTCGTGAAAGAACTCGATCAACTCATCTGCAGTATAAGAATAATTAATATTATTTGGATAGTAAGCAATAAAATTTTCATCCCCTTTCCTATTAGGATATTCTTCAAATGTTGGTAATGTTATACCTATTTTTCCAGGTATTTTTTCCATTAAAGATTTAATCAATTCAGCTGCTCCATTACCAACAACTACGTTTTCCTTTCGAAGTCCGAAATACTTTGCGACTAATAAATTATTAACTTCTATTCCAGACGGATATTGCTGAATCAAATTTTCAAAACTTGCTTTGATTTCATCTAACAGTTTTTGTGGAGGATAAAAAGGATTTACAAGGTAACAAAAATCAATTAATTTTGGATATCTCCAATATCCACCATATCTTAACTGAATTTTTTTGAATTTTTCTTCTGCACTGTTTGTAAAAATTGATTCTGCAATATCCAAATCTTGTATATCATCTATTTCATACCAAACTTCATTCTCTAAAATTGATGCTTTGATTTCTGGTTTATCTAGTAAAGTTATAACTTTCAATACTTGTTCATAGTATTCGTTATTACCTAGAGCACTAACATAAGCTTCTAAGAATGGGACATAGCGTGTTTTAGAAAAATTTTTGCTGAATTTATATATGTTGACTGTCTTATAATAATTTTTAATGTCCTCAAATTTGAAATATGCTTTCCCTAAGAAATTTTTAATATTATTATCCTCATCAATAGTAACTACAGTACCATCCATCCAACTTTCGTATTTTGCCACCAATGCTAAATTTGGATAAGGATTCTCTAATATTTTTTTTAAAACAGAATCTTCAAATATTATGTCAGATTCGAGCAATAAAGTATCATCTTCTAAAAGGTATTTTCTTGCTAGGTAAAGAGAATATATGTTGTTAGTTTTATAATAAATATCATTCTCAACATAACAAATAGGTGTATTTACACTTAAAGTAGAAATGAATTTCTTGAGTTTTTCACCTTGGTAACCAATCACAATAATTATTCTCGAAAGACCTAATTTATCTAACTGAGAAAGCATTCTTTCTATTAAAGTAACGCCATTAACCTTTACCATACATTTCGTATTATCCTTTGTTAACTCTTTTAATCGTTTTCCCATACCAGCAGCTAATATTATTGCTTGCATTTTTAAACCATCCTCCTCTTCAAGGAAATATTTTCGATTAGCCTCCTTAAATACGTTTTTCTTATTTTTTCAAAAAATTCTTACTTTCCTTTCTCTTCCAAAAGAATTTATCTACCTCTTAATATTCTTAATTTTTTATCTTTAACGAATTAATTTATTATTTTTCCATCCTTTTATTTCTTCTTCAATTAATTTTCCAAATACTTCCCCTCCATTTTCCCTAAAACCAACCCTCTTATGCCCACCTGGTTCGTTCCTCACCCTCACATTCCTTCGTCCTATTTGACTTAATCAACAATTAGAAGATTTGGAGAAAAAATAAGGAGATTGTATCATTGAATTAATCATAAGGGGTGATTTTTATGAAAAAGAAAAAAGTATTCTCCTGATTTTAAACTTCAAGTTGTTGAAGAGTATATTAACTCTGATTTATCTTTAACTGATAATGCTAGTAAGTTTGGTATTCATTCTGTTAATACTGTTCATAGATGGATTAAATTGTACACTGAATCTGGATACAACGAAGATGTTTTCAATCCTAAAAGATGTAGCCCCCAGATCTATTATTTCTGATATTTCTAAAGCTCCTCCTTTTATCTATGAATCTGTTGGCATTACTAAACATAGTTCTAATAATTCTAACGATTCTTCTGTTTTAAAGAAAAAGCTTGAGTATGATGAACGTCTTCTTCTCGAAAAAGAATTACTTATTAAAATGCAAGAAGATGAGGTTAATTTTTTGAAAAAAAGGTGCAATCAAGACTAGTAACTTTCATATCTGATTTCCTACTTATCTTAAAATATAGAAGCCTTGGTGTTTCTACTTCTTTTTTGTTAAATCACTTTCATCCGAAATATGATGGACATATCCCTATACTTAGCGCAGTAGATGTCTTTGAAAAGCCAATTGTAGATGTTTATATTGGTAATTCTATTAAAGCTAAAGACTTTATCATTACATTAAGAAAAGCTATCGAATACAGAAAAATAAATCCAGAAAACCTAATTATTAGAACAGACAATGGACCACAATTTAAAGCTAAAATAACATCAGCATTTATGAAAGAGTTGACTCTATTGAATTTGATTATTAGAAGATGTATATAATTACTATGTTTCATACATTTATTTTTACAACTTACAACAACTTAAGGCCACATGGTTTATTAAAATATTTAACACCAAAATTTATATGTAATATCTTTTCATCATCGAATGACAAAACAATAAAAGATTTAGAAATAAGTTTAGAGAAACTAACATTAAGTGTGAAAAAATGAGTTTTCCTTATTTATTCTACAACACCAATTCCTAGAGGCAAACCGAAGAATTCCATTAATAACTAAATATGTCTATGATTTTTTTAACTTTTCGCAATTACAGTTTGTTCAATTTTTTGAATTCTATTTTTTGGCTATATCTGAAATAAATTTAATAAGTCTTTCTGTAGATTTATCATCACTATATTTATGGAAAAAGTCCCTTGCCCTTAAAAGATCGTGTGATTCAAAGTCTTTTTCATTTATGTCAAGTATATCTCTTAATGAATTTATTTTAGGACCAGGCATATGAATTTTATTGTTTGGATCGATAACAAGTCCTCTAATTTCTTGGTAGTATTCAAGATCTGGCTGATAGAAAACTATGGGTTTCTGAAGAAGCAAGTAATCAACGTAAATAGAACTATAATCAGTTATAAGAATATCGGACGATATCATCAAAGGTCTAGGATCACGAAATTGATGTGATGAAACAATACGAATGTTTTTAAAAGCATAATTATCGAAATTAAAATAATAGTGTGGACGAAATAATAATACAATTTTTTTCTCAGAAAGAAATTTATCAATGGCTTCAAGCTCATAAAGAAAGTATTTTAAAAGTTTTTCATCATAGTTGTTTTTTGTAATAAGAGATTCTCTATGAGTTGGAGCAAAAAGAATTACCATATTATCGCTCGGTATTTTTAATTTTGTTTTAACCTGATTAATTAATTCACCATTATTTTTGTTTCTGACAAGAAAGTCATTTCTTGGATGACCGAGAGGTACGAATTTTGGTAAAGGTAAATCATCGAGAAGTTCGTGCCTCATAAAATAAGAGGAATCAAAATCGCTATGACAAATTACATAATCTGTAGATTGGCGTAGTTTTCGCCAAAAGTAAAGTCCTTTCTTAGAAGAAATTTCTTTTGAGCCTGGCTCTTTCTTGGTTCCCCATCCGTGGTTAATAAAAATATTTGTAGTGAAGTCAAAATACTTCATTAGAAAAATTAGACGACTCGACCCCTGATATATATTTATCATTTCATTATTTAAAATAGAAGATACAAGATGTTTAGAAAATACTAGCAGCTTTTTTAGTTTATTTTTCTCAAATGCATCGTAAATGTAAATTTGCCTTCCTATTTTTGAAACTATTTGTTCAATACTATCTAAATCTTCTGAATCTACATACGTCATATATAATATACTCATAAATCCACCTCCATGGTGTCTCCTCCTGATTTTAGTGTGTTGAGTTAATTAAATTATATATTATAAGGAGGCGATACTTTTTTCAAAATCTATTTTTCCTTACAGGAATGCTCGTATGTTAGCGGTGGAAATAAAAGTGCAACTATCATTAAAAACAATGGAATAGCTGCTGCACCAAATGGACTAACTAACCATTTTTTAATTTTATTTTTAGATATTTCTGATAATTTTATCATTTTTGTCAACCCCTTAATCTCGTGACATTGTTAAATAAAGTATTGATAAATTTCAAAAATCATATTATCTTCTTAAATAAGGAATACGCTCTAAAACATACACAATAAGGAGGTATCTCGATTTGACGAATAAACAAAACCTGAATGCCCTCATTGCGGCTCTTCTAACTTCATCAAAAACGGTCATGATAAATTCAAAAACCAAATCTTCTTTTGCAAAGACTGCAAGCGTTACTTTAAACTTTCTTTCACCAAAAAACACAAACTTTTCTCTTTCCCTTACCCTCGTTGTGTTCATTGTAACCATGTCATGGAAATTTACAAAATCCGCCGTTATTTCGTTCGTTTCAGATGCAGAAAGTGCAACTTCAAAACTTCTGTTCCACTTTCTCTTCCTCAGCCTGTGCCTTTCAACTTTCATCCTTTCAAATTCTTCCGTTTCCCTATCTATATCATTCTCAAAGCTTTCATCTTGTACTTCAAATACAACCTTTCTCTTCGTGCCATTAAAGCTTGCTTGAATATCAATGTCTCTCATGTCGCTATTTACAAATGGATTATCAAGTTATCTTCTGTTATTTCGCTTTTTGAGTTTGAGAATGTATTTAAAGTTCATGGTGATGAAACAGTTATTGTATTTCGAGACAAAAAGTACTATGTGTGGCTATTAGTTGAGCATGGTACGAATTTAATAGTAGCTTGGCATGTATCAAGATATCGTGATATGTCACAAGTTAAGATATTGTTAGATAAATACTTTAGTCAAAGAAAACAAAACACACAAATAGAGTTAATAACCGATGGACTAAAAGCGTACGAGATAGCAGTGAAACTAAATTTTGATAATGTTGAGCACAGAGAAGTAAGACTAGGTAAAAACAACGAATGTGAATCGAAATTTTCGTTATTTAAGATGTTCGTGAAAGCGAAAATGAGCTTCAAGAAATTCAGCAGCATAAAAGTACTATATAGTAATGAATTTATGCAAATTATATGAGAAAGAAAATGATATGATTATTGCTTTAACATTCATTATCACTACTAGTTAATAGTATTATAAAAATTGTATTCTCTCTTTTCTTTTGCCCAGCTGTTCAGAAGATCATTATATTGCTTAACAAATTTATTATTATTATACTTATTTCTTATAATTTAATGAATATTTTTGCCAATAAAACAGGAACTGTTGGATTAAGTTGAAATAATCTAAATATAAATTTATTAATAATATTTCGCTTTGTAATAAGCTTTTTATGTTTTTTAATTTCTAAGAAAAAATTATCAATTAATTTTGGGTAATTGCTTGAAACATTTTTCATAATATTATTTCGAACTTTCCTGTTTTTTATTAATTGAAGTTTGAGATACGCAAATATGAAACTGTATAACTTATATTCTTTTATTCCTAGCAATATTTCATTAGTAAGTTTGTCAATTTTGTAGTTTGAACTTTTTTTTGTTAGCTCGTATTCAAGTTTATTCAAAGCTAAACAAGCATCAAAGATACTTTCATTAATTTTTCTGACAGTAGATTCCCTGTGTTGGACATAAAAAGATAATTCAGAATCTATAAATTTAACATTATCAGCTATGTATAAACTGCTAAAGATAAAATACAAATCTTCACCTAGCTTAAAATTAATAGGAAAATAAAGATTGTTACTAATTAAGAATTCTCTCTTATATGCTCCGCTTCCAATGTGTATTGAAAAATTTCTTTTAACTATATTCTGTCTTAATATTTCTTTTCCAGAATAACTTACCCCTTCTATAATTTCTTTATAACATACAAAAAGATTTTTAGATACCGGAATAGAATTTTCGTTTTCAGGATAAGCAATTTTGAACTTCCAAAAAACTATATCTGGTTTATCCTTTGAAATTAAATTATAAAGTTTTTCTACTAGCTTTTCTGAAACATAATCATCAGAGTCTAGAAAAATAACATATTCACCTTTAGCTAATTTAAGACCTTTATTTCTTGCAGAACTAACACCACTATTAGGTTGACTTAAAACAAAATAATTAAAAAAACCGCTTTCTTCAAGTATTTTGTTAGCTTTTTCCACAGTTTTATCTGTAGATCCGTCATCAATTATAATAATTTCAAAGTCTTTTAAGGTTTGACATGTTAAGCTCTTAAGAGTACGTTCTATGAATTTTTCTGTATTGTAAGCTGGTATAACAAATGAAACTAATGGCATTTTCATTTCCCTCCTAGATATTTTTACATTGGTAACTTCACAAAAGTTAGTAATTTTACTGTAAGAAAAAATTGAACACAGAAAACCAGATACTGAGAAAATTATTATTACAACTAAAGCTTGTTGATATGTCTCTTTTTCTGTTGAATATGCCAAATTCTTTCATTTCCCTACCTATACTATCCTCAAAGCTTTTATCCTAAACTTCAAATATAACCTTTTCCTTCAGCTATTAATTCTACTTTGAATATCTCAGTTTTTCATATTGCTATTTACAAATGAATTATTAAGTTGCTTTCTATTTTTTATTTAAGTTTGAGAATGCTTTCAAAGTCTATAGTTATGAAATAATTGTCATGTTTCGAGGTAAAACATATTATTTTAGCGGAAAATAGTATAAAAGCCTTTTCTGAATTTGTGAAAATTACAGAACTTCATCTTATAAGTAAGTAAGGAAAAATAATAACCACAAATGCCTCCAGTGCAAACTATCTATGAAAAGGGAATTAACAAACTGGCCTAAAAGAACAGAAATTAAGAAATCTTTGTTTTGTGAGTGAATAGTTTTTTGCCAGATTACAATGATAAAAATTACAAACAATGAAATTCCAAAGAATCCTCTCTCACCTATGTATCGAGCAAACAAAGAATGCGTTGCCATACCTGCAAAAAACTCATAATTTCCAGGTCCTACGCCGAAAAGAAAGCTTAATATACCTTGTGAAAACATAATGTCAACAAATTTTCTTTGAGCTTCAAAGCGTCCGGTGTCATATGACTGAAGACCCATTCTTGATTTTAGGAAATCTTTTAAATTGATATCTAAAAAGTATATTCTTCCAGACATTGTTAAGAATATTGAGAATAATATAAAAGCCAATACCAAAAACCAAATGACTCGAGACACATTTTTTTTCTTTATGATTCTCATTGCAAGAACAATCATTACAGCTAAAGCATAATTTAACCAAGCTGCACGAGAAAAAGTCAATAATGTTCCAAAACTGAAAAACAGAAAATAAAGAAAACTTAAATATGATTTTTTACTATCAAGCCAACGTATCAAAAAATAGACAGCCACAGGTACCAAAAAAGGTCCAAGTACGTTTGGATCCTTGAAAAAGCCTTTCAATCTTATACCATAAATTAAATTGTTAAATCCAAAGATACTTTCCCGTCCTGAAACAAGAGCATATAAGCCAAAAAGTATGTTTATTCCTCCAGCCCAAGCCCAATATTTCATTATTTTTTCGATTAAATCTTGAGTATTTATATTTTGGTTTTGAAGATTTTGAATGTAGGAAACGACAACAAAGAAAAAAACAAAAAGATAAATATCAATAATAAAAAATTTAAAATCTAATAATCCAAAGATTACACCTATAAATGTTGATATTGATAATGGTAAAAATAAAAGAAAAAGTGTGAAAATTATTCTCCAACTTGTAGAAAATTGTTGAATTAGTAAAGGAAAAAACAATAGAAACCAAATTTCCGCAGGTGATGGTTCAACGAAAACAAAACCTGAGAGAAATACATAACCACTCAAAAAAATTAAAAAAGCTTTGTAGCGGAATTCATATAGTGAACTTTCATGGTTTTCTTTGCTAATGCTTTGACTAGTAAAGGTTTTCATAATAATGCTTCACCCTTTATGATTAAGATTCTTATTTTGAAGTAATTATTTATATAAACCAACATATCTTTTAATAAAACTTTGAAGGTCACTAACTGTATTATTGGTATATCTAAAATCATTCAATAAAGCTTTCCTAATTTTCTCAGTTGCATTGTCGTTTGAAAGTACTATTGCATCCATCTCACTAACACATCCTACATCAGTACTTACCACAGGTATTCCCAATTGTTGTGCTTCGAGAATTACCAATGGCATTCCTTCGTCGTCGGATGTTAACAAAAATAAATCAAAATCGGACATTAATTCTGTCGCATCTTTTCGAAAACCAAGAACTTTGACTTTTTCTTTTAATAGTGGTTTTTCACTAAGGTATTGTTCAACTTGTTTTGCATAATAATCTTCAACAACGTTTCCACCTATCCACACAAAGACAACATCGTTTCTTTCTTTTAATACTTTTTCTGCAATTTCAAGAAATCTCATTGGATTTTTTGGCCTATCTAATCTTGCCACGTTACCTATGATTTTCATATTATCTGGTATATTTAGTTCTTTCCTAAGTTTTCCTTTTTGTACGGTTTCGATTGGCAATATTGCGTTCGGTATTATGACATACTGGTGTGGTTTACCAATTTTATACTTCTCTGCTTTTTGTTTTTCTCTATTGCAAAGAAATACAAGTTTTTACTTCTTCTTTCACTTAATTCTTTATCATATTCGTTCGGTGTCTTATGTCCTAATGATCCATGTAGCCTTATTTGTTGGTAAAAGAAGAAATGTATACCTCTGTCACTTTTGATTTGAATTGTGACCTACTTTTTGTCTTTATCATCAAATTCTTTGTATCCGCCTTCGTATACCTGCCGATTCAAAGATGAATGGTGGTATCTTCGAATGGTCTAAGATGATTGAACCAAGGGATAAAGATCATTTTCTTTTAGTGTACTGATTGTAATCATCGCTTTTTGTATCCCGCTTTATTTAAAGTAACCCAATTTGTCCTTTATTACCTGAAGAATTCGCTCCGAAGAGTTTCCATCCTGATGTTCGAAAAAGATGTCTTTAAGCTCTTTCCTTCTCTCAACGTAGTTATCCTTACCAGAGAAAATTTCAGAGATGCTCTTTTCCAAATCATCTTGGGAAGTTACTTTTGGACCTGGTGTCCAAAAGTCGTATGGACTTAAAAGGACTCCTCTGATTTTGCTATACTGTTCAAAATCGGGTTTGACAAAAATTATTGGTTTATTGAGCAAGAGAAAATCAAAATATATGCTGGAGTAATCAGTTATCAGCAAATCAACGTCTGGCAATATCTCGTACAAATCTATTTTACTACTTTCAAGTATTTCACTTGTAAGAAAGTAAAAATTGCTTAGATTCATCGTTTCATAGACTTTTTTGTAAAATTTCTCCTCAAATGGATGTAACTTCACAATCAACAAAGCTCGATTCTCACCCAAAAAATTGTCGAATGCTTTCATATCAAACTCCTCAAAGCCAAACACATTCTTGTCTCTATCAACACCTTCTATCCTATTAATGTATCCCTTCCGAAATGTTGGCACAAATAGTATAATCCTTTTCCCTCGGAATTCCTTGTCATTTTTTAAGAACAGTTCTTGCAACCTGCCATTGTCAAAAAGGTAGTCATTTCGAGGAAACCCCGTGATAACATAGGGATTCTTGTAGGTACCAAGGCAAGCATTAATTAAGGTACTATACGTTAATGAACTGGATATAATAACATCCACCTTATTCCATAACTTAATGGCCAGTTTTTTTGAACGTAAGTCCAACGATTTGTCAAGTAAACCCATAGCTTTAAATGGTATTCCATGCCACAACTCTATTACTAGCTGTTTTTTCCTCTTTAGCAAACAAGGAATACCATGTGTGGATATCACAACTGCAGCACCCTTAACTTTGAGGATCCTTTTCAAATAGCTCTGTATTCGTTTCGACTTGTCTTCCTGAAATAACTCAACCTCCCAGCAGTCATTCATCTTTTTAAGGAACTTGTACAGTGCATAAGCATTTGAGCCGCTGTAGGGAGTAGTATCGATGATAAGTATTTTGTTCTTCCTGAGATTTTGAAATGAAAAGAGAAGTTCTAAAAGGATTTTAAGTAAATTTTTCACAAAGTTTTCCTCCTTATCTTTTTATTTCAAATTTGAATTATAAAGACCCGGTTAAACCCTCTGGTTTTGAAGAATAATTAAGAGAGTCTCATTTCTTCACGATCATAACACCACAAATTGCAGCTTTTCCATTTTACATTTCACTCAATTCTTTATCATATTTTTTTGGTGTTTTATACCCCCAACGTTTCATGTAGCGTTATCTCTTGGTAAAAAAAGAAATTCATACTTCCGTCACTTTTGATTTGAATTGTGGACCATTGTCTGTCCTTATCGTTAGTTCCTTTGTATCTACTTCCCTCCCAAATGTGTTCCAAATATTGCTCTGTCTCTCACATCTATTACATCTATCAATGGTTCTTGGCCTTTTTCTTGCATGTTTTGTGTGTTTCTTGTACTTCCGTATCAATCCAAGATCTTTCCCTTGCACCTTTCCTTAACTTTTTTCTTTATCCATCCGTTCGAAAAGAATGTTCGTCTTATTGGATGATTGACTCTGGCCTTTCTTTCTTAACATTGAATATTGAATCATCGTATCCTGACTCTTTGTACCTCTTTAACCATTTGAAGAACATACTACGAGAGATTGAATATTCCTCACAAATCTGTCCTCGAGACTTGTCACTGTTGAGATACTCTTTGACAACATTGAGTTTGAATTCAGGCTCATACACTTTTCT
>ERZ795046.3508-NODE-3508-length-12366-cov-4.101129_pt1 | contig 12366 bp, 8 predicted proteins | sample MGYA00375130_ERZ795046 | MGnify/ENA primary metagenome ERZ795046 (study PRJEB30175, sample SAMN05720202) | activated sludge metagenome | isolation source: anaerobic digester from wastewater treatment plant | place: Japan | collected 2015-05-15 ...
CTAAAAAATAAAATACCATTGATATTAGAAATCATAAGTATAAGTCTACTGATAATAGCCCTTGCTCGTCCACAAAGAGGAATAGAAGAGTTGAAACAGAGAGCTAAAGGAATTGATATTATGCTTGTCCTTGACCTATCCGGAAGTATGAATGCAATAGATATCCCTTCTGAATACAAAACCCCCCAAAGCATAAGAAGTGGAATTATTAGCGGAAAATTAAGAACAAGAGCTGAAGTGGCTAAGGAGGAACTTATAAAATTTGTAGAGAGTAGGCCAAATGACAGAATTGGTTTAATTGCTTTCGGCCCTTTACCATATCTTGCAGCGCCACCTACTCTTGATAGAAAATGGATATACAGACAAATTGAAAAATTAAATCCTGGAGAACTAGGAGATTCTACAAATATTGCAAGCTCTATAGCTTCTGCGGTATCAAGGTTAAAAAACTCTAAAGCAAAACGAAAAGTAATTATTTTATTTACAGATGGTAAACACAACACTGAAGCGAGGATTTCCCCAATACAGGCTGCGAAAATCGCAAAAGATTATGGTATTATAATTCATTCTGTTGGTATTGGAAATGAAAATGCGTTTATAGTAGTTGACACTTTGTTTGGCAAGCAACTTCAACAAATATCATTTGAATTTGATGAAAAATTACTGAAAGAAATAGCGAAACTTACAGGTGGACTTTATTTTCAAGCAAAAGATGCTGAGGGATTAAAAAATACATTAAATGAAATAGACAAATTAGAAAAAACAAGTTTTGAAGAACCTAAATTTATTGACTATAAAGAACTGGCATTTCCAATACTATCATCTGGAATCATCTTATTAATCTTGTCTTTCATACTTTCAAAGACAATCCTTCTCAAGATTCCATGATTTAATTATCTAATGAGAGTTTCTTAGAGCTTTCAATGGTGTCCCATATCATCAATTTGAAATAATGGTTCTCTATTATCTTTCAATAACATGATTGCTTTTTCAGCAGCCTTAGCTTCTGCAGCTTTTCTGCTGTTTGCAGTGGCAACAGCTAATTTTTGGTCTGCTACCCATACGGAGACAGTAAAAGTTTTCCTGTGTGGAGGCCCTTCCATTAGTTCTAATTTATAAATCGGTGAAGAATGCATTTTTGCCTGAATAAGTTCCTGAAGATATCCCTTTGGATTAAACCCACTAATAATATCAGACAATTCAGGATAAAAATGCTCTATTAGAGGGACAACGAAATCTCTTGCTGCACGCATTCCGCCGTCTACATAGATAGCTCCAGTAACAGCTTCAAATGCATCACATAACGTTGATTTTCTTCTATGTCCCTCACCCTTTATTTCCCCTCTTCCCATTCTTATATAATCTGAGAGTTTGATGTGTTCTGCAAAAATTGAAAGTGTAGACTTTTGCGTGAGAAAAGCTCGCATCTTAGTAAGTTCTCCTTCGTCTGTATCTGGATATTTCACATAAAGATAGGTTGTTACTATTAGTTGTAAAACGGAGTCTCCTAAAAATTCGAGGCGTTGATTATTGTAATTTAATGAATTTTCACCTGAATATGAAGGATGAGTCAAAGCTTCGATAAGATAATTCTCATTTTTAAATTTATATCCAATTTCCTCTATTCCTGGAAGTTTTGGATGATTTTGAGGCATTTCAATAAATTCCTTAGGAAAAATTTAGGATGACTTTAAATCAAGTATTTGAAGTTGATAATAAGTGTTATTTCGAAAATTATTTATCTGTGGAATAGCAGCTACGTCAATATACTCACTGATTTTGAATTCATCAATAGTCTTGTTAAATGCTATGAATTGTATTTCTCTATCAAAGTCATCTGCCAAGACCCCTCTACTGTGATTTTGTCCAGCAGGCGAAATATTTTTTACATGCAGCCGATTTATTCTGAAGAGAGGATTAGAATTTCCATATCCAAAAGGTTCAAGTTTGGGTAAATAAGAGAAGAAAGAATCATTTAATTCAGCAAGGCTAACAATTCCATCTATATTGATTTGAGGAATTATAGAATCTGGAGAGAGTTTTTTCTTCGTTGATTGCTCAAAAGAATCTATAAAATTTGCCAGGTCTGAATTTTTTACAGTTAATCCTGCCGCCATTGCATGCCCACCAAACCTTTCGAGGAATTGAGATGATTCCGAAAGTATTTCAAGAATATTAATATCATTTACACTTCGCGCTGAGCCATACGCTAAATTCCTCTCCTTATCAATACTAAATATTATAGTTGGTCGATTATATTCCCTTGCAAATTTAGAAGCCACTATTCCGATTACGCCCAAATTCCATCCTTCCCCAAATACTACAATTGTTGAACGATCTTGAAGGTTGCAAATTCCTGCCTGCGCTTCATGTGATATTATTGCTTCTGTTTCTTGTCTTTTTAAATTTAACTGATTTATTTCTAAAGCATATTGCCCGGCTTTATATCTATCTCTCTCTATTAACATATTCAATGCGATATTTGCCTTATCGAGTCTACCAGCGGCGTTTATACGAGGAGATAGACTATACGTGATATCGGAGGCTTTCACTTCATCGTATATATTTGCAACCTGACATAGTGCATTAATTCCAGGTCTAAGTTGTTCAGATAATATTTTAAGTCCTATACTTACCATAATTCTATTTTCACCTGTTAGAGGAACAAGGTCTGCAACTGTACCAAGAGCTACTAAATCAAGATCTCTTTTCAGATTATATTCATCTGAGCAAAGTAAATTTTCTCTACCATACTTCATAAAACCATGAGCAAGTTTAAAAGCAACCCCAACTCCCGCAAGGATATGAAGATCCCTACAATTTATATGTAATTTAGGATTTATTACAGAGAAGGCTGATGGTATTTTTGGAGAAGGCTCATGGTGATCGCTGATAATAACATCTATTTTTTTTTCCATTGCGTAGGAGACCGCATCAACGGCGGAAATACCACAATCTACAGTTATAATTAAAGCAACGTCGTTTTCCTCTAACGCCTTTTTAAGTGAATCAACTGTCATCCCATAACCATCATCAAAACGATGAGGAAGAAAAAATGAAGCGATTCCGCCATGTGCTCTGAGGATTTCATAGATAAGGGCGGTAGCTGTTACTCCATCCGTATCATAGTCACCAAATACCAATATTTTTTCTTTTTTCAGAATAGCCTGCCAAATTCTTTCAGCGGCCTTTTTTACGCCAGGCAAAATATATGGATCAGTCAGGAGAGAAATTCGTGGCTTAAGATATTCTTCTATCTTTTCTTTTGTATTAATATTTCTTGCTGATAAATAAAGAGCAACAGCCCTCGGAAGAGGATATATCTTTATGATATTTTCTATTTCTCTTTCATCAAATTTTGACTCAGCAATATTCCATAAAAATTTTCCATTCATTATTCATGTTTTTTTGTAAAAACTACCATAAAAAGAATAAAAGTCAAATTAAATCCCATAAGTGATGCAGAAAAATATTAAATTACCCTTAATTTTTTATCATCTATTTTGATATTCAATCATTAAAATTCGATTTAATTTAATATTTCAGTCATTCAGATTACATTACCCTATTTTCCATAAAAAATGCGAAAGCTACGATGTTCTTTTAGTTGTCTTCTGAATTTTTATAAAAATCAATAATAAAATTTCATTTTTTTGTATTTTTTTCTGCAGTGTGAATCAATTGTACCCCACATTTGTTATCTTCAAGTTGCAACAGCACAGCTGGGACTCGATGCTTCGTTGCTACAGTGCACTGACTTTGTGAAATATGCAGGTCAGCTTTTGATTTGTTATGATTTTTATCTTGAAATTTTCCAAATTAACATAATTTTACAACAGGAAATATTTAACCAAAGAAAAAGGAGAAAAAAATGAAAGGTAGAATTGCGATCTTCTCTATTGTAACGGTGATAACGCTTACGTTTTGTTCCTGTAACAATCCAGTAAACACAGTTGAGAATGCTGATAAAAATTATGAAAGAAATTTTATTCGCAATAAACGCGTTGAAGCAAATGAGTATCTGGCAAAAAAAATCCAGATAGACAGTGTTGATTTGGAGGAATTACCAGGAGGATTGATAAAAGCACAGGTGACTGTTAGAAATATTAAGAGGGCAGATATAAAAGTTGCATATAAATTTCAGTGGTTTAATGCCTCAGGCATAGAAGTATCAACTTCTGCTCAACCATGGTTGGAAAAGATTTTACTTGGAGGAGAAGTAGTTTACCTATCTTCAGTCTCTCCTAATCCGAATTGTAAGGACTTTAAAATTTTATTAAAAGAAATGGAATAAAAAGATAGAAACATTAAGGAGTTAAGAGAAAATATGTCAGAAATAAAGCAATTTAAGACAGAAGTTCGTAAAGTTCTTGATCTCGTAATTCATTCTCTTTACACGAATAAAGATATATTCCTTAGAGAGTTAATTTCCAATGCTTCCGATGCAATTGATAAAGCTAGATTCGAGTCCTTAACTAAACCAGATATAGTTCGAAACTGGAAAATAACAATTGAAATAAATAAACGCGCAGGAGAAATAAGCATTTCAGATAATGGAATAGGTATGAATAAAGATGAAATCGAAGAAAATATTGGAACTATCGCAAAATCCGGGACAAAAGCATTTCTTGAGAAGTTAGCAGAAGAAAAGAATCTTTCTGCTCCAGAACTTATCGGGCAGTTTGGTGTGGGATTTTATTCCGCGTTTATGGTTGCTGATGAAATAATTATTGAATCAAAACGAGCAGGAACAAATGATCCTCCTGTTTTGTGGAAGTCGAAAGGGGAAGATTCTTATGAAATATCAGAGGGCAAAAGGGCAGAACAAGGTACAGAGATAAGATTAAGACTGAAAGCAAACAATGATGAGTATTTTGAATCGTGGAAAATAAAAGAGATTGTAAAAAAATATTCTGATTTCATTGAATATCCTATTCATTTATGTGAAAGTGAAAAGGGAAGCCAGAAAGAGGAATCCGAAAAACCCTTGAATTCAATGAAAGCCCTCTGGATAAGGAAACCCGAAGAACTTACAGAAGAAGATTACAAACAATTTTATGCGCATTTATCTCATTTTGATAAAGAACCATTAACAAAAATTCATTTTTCCGCAGAGGGAACAATAAACTTCAAGGCATTGCTCTATATTCCATCAGAAGCACCTCCTTTCTTCCTTCAATATCAGCATCAAAAACGCGGGGTTCACCTTTATATAAGACGTGTATTTATCTCTGATTCATGTGAAGAACTTTTACCTGAATACTTCAGATTCATCAAAGGTGTAGTAGAATCGGATGACCTACCGCTTAATATCTCCAGGGAAACTCTGCAGAAAAATCCTCAGATTGAAAAAATCAATAAAAATTTGACGCGGAAAATAATTTCTGAACTTGGGAATATCCTTGAAAAAGACAGGGAAAAATATCAGAATTTTTATTCACACTTCTCTCCAATGTTAAAGGAGGGGGTAAATAGTGACTTTCAGAATCGGGAAAAACTTTTAGACCTTCTTCTTTTTGAAAATTTCAAGGGAGATGGAAATAAAACAATTACACTAAAAGAATTTGTAGAAAAATTACCTCCCGGACAAAATAAATTGTATTACGCATCAGGAGAAAAAACTGCTCTACTAAGACATTCTCCACTACTCGACATAATAAGAAAAAATGATTTTGATGCTCTTTTGATTACGGAACCTATAGACGAGTATATTTTTCAAACGATAGGAAAATACAAAGATAAAGAATTTGTTTCCCTAAATAGTAATACTATCGAAATAGAAAAAAGTGCAGAACTTCAAGAATTAAAAAATGATGCAGAAAAAAAATATAAGGATGTCATTGAATTAATGAAAAAGACGCTGGATTCGAAAGTAAAAGAAGTCAAATTTTCCGACAGACTTACAAGCGTGCCAGCGTGTCTTTTTACAGAACAATTTGCACCAAGCCGTCAAATGGAAAAACTTATGAAAGCCATGAAGATGGATGTTCCGGAATCAAAAAAAATTCTTGAATTAAATCCTTCTCATTCATTTGTAAAGACTATCTGTGAAAAATACCAAAATTCAAAAGATGAAACGGAACTTGCAAAATTCACAGAACTTCTCTACGATATGGCTTTAATAGCAGATGGTGAAATTCCATCCAATGGACCTGAATTTATTGAAAAAATCAGCTACCTGATATCAGGTAAATAATAAAAAAAGAAGTTTTTATGGAGCATTCTCAATATAGTGGCAGATATAATCTGGAGCCCCGTAGCAATACAAATCCCAAAATATTCCAAAAAATTAATTCTATTATTACAGAGCAGTTAAATATACAATCTGACCTAACAACACGCCCAGAGAATATTTCGTTTTTTGAGGAAATTATAAGAAACCCAATACAAACGATAAATTTGCCACTAATAGGAACATTCTGTAATATGATACCTTTTGAGATTATCAGAGCAATGGGGGCTCATCCTATCCGAATGGGATGTGGAAATCCCTCTGCTGTGTCAGTAGGAGAAGAAATTATTCCTGGAGATGTGTGTCCCCTTGTAAAGGCTTCTGTAGGAATGAGCCTAATTGAAGGAAGTATCATAAGCAAAGTTTTGGCATTTATTATTCCTACATCATGTGATGCAAAAAAAAAATTAGGGGATGTTCTTTCTGATTTTAAACCTGTTTTTATGTTAAATCTGCCACCAGAACAAAATGCATATCTCTATTTAAAAAGCGCTGAAAAAGAACTAAAAAGAATGATTACTTTTCTTGAAAAAAATCTTGGATTAAAACTGAATAGAAAAAAACTTTCAAATGAAATAAAAAGTGCAAATAGGAAAACAAAGATTTTTAGGCATATTCAGGAGTTGCGAAATTCGCATCCTTACTTATTGTCAATAAGAGATCTTTTCTTGATTGTACAGTCGTCTTTTTTCAGACAAGATGAGTTCTGGTTAAGGGAAGTTGAAAAAGTTTATGCATGGTTGGAATCTAAAAGCAAGAAAGAGAGGGCAGAAAAGTTTCCTAAAAAAAGAGTTATTCTTACTGGTGCCCCCTTAATTTTCCCCAATTTCAAGATTTTAAATGTAATAGAAGAAAGTGGTGCGGAGGTAGTTGCCGATACATTATGTACAGGAGTTCATAGTTGCTTTGACCCTATAGTGGTTGACGAAGGATGGACAGGGGCATTACTGCGATCTCTCGCCATGAAATATGTATTTGCATCAATATGTCCGTGTTTTATATCTCAGGATAGTAAACTAAATCGAATAATTGATCTGGTAAGAGAGTTTAAGGCTGATGGCGTCATTAATCATGCTCTAAGGCTTTGCCAACTATGCGATATGGAAAATTATCGGACACATCAAATCTTAAGGAAGAATCAAATTCCAATTCTTGATGTTAGAACTGATTACAGTCTGGAAGATACAGAACAACTTCGTGTACGAATTGAGGCATTTCTTGAGACTTTACCTTGAATTTGAGTTTTACGTCAGAAAGAAAAAGATTATAAAAATATAAACTAATGAGGACATAGAAATAACCCTTAGTTCCCATTTCCATTTTTATCAAGGTGCTTTCGCCAATCATATTTTTCTGAAACTATCATAGGCTCAACGTGCCAAATTTTTTCAGCATATTCCTTTATTGCTCTGTCACTGGAAAATTTTCCCATTTTAGCAATATTGCAGAGTGTTTTTTGTGTCCACAGTTTTTTATTTAAATATAGATTCCATGCCTCTTCGTGTATTTCACGATAAGAAGCAAAATCTGCCATCACCATAAAAGGATCGTATCTTAAATTATCAAGTAGTGGTTTAAATAAATCTTTATTTTCATAGGAGAAAAAACCATCCTTTATTAAATCCAAAATTCTCTTTAAGTATTCATCTTTTTCTATAAATTCGCTGGCGTTATAACCTTTTGATAAGAGAGCCTTTACTTCATCAACTGTCATTCCGAAGATTAATATATTTTCCCTACCAACTTCTTCGCATATTTCTACATTTGCTCCATCCATTGTTCCAATTGTGAGAGCTCCATTCAAAGCGAACTTCATGTTTCCTGTTCCAGAGGCTTCTGTACCGGCAAGAGAAATTTGTTCAGAAATATCTGCCGCAGGAATAATTTTTTCTGCTAATGAAACACCATAGTCTTCAAGGAAAAGCACTTTCAACATTCCATCGATATCGTCATCATTATTAATGACTGCTGCGACAGAATTTATAAACTTTATTATGAGTTTTGCCATAAAGTATCCGGGAGCTGCTTTTCCGCCAAACAAAAATACATGTGGCGGCATATTTTCGATTTTACCATCTTTTAATTTCAAGTAGAGGTCTATTACATGAAGAATATTCAGGGTTTGCCTTTTATATTCGTGAATTCTCTTTACTTGAATATCGAAAATTGCATCGGTATCAAGTTTTAAGCCATATTTTTCAAAAATTAATTTTGCAAGATTTTTCTTATTTTGATTTTTACTTTGTCTGATTTTATCCAGAAATTCTTCATCTTTTTCAAACTTTAGTATTTTTTCAAGTTGAAACAGGTCATTTATCCAATTAGTACCTATTTTTTCGGTAATTATTTTTGACAATGATGGATTTGCTTTAAGAATCCAACGCCTTGGAGTTATGCCGTTTGTAACATTAACGAATTTATGTGGAGTATATTCGTAAAAATCTTTAAAGAGGCCATGTTTAAGCAATTCAGTATGTAATTTTGCAACACCATTTACTCGTGAACTCCCTGCAACAGCTATATAAGCCATTCTAATTTTTTTTTCATTTCCTTCTTCGATAAAAGACATTCTTTGAATTTTACCCATATTTCCCGGATATTTATTTGCGATTTTTCTGAGCATTTTCTGATTTATATCAAATATTATTTCCATGTGTCGTGGAAGGAGTTTAGTCATAAGTGAGACAGGCCATTTTTCAAGCGCTTCACTCATCAAGGTATGATTTGTATATGCAAAGGTTTTCGTGCAAATACTCCATGCTTCATCCCAATCAATATTTTCTTCATCAACTAATATCCGCATGAGTTCGGGGATTGCAAGTGCTGGATGGGTATCATTGAGTTGTATAATTACATTCTCATCGAGTTTTCTCAAGTCCGCCTTAAGGAACTTACAACGCAATATAATGTCCTGTAAAGTTGCTGAAACAAGGAAGTATTGTTGTTTCAGGCGTAATTCTTTACCTTCATAGTTATTATCATTTGGATATAAGACTTTTGTAATATTCTCTACTAAAGAAGCATTTAAATTAGCATTAATGTAATCTCCCTGATTAAATTTTGAGAGATTGAATTCAGTACTGGGTAAAGGTTGAGCTGACCAAAGTCTCAAATTATTCACATGACTTGTTCTGAATCCTGGTATAGGATAATCATAAGGCATAGCAAGTACATCCTCTGTTCCAATCCACTCTCTTTTATACTTCGAAGAACTGTGCCTACTCTGTTCTGTTCGTCCATAAAATCTGATTATTTTTGCCCTTTCAGGCCTTACAATTTCCCATGGATTTCCTTGTTTTAACCATGGATCTGGCTCTTCGACCTGATAACCATCTTGAATTTTTTGTTTGAATATTCCATAATCGTAACGTATACCATAACCGAAAGCTGGCAATTGAAGGGTTGTCATAGAATCAAGGAAACAAGCTGCAAGCCTGCCTAACCCTCCATTCCCAAGTCCGGCATCAGGTTCCTGTTCTTCAAGAGAAGTCAGTTCAATACCCAACTCCTTAAGAGCTTCTCTAACTTTATCCTGAATTTCGAGATTTATCAGAGCATTATCGAGAACCCTTCCCATGAGGTACTCCAAGGAAAGATAACAAACGCACTTCTGTTTTTTTTCTTCATACTCGACTCTCGTTGCAATCCACTTATCAACAAGGAGTTCTCTAATTGTCAATGCAAGAGCCATATACTTATCATGATCAGTGGCTCTATCTGGTCTCTCAGCAAGAGAGCTTGTTAAATGATAATTAAATGTCTCTTTTATGTTCTTTTTGCTAATTCCTTCTCTTACAAATGCATCTGTTTTTGTATTCACTGTTATCCAATATCCTTATATTTTTTTGTAATGATTAAATTACATTTGGGGCAAACATCAATGACAAAATAGCTTTCTGAACATGCAATCTATTTTCTGCCTGATCAAGTACAATAGATATTCTGTTGTCATCTATTATATCATCAGTAATTTCTTCTCCTCTATGAGCAGGTAAACAATGCATAACACGTACAGCAGGAGAAGCATGTTCTACTATCGCCCTATTAATTCTAAAAGGTTCCAGTAATTTTATTCTCTTCTTTGCCTCACGTTCAAAACCCATACTTACCCATACGTCAGTATATATATAATCGGCATCTTTTACTGCTTCAAAAGGATCTTTTACCCACCTAATGTTCCCTTTTCCCATATCTGGATTCCTGATTAGATCAAAATCAGGTGCAAACTCTTCTGGTGAAGACAATACAAGATTAAGTCCAGATAGTTTTGCTCCAAGTATCAATGAATTTGCGATATTATTTGAGCAATCTCCAAGATAAGCAACTTTCACTCCTTCCAGTCTTTCACTATATTCATAAATTGTAAATAAATCTGCTACTACCTGACATGGATGAAATGAATCTGTAAGTGCGTTTATCACAGGAATATTTGCGGCTTTCGCAAACTCCACAATATATTCATGCTTAGATGTCCTTATTACAACGGCGTGAAGATATCGACTCATTACTTTGGCAGTATCAGCAAAAGTCTCTCCCCTTTTTAGCTGTAAATCAGACATATCCATAAAAATGGAGTTGCCTCCTAATTCGTGGATTGCCACTTCAAATGAGACTCTTGTTCTTGTTGAAGATTTTGAAAATATCATCCCAACACTTTTTCCCGCAAGAGGTTTTTTATCCCATGATTTTCTCTTTAATTTCATTTCAGAAGCGAGTCTAATGATTTCAGATAAATCTCTTTCATTCAATTCTTCAATTGTAAGTAAATCTTTTTGCATAATTCTATCTTCTCCTTGCAAAACTGTAGTTTATTTTAAAATCTCTGACAGTATTTCAATTGCCGTGTTAACATCCTGTTTATCTATAATTAATGGTGGGAGGAGGCGTATTACGGATTCACCAGCAGGAAGTATCAAAAGTCCTTTTTTTGCAGCCTCTGAAATGAGTTTCTTTACTTCGCAATTAACTACTATTCCAATCATAAGTCCTTTGCCTCTTATCTGAACTATTTTAGGGGATTTTATTTCTTCCAGTTTTTTGAATAAATACTCAGAAATTTTCGAGCAGTTTTGAAGGATATCATCTTCTTCAAAAACATCGAGAACCGAGATAGCGGCAGCACATGCAAGTGGATTTCCTCCAAATGTGCTTGCATGACTCCCTGGCCCTAAAACAGAAGCAACATTTTTTTTAGCAATTACTGCCCCTATTGGAAAACCATTTGCCAAAGCCTTTGCCAGAGTAAGAATATCAGGTTGTACTCCATAGTTCTGGTATGCAAAAAAAGTGCCAGTCCTACCCATACCACATTGAACTTCATCGAAAATTAATAAAAGATTTTTCTCGTCACATAACTCTCTTGTCTTTTTAAGAAAATCAGGTTCAGCTGGTATAACACCACCTTCTCCCTGAATAGGTTCCATCATAATAGCAATAGTCTCTGAGTCAACAGCATTTCTTAGCGTATCAATATCATTAAATGGAACATGAACAAAACCTGGCATATCTGGAGAAAAACCTTCTCTGTATTTTTTTCTTCCCGTAGCTGAAAGGGTTGTTAGGGTTCTACCATGAAAAGAATCCAGCATAGTGATAATTTTATATCTCCCACTGGGATATCCAAACTTCCTCGCAAGTTTTATCGCTCCCTCATTAGCTTCTGCCCCACTGTTACAAAAGAAACATAAACCATCTTTGAATCCTTTATTTATCAATTTTTGAGCAAGGAACGGTTGATATTCGTTCATATATAGATTTGAAATATGAACAAGACGCGATGCCTGCTCAGTCACAGCTTTCGTTACATATGGATGGCAATGCCCAAGATTGCAAACGCTTATTCCAGAAACAAAATCAAGATACCTTTTTCCGTAAACATCCCAAACATATGCACCCTGCCCTTTTACAATAATCAGCTCAGGTGAATATGTTTGCATGAGATACTCCGCATACGCGGTTTTTATTTCATCGGCCTTCTTTTTTTCTTTCATTTGCATAGTGGTAAAAAATATAAAAGAAGTTTTTAATTTAATACTAAAAACAAAAAAAACAAGAAAATATCATAGATGTAAATAGCTTGTAAAAATTTCAATGATGGCCTGCTGTTCATAAATATATTCGCTTATTCAGCTCCA
>ERZ795046.3517-NODE-3517-length-12341-cov-4.933176_pt1 | contig 12341 bp, 13 predicted proteins | sample MGYA00375130_ERZ795046 | MGnify/ENA primary metagenome ERZ795046 (study PRJEB30175, sample SAMN05720202) | activated sludge metagenome | isolation source: anaerobic digester from wastewater treatment plant | place: Japan | collected 2015-05-15 ...
CGTGCTGCCGGCAGGGTCCACTATCCGCACTTTCCAGCGCCGCGTGAAGGTCTTCGTCACCAGCCCGGACACCGGAATAGCGCCGAGGATACTGGCGAAGGTCAGGCCCCCCAACGGTGCCTCATCCTCGTTGAGGTATATCTCAAAGTCGGCCATCAACTTGTAGCGGAAGCCGGTAGCCGGCAAGTCAGCTATTGCGCCGGTACTGGACAAAGACCGCCACTCAGTCAATGCCATTATCCCACCGCCAACTGTATCCCGCGCCAAGTAGACTCAATCTGGTACTGCTCAAGGCGCAGAAGAAAGTCCTCGGCGGGCAGAACTCGTATAACCATCTCTGGAGGAGCTTGCTGCGCCGACGCCTGTTCACGAGCATCGCGGTAAGCGCGAGTTACCGCAGAAGGCGAGGTGTTGTTCGCTACCTGGCGCAGGTTCTGCGCGATATTACTTAAGAAGTGTGCCAGTTCGGCGCGGGGACTGGGTCCTGTCTGCTGCGCCGCCTGCGCCGCCTGCGCCGCCTGCGCCTCGCGTTGTTCGCGTGTCCGCGCCGCCAAGTCTATGTCGAAGAACCGGGTACCCCCAAGGTACCCGGCAATGCCACCTAGCAAGGTTCCAATAATAGTGCCGTAGATGGGGTGAATCATGCGCCCAACAGAGAACCCCATCATCGCACCCGGCACTATGCCCCCCAAGCCCGAAGTGAGACGCTGGGCGGCGACGGGCGCTCGCGGGTCCTCGCGAACGCGTTGCGCCGCGACTTGCGCCTGGCGGTCAGCAAGGAGTGCCGAGACGGTCGCCAGTATCATGCCCAGCATCCCTATCCCCGCAGTCCCGGTAAGGCCCAAGGGAGGAATGCGGCTTACCGTGCCAACAACACTGGGCGACGTGAGGAGGCGTACCGCGGCAGCCGCCCCCAAACCCCCCATTATGCCCGCAAGCGGAGAAAAGCCCAGAGGCGTACCTTCACCTTGGCGTAGCCCCAAGTAGGTACCCACGCCAAGCACCGCTCCCCCCATCGGCCCGCCTACGGCATAGCCAACGCCACCTGCAAGCAGTGAGGCCAAGGCAGGGTGCGCCGTGACCCACTGCGCGAAGTCCCGTGCCGCTTGTACAATGCCGCGCAGCGACTCTGCTATGTTGCGCAGAGCTTCAGCGACGCGCGGCAAGCCTTCGTCGGCGAACCGCGCCGCCCACGCGAACATCTCCGACATCAAGCGCACGCCTTGCGGCAGGTACTGTGCGACTACTTCGCGCAGACGCTCACGGCTACTCGTCCATGCATCAAGTAGGGCTCGCATTACCTGCAAGGCGGGTTCCAACGCCGTACTAAGAAGCTCAACCTTAATAGTTGTTGCCAATAGCTGCCACTGGTGCTGCAGAGGACGCAGCTCTTCGTGCATGCGCCGCAGCTCGTCAGTTACGGGAGTAAGCTCACGGCCGCGCTGCATTGCTTCGGTGAAGGCCTCATCGCTCATACGTACAACGGGAAGGAACTGCTGCGCGAAGCCTCCCCCCATCACGCCCGCAAGTAGGGGGTACTGCATCATAGCAGGGACACCACGGAGACGCTCACGCATAGCAGTAAGCATCTCGTCCCACCGAAGGTCTCCCTCCGGCCCCCGCACCATAGGCACGCCCAAAGCGCCCAACCGTGCCCCCAGTATCTCCGGAATCATGCCCCACTGGCCGAAGATTCCGGCAAGCGCTTGCGGCGGCATGCCCAGCGCCTGTCCGGTAGCCAATAGAGCGGAGGCCGAGGCAACCGTCTGGTTGCCGAATATAGCAACCTGGTGAACTTGCTCAGTATACTGCAGGGAGCTGTTGACCAGGTCGCGGAAGACTTGACCTATAGCACGCGCAACGTCAGTGGCGGCGTCAGCAATCTGCCCGAACAGGCGTGAAAAGGCCACCATTACGACGCCTGCTGAAGCGCCAATGCCCGTTGCCAGTATCCCGCCCAAGGCAGGTCCTAACACCATGGAGGCTATCGTTGAACCCGCCGTCGCTAGGGAGTTAATGCCAGCGACAATGAGGCCGACTACTGCATGCGCGACACTTACCACTCCCGCCCCTGTTGCCCCCAGGGGGGAAAGTAGCATTCCCGCCCCGACAAGGGCGGGAGCTGCAGTCGCCGACAGCAACGTACCTGCCGCCGATAGGAGCTGGTAATGTGCTCCATAGCGGTATTGTCCCCAGGGCGAACGCGAGGCGCGTCTGGCTTGCCCTCCGCCGTCCTCTCCTCCCTGGGTCTGTTCTTCCTGCTCCTGTTGCTCCCGTTGTTCCTGCTGTTCGCGCTCTATAGCTTCTTGTACCTTCCACCGAACTTTCTCTTGCAGCATCTGCTCAAGCCTGCGTCGGTGTTCCGCCTCTACAAAGCGGCCACCTTTTCCTCGCCCCGACGCGTACCGCCAGAAGCCGTCCGTGTACAGCACGCCCTCCTCTTCCTCCACCTCCTGAATGGCCTCTTGGCGTATAGACTCGTAAAGCTCGGCATCAATCGGCATATATTCCCCTGCTCCCGCGCATGATACCTACAGACTGGAACAAGGTAGCGTATATCCGCGCCGCCTGCAGGAAGCGACGACGTGAAACCCTGCGCCCTACCTCCCAAGGCAACAGCCCAGTGTCGCGCAATAGCAAGTAGTCGGATAGAATCTCGTCTGCCCAAGGCGCAGACGGCGGTGTCTCGCCTCTAACCAGTGCCTGCGCCTGCTGTACCAGGAAACTGGGCCTCGCCCAAGGTAAGCTGTGACAGCTCAATAATGCGCTGCGCAAGTCGCGACTTTAGCGACGTAGGCAGGCCCGCAAGGGTCTGCGGCGTTACCGGCACCGGTTTCCCTTCGTCGTCACAAACATCCCAGCTCGCAACTCCCTGCTCAAGGAGCCATGAGACGAGGCCGTACACCGCACGGCGTAGCTCAAGCTCCTCCTCGAAGCTAAGGTGCAGCTGCGTAATATGCTGCACGAAGCCCTCCAGCGTGAAGGGCACATCGGCATCAAGCTTGAGGAGGCGACGCAGTGACTGCGTGCGCCGCATGAACTCGGCGAACTGGTCTTCGTCTAAGTCGCGCAGGTATACCTTCGCACCTGCCACCTCTTCAACGTCAACGTAATAGTCCTGGTGAACTCCTCTTATTCGCATACTTGCCCTCCTATAATGCTGCTTATGTAGTGAGGCCAGAGGTTATGGCGATGACACGCGAGGCGTTGTCCGCCGCGAAGGTTATGGGCTGGCCTGCCTGCGCTTGCCCGCCGCTCAGTCGTGTGAGGTAAGCGTAGCTAATAGCGATATCCAGGTACTGTCGGCCCGCACCGGTCCCCACCTCCTCGGCGCGGAGGTGCAATGTTCCCCAGTTGTTACTGTTGGCGAAGCTCGCGGGAGGGAGGTCATACAGCTGATTTTGCAGCTGTACCTTCTCCAGACCTGGGCGCAGGGCACGCGGTGTGCGACTTATCGCCGCCTCCGCCCCCAACGCGCCAATCTGCTGCCGCATGCCTATCCGCTGAATGTTATTCGTCACGGCGACGGAGACTCGCGCCATCAGCGGACTGTAGTCGGTGCCGTCGGAGCCTAACCACTGAAAGTCCTTCCAATGCAGCACCTGCGCGGTAGGGACCGCCGTTGCCTGTACCGATTCCTCGTCAATGTCAATAAAGCACATAGCCTCCAGCTCCACAGTCGCGGTAACCGGCTGCCCTTCCGCGAACTCTATCCGCAAGGTATTAGGCAAGCAGTCTATTGCCTGCTTTGCCCAAGGGTCGCAGAAATCGGACCCTGTGCCGAACTCAATGGTGTGATAGCATAGCCCGCCGTAGCACTGGGCCGTCGGGGCCTCCTCAAACTGTTGTTCGCCGCACGGCTCAACGTGGTTACGCACAAAGTAGCGCAAAAAGGTGCCGTCGGCAACGAGAATGCGCGTGCTTAGACTGCAGTCCTTGCGTACCGGAATAAGGTCCAAGTCGCGCATGGACCCAATGGCTTCAACAGGCATGTAGTTACCCGCTTCCTGCCAGCCTGGCAGTGTACAGTACCCTATGAGGTTACTCACGTCCTCCTGTGCTTCAGGGTCCTCGGCGGTGTGCGGCTCAATAAGACGTGTCGCCTGCGGGGCATAGTAGATGTAGCCCTGGTAGGCGACTCGGTAGTGTGCATTGCTGTAGTAACTCATGGTTCTGCCTCCTCCGAAGCTTTGTCGTCAGCGTCCCCTGCCTTGTTGCTATCGGTGTCTCTCTTCTCGTCCTCTTCTTCCGTAGGAAACACCAGGGGGGCGCGATAACGCCGCAGTCGCTCATACAACGCCTTACTTACACGACACTCCCCTGGCGGAAACTTCTCGCCTAAGCAAACTATAGCTACAGGGTTAGGGTTTATTACCCTCACTTTAGTCCTCCGTTGCTCCCCATAGGTTAGTCGGCGGTGCCTGCCGCAGGACAAACTCAGCAATGTAGCCCGAATAGTAAGGAAAGCTAGGCGGGACAACATTATAGCCCGCTGGCAATAGCCAGTTCCACAGTACAGTGCCGTCCTTACGGCGCGGGCCGACCACCTGCGGCATCTGCAGAACGCCGCGCACCGCCTGGGCAATGTCAACAGCGTCTTGTAGCTGCCGTCGTGTTACCCGCGGAGGATAGCAGACGGTAACCAGCAGGTGAATGTCATCGGCATAGTATATGCCCTGCTCTATGGCACGGGCTGACGCGCCGACAAGTATTGCCGGCGACCGCGCCGGGTCCAGCTCACCGCCGGCATAGTCCCAGGCGCGGATTGCCGGCAGGCCTAGTTCCTCCAACACCGCCGGCAGGTTGTCGTGCAGGATTGCTAAGACTTCGTCCAGCACCGCGGTCAGCCGCGGCACCCGCTGGTTCATGTGCTTGATAACTTGTTTGGCCGTAAACTCTGACATTATACCTGCAGGTTAGGCTCCTCCGACGTTCCGAACTGCTGGAGGTAGGCACTGCGCCGCAAGGAAGCACGCAAGGCCTCGGCACGCCATGCCCGCACTAATAAGGGCCAGAAGCGCTCCGGCACTACCGTCCACGGTCCGTGCGCCTGCATGTAGATGGTTCCGTGCGCAAGGAACCAGGCGACCGGCGCACCGGTCCGACTCTTGCGCTCGTTCCAGAAGGACAGCGTTACCGAACCACCCGTTGCTATCATATTCCAACGCCAAGCACGCTCAAACTGCCCCGTCTGTAGGTTCACCACGTCAAGAGTACCGACACTTCCCCGCATCCCACGAACGTGACGCAGGGACTGTCCTGTAAAGGGCGAACGCCAAGGTACCTCGCGCGGGTTACGTAGTGCCTCCCAGCGGCTTCCTCCGCGCGGCACATCATACCCGTAGGGGTGCCCCAGTCTGCGCAGTTCCTGCAGGGATAATGGTCCGCGTGATAGCGCCCGGAAGGCCTCATACATCTGCGTCCCCAACGCTCTAATCTCCGACAGGTCCATGCTTGTCACATAGCGCGAGTTCAGGCGCATTCTAATGACCACGTTATCCTGCGCCGTTACATACAGGTCAACCGCCCCGCTTAGGTCGAAGGTCATGCGCTCAGGTTCCTGTTGAGGAAAAGGCTGCTCCCATAGCCCCTTGGAAGCCCCCGGTACCTCTTCGTACGGCGTAGGGGTCCAACCCCTGTATGCTACAGGCCACCGCTCCTCGCCCAGAGGGCGCTCGTAAACCGGGTGAGTCTCTTCTGCGAACTCCCAGACTCGGACGTCCACCATTACCCCTCAACAGGTGGCCGCTGTTCAAGGCGACCCATGCGGGGCATCGTCTGCCCGTAGTAAGGTGCCCACCGCGCCGGCCGCGCTACTGAACCCGTATACCAGTATACTGGGTGGTAGCGGTAATGCACAATGTAAGTTGCGTCCGTCGCAGGCCTATTACCTTTCCAAGTAATAACACCCTTGTCGGCATCAAACTCGTAGTCGTCTGCCGTGTACACAGTAGTATCGTCAGACACCTGTATGACGTCACAAGAGTAAGGAGAAAGAAGTGGGTCCGAACCCTCCTCACCGCGACGTACCCGTTCCTTCTTCTCGAAAGCTCTTTGTGTCAGCACCACCTTGTCCCACATGTCAATAGGGACGTTAGCTGAAGTAATCAGGATTACTTCCCCGCGCGGCAGGAAACCTAAGTCAACGTGAAAGTAATCGCGCTGCTGCTGGACGACTACGCCTCTAATCAGCACAGGGTCTTCGTATACGTACCCGTATTCACATAGTGAACACCCGCGGTGTTCGCCAGCCGTAGGGTCAGCGGGGTCAAGACAAACGCAGGGTTCGGCACGCAGCCAAAGCATGTCCTCCCCCCGGTTGCGAATGAGAGTCAGGAACATGCCAGGGTTCACAGGACGAACACCTCAGGAGGCAGGTGTCGGCGTCGGTAAGACTTGATAAACTCTTCAATCCGCTTCTGTCGGGCCTCAAGGCGATTCTCTACAGCGGCGAAGGACTGAGACAAGCCGTCAAGGCTAAGTCCGGATGGTATCATATCCAGAAGCGTGTAGGTCGCGCGGACTGCTGCCTCTTCGGCAATAGCCCACGCCAAGTTATCCTGTTCGGCAAGTCGCGTACCCTCCGCCACGCCCGCAGTATAGTCAATACAGACGTACTGCGGGACAACGGACCAGGGCCAACCCTGCTGTATAAGTGGCATAAACGGCGTGCCGCTATAATGCAAGGTAACCGCGACGTCGCTTACAGGCATAATGGTAAGAATGCCCATCTCCTTGTGCAAACGTATCCAGGAGTCAGGCAATGTCATAACCGGGAAGTTGCGCGACAGCTCAAGACGTACCCGCTCAACACTAATCACGGGCCGCCGACGCAGAACGAAGCGCGGCAGTTCATGAATAGGACGACGTTCCCAGTCGAACGGCATTTCTTCTACGTCATAATCCTTGCCCAAGACAAGGTCGGGGGAGGGCCGCATCTTGACGACGACACTCCCCCGTAAGACCATCTGCAGTGCACCCTCGAAGCGGTCGAAGGCCGCACTAAGGCAAGTGCTAAGCAAGGCCTCCTGTTCTTCGTCGCTTAGCGCTTGCGCCATTAGGTCGCGTAACCCTAACAGGTGGTTAGCTACGTCCCCGGTAGTAATATTCATGCCTGTTGCTTAGCAAGCCCAAGAAGTTCCTCGCGCGGCAGGAACCCTACTTCAAGGCCGCGCCTGCGCAGGTACTGGTATAGCTCAACGCGTGTCATACTCTCGAAGTCGGGTTTGGGAGGTGCAAGTCGCGCTGCAGCAGTGGCACTGGCGTTGATAGGTTCGGCTGTCGGTATTCCTTCCGTCGGTACCTCCTCTGGCATTACTGGCGACTCTTGCGTAGCACCGTCGAGTTCTGCGGCAGTCTCCGAAGCCTCATCCTTAGTGTCCTCGTCCGCTAATAGCCCCTCTTCGCTGGCCTCTTGAGGGTTCCAGCCAATGACACGGAACCCCTTGAGGTGAAGTGCTATCGCGTATTGTTCGTCGGTGAGCGGCGTAGGCACCACATTGTCAACAGGGTTGCCGGTGCCGTCCAACATACGCACATTGCCCACCGCTACCCCCTGCTCGTTGAAAGCTACAAGGCCGGAGCCTATCCAGACCGCCTGCCCGGCGAACTTCTGAGCTACAAGCTTTGCCACCTTATTGCCCTCCTTGTCTATTACCCTATCCTATGCCGCGTCGCGTCCACGTATATGAGTAGTCGGCGCTGGTACCACCATACCCGTAGTCGGTGCCAGTGGTACCGGCGGGGCGAGTAACACGAACCTTAAACTGGTCGTTCGTAGTTCCTTCAAGCAGCAATGTGACTTCCAAGGAACCGGCGCTAAACTCCGGTGGTGCTGCTAAGCCGAACTCCTCATGGGTGATGGTAACGTCAACGCTGTCGCCAGCATCAAGGTCAACAATCCACCCTGCGCCAGAGACAGTGCGCACCTGTGTCTGTGCTACCAGTTCCCCCAAGCGTACCCCCTTGGCTGCGGGACACATCTGTGAAAGCTTGTCGAGGTTCATCCTCTTGCCTCCTTAGGCAAGGGGAGGGCGGGGGACAGTCGCCCTCACACCCTCCCCTTTGTTTCTCAGTTTAGCCCAAAGGCTTCCAACCCTGGTCCTGGACAACATTCGGGACGACGTTCTTTATCATCGCGTGCCAGTTCGGCTTGCGCACGCGCAGGTACCCGTACAGGTTGAGCAGGAAGGGAATCACAGGTTCGGTAACGGCCAGGGGCATCTTCATCAGCGGGAGCAGTTGCCGGAAGTCGATTGCTCCCTGTGCTGGGGCGGTAGACAAGCAGAAGATGGTCGTTGAACCGGTTACCCAGTGCCCGTCAATGGTAATAGTCTGCGGGCTGCCAGTGTAGGCTACCTCTTCGTGGAAGCGACAGTCAGCGCCAGAGGACGCGTCTACTGCTGACAAGTAGACGCGGTAGCCCGTGGGGACGACGGCGCCCGGTGACACGGATATCTGGATGGTCTTGCCTGCCTGGAGCGCCACTGCCGTAGCAGTGCTTGCTGCAGATTCACCGGTTTCCGATACCGCCGAGACACGCACGTAGTACGTGCCGGCAGGCAGGTTAGTCTGGTTGTAGATAGTCCCGGCGTTACCTGTTACTGAGTTCACTGTAGGTGCCGAAGGAGCAGAGGGGCCGACTGCGACGTTGGGAGCCTGCATCTCCCACCCCGCCCGCACGAATATGTCAGGGTGGAAGTCAATGACACCGTAAGCAGTGGCGAGGCTTGTCTGCGTCGCCCCCACCACTATCTTACCGTCAGCAGTCGTGGTGGGAACCATGATTCGCTGTGCGACTTGAAGTGCCGAGTCGATGTCGGCTTGACACATCGGATTATAGTACACCTCGGTGAGTTTACCGGCCTCTTTGTAGATTACGCCGGCGAGTAGGTGGAACAAGTCCTGCGTGTCCACTGCGTCGCCATGCGCATCCTGCACGAGGTCGCCACCCTGCGTTGCTATAATAGACTGCAGGCCGCGAATACGGGTGGAGAAGACGGTGTCATTACCCGTGAACAGGTCGGCCTCGATTCGTCCTAGGATTCGTCGAGTCCCCGCAGTTTCCTCTTCAGCCTCAGCCTCTTCGATGTTGTTCAGCAGGGTCAGCACGTGAGACACGGAACGCCTGTCGCGGTAGTACTTTACCTCGGCGTACCGCCGAGTCATTGTCGCTGTGACGATTTCGGGGTTAGCTGTCTCGGCTACGGCAACGCCGAACTCGCTGCCGTAGTCGGAGCGCTCTACCCACTGGTCCACCGTCGCGAAGACCGGCGACTTCCGTAGAGCCTTGAACAGCTTGACGTGCTCTTCGGTCCAGAGCACGTCCTGCAAGACCTTGTCCAGACTTTCCACCGTCAGGGCACGGCCACCGGTAAAGGTAGCCGCATCAGTGCCGTACCCCGACGTCAGCGACTTTATCAGCGCCTGCACGTGACCCAAGTCGGCCATCTGCTCAAACCCCGCAGGCGAGAAGTAGTCGCTCGGATTGAATGCCAGTTGGGGATAATCGGCCGCAGTTACAACGTCGCTATTCATCAGGATTCCTCCTTATCATTGATACCGCACTGGCGGCGAAGTGCCGCCGTTTGCAACCAGATTTGAGTACCCGGCCCCTGGTCAATGGCCTTCCGCAGTAGCGTCGCCTGTTCAGGGGTTAGCTTGCCCCCCCGAACGGCTTCGTCTACTCTATTGTGAAGCCCTGCCGCGTCAAACTCAACAGCAGCATCCCTAGCCGACTTGCGAATAGCATAGCCGGCCGGGCGTGCACCCAGCACCTGTTGCTGCTGTTGCAAGTGTTCGGTGAGCCTCTGCATCTCTTCCGCAACTCCCAGGACACCCTTCGCCACCGCTGCAAGCGACTTGCCGAAACGACGCATCTTCCGCTCAATATCGGCGTCAAACGCCTGCAGCACCTCTCGGAAAGCCGCGTCGGCTTCCAAGTAAGGGCCAACCACCGAACTCTCGCGCAGGGACTTAGTCAAGGTTCCTTCCAGCTCGCGCTTGCGACGCTTGGGGATTTGAAACCTCTCTTCTTCCTCCTCCTCTTCCTCCTCTTCTTCCTCACCCAAGACAGGCCCCTTCTTTCTTTCCCCTTCCTCTTCCTCCTCCTCTTCCTCCTCCTCTAAGTCGTCCAACATACTCGCCAGTTCATCGTCTGAAGGCAAGTCGTCTTCGTCCTCGTCCTCCGCCCGCAAACCAGGCTTACGCTTGCGGGCTTTAGTCTCAAGCTCATCAAGTGCGTCCAGAGTGTCTTCTTCCTCGTCGGTGTCCTCATCTTCCTCTTCCGCTGCCTTAGCGAGAACGCCGACAAGGCGCTTTAGAAGCGACTTGTTCATGTTCCTCCTCCGTTTCGCCCCACAATAGGGGCACTTGTTTAGCGCGACTGTGACTTCTCGTCTGCAAGCACTGCAACGCCATAAGGTGTCGCCAACCGCGCCGTGCAAGCTCTCGCGTTGTAAGACGCGTCCGCCCGACTCTGCAACAGGGTCGGCTCCACCTCCAGCAGTAAGCGTTTCTACGCCCTTAGCCAATACTAACACCGGAACGTCATTGCCGTCGGTGCCGTCGGCAAGCGCCGCGCTTAAAGACTTCGCGATTCGGGCGTAGGTGTTGACGTTGACGGGCGTGGGAGTAAGCGCCACCTTTGTGATTAGGGCACGCACAGTGGCAGGGTGAACGGTGCCATCAGCGGTGCGCACCGGTTCCTGCGCAACCCGCGCTCCTTGTAAAGAGAACCCCAGAGGGTACCCCGCTAGGAGTGTATGCCGTGCTTTCTTGAGGTCCTCGGAGGCAGACTTCTCCTCAACAATAGGGTCCACCCACCCTTTGACGTAGAAGGCATACTTTCCCTGCAGCACTCCTCCCAGCTTCTCGCTTATCTCCGGAAAGCGCTTCATTGCTTCGTCTACAGGGATAAGCTTAGCCTCCACTATCTTGCCAATAGGAGCATCACCATGGTCCCAGTTGAACACGCCCCGCTGCTTGAGCAGGTCAATGCTGTCAAGCAAGCCGCTTGCTTTGACGATTTCGTTCTGCAGGTCTACGGACTCATCTGAGGCGATTCCTTCCACCCAGATTCGCCCGTCATCGTCGGCAACGGCCTTGACCATTGGCGCTATAATAGTCCAGCTCAACGCTACTCCTCCTGTATGCTACCCCCTACAAGAGGGAACAGCTAGCTACGTCCTACCATTCAGGAACATACCGGTCCCACCAATAGCTTGCTGGTACCGCCGGAAGCAGCTCCCCTTCCTCAAGCTTCCTCTGCACTGTAGTTCGCATTGCGTCTGCGAAACTCATCTCCCCAGACTCGTAAGCCTCACTCAAGTCGTCATAGTCATATATGTAGATGCTACAGTTAGATTCCGCAAACACGTGAGGCCCCCTCGGTTTGCCAAAAACATAATATTCTCCAGTCTCGGGGTCCAGTCCGTAGATGTAGCCGTCAACGTAATGGAACTTCCAGCCCTCTACCATCTCCCCCAAGTCAACCTCTTCCTCTATCATGTCAGCCGCCTGCCGCCAAGGCTTCTTCGGCGCGAAACGCCCTCCTTGCCTGCTTCCTCTGGGGTGACGCTTTACCTTAGTCTCGTCCCAGGGGCGTCGTGGACCGAAAGACGCAGCTTTTCGCAAGGACTTCTCCAGTGCTTCACGCACCCCTTTAGAGACGAAGTCGTCCCACCAGTTCCTTGCGCCAACTTCCGGTCGCAGTTTCCCTTCATCAATCTTCCTCTGTATAGTCTCTCGCATTGCCCCTGTGAAGTCCAACTCTCCTGACTCATACGCCTCGCTCAGGTCATCATAGTCGGCTATAAGGCTGTCAGCATGTTCTATCACTTCAGCCCTAGGAGAATCCCCCATTCTCTCGCCGAAAACGTAATATTCTCCATCCTCCGGGTCCCTACCGTAGAGGAAGCCGTCAACAAAGTAGAAGTCCCAACCCTCTACCTTTCCCAAAGGAACTTCCTCATTCCTCAGCTCAGGCACCCGTCTCCAAGGCTTACTTGGGGCAAAGCGCCCTCCCTGTCTGCTTCCCTTAGGATAGCGCCTTACCTTAGTCTCGTCCCAAGGACGACGCGGGCCGAAGGGCACGGCTTTTCGCAGGGACTTCTCCAGCTCTTCACGCATGGCAGCAGGCATTAGCAACGTCCTACTTCGCAGCTCTTGCTTCTTGTCATTGTTCTTCATTAGCTTTACCTTCCTTCAAGCTCAGATCTCGACTTCCACTTAGCTAGCAAGTTAGACACCTTGGAGGGTACTCCCGAAGGCAAGTACACGTCATTGATCTGTGCGGGCCGGTTCCATCTCCCGCAGCCTTTCCAGCCAGGGAGATATCTTCT
>ERZ795046.3521-NODE-3521-length-12333-cov-128.618749_pt1 | contig 12333 bp, 9 predicted proteins | sample MGYA00375130_ERZ795046 | MGnify/ENA primary metagenome ERZ795046 (study PRJEB30175, sample SAMN05720202) | activated sludge metagenome | isolation source: anaerobic digester from wastewater treatment plant | place: Japan | collected 2015-05-15 ...
TTTGCCTGGTACGAATATTTTAGAGTGAGTAAAATATCATATACTGTTTGAAACAAAATTAACCTGAAATATTATCCTATACCCTTATAAAAATCTTTCCCCACTTTTTACCTTATTCTTTGCTCTATAACTTGCCTGATCTCTTGCGTCTCTGCATCATAGCAATACACTACTATATTTACATTATCTTCGTCCCATTCATTTGATAATGTATAATTGTATGTTTTTTCGTAGCTGTCATTAGCTAGACAGTTTGCACATATCGTATCTCCCCAAATATTTGTTATACTTCCTCTTAGAACATGATTATGCACATAGTCTGGTATATCTGGTGTAGAACCATATAATGGATTATTATTTTTTTGATAATCTATTATGCTATCTTCTGTGAATAATGCTACAAGCATTAGTGGGCTATCAAAAGGACTTAAAATATCTGTATTAATAGTGCAATTAAAATTTCTATTTAATTCGTTATATTGAGTTGTGATACTAATATTAACAGTTAATTGCTCTGATAGTCTATCATTTACTATGCTGCCCCATTCATTTGGTGATATTAGTTGGCTACCTAATAGTTGAACTCTATCTACCATGCCACTAGGGTATGTACTAACTCCAAATGACGTGTTAAGGATATTACCTTCTTCTGTTCTAAAATCTGTCATGTAATTTGGTGATACTAAGTTAGCAAAATTGCCAGAATGTATTGCAATTATTGTAATTTTACCTGGATAAAGTTGCTGTAGATTTTCTGCTATATGTGAAGCTTCTGGGCAGTTTGGGCATAAATGGCCAGTGAATTCCTCTATGAGAACACGCTTAACGTTATTATTAATAGTTGTATCAGTATTTGTATTTTGTTGTGTATAAGGTGGTTCTACTTTATCACAACCAGCTAAGGCTATGATAACTAAAAATATTAAACTTAATATTTTTTTCATAATTTTATTTTTTAAAATGTTGTAGAGATATTTATTCCAATACCATAATATGCAGGTGTCCATCTACATACACCTCCTACACAAGTGATACCTTCTTTTACTTTGCCATAGGAAACAGATATTCTTGTAGCATTTTGCACATACGATACCCCTGTTAAGTAGAAATGCTGTCTATCATCTTTGTTTGGATTTCCATAATTATATTCATCTTGTAAAGAAATAAACCATTTTGATGTTATAGCAAATTCTACCAAACCGCCAAACCAGTTTTTATCGTGTTGTTCTTTATATTCATGTGCTAATTGGACTTTTATGCTGTTTTTTTTATTGAATTTATAATTTAGATCTAACACACCACAGTGAATGTAGAAAGTACCATCGCTATGTCCTTCGATTACATCACTATTATAAACGGTATAATTATATAAAAAATTTAATTTTAGATTTTTGCTCATGCGTTTATCTATAATAAAATCAGCACTTTCAAAAAAAACAGTTTTATCAATTTTAAAAAATTCAGAATTATAGCCATCTGTTCCAGAAGCCATTATAGGTGTAGTATCATTTATTTGTTTATGGTCTATATTGTGCATACGGGAATAATTAATTTGTATTTGTGTACCATAATTGCCTCCTAATGCTGTATTTTTGGGTATTGTGAAATTTCCTTGTCCTGAGAATGCCCATTCACCTATAGCTTGGCTAGCATAAGGATAATTTTTTACTAAAATATAATTTTGTGGTTGAGTGAGTGCAGGAATATAGTTGATAATACTTCTAATGCCCGATTCATTTCTAAGCATTCTAAAGTCTAAATTATCCATTCTATGTGCTGCTAAATATATTCCCCAGTTATTTCCAAAAAATGTTATATCTGTGTGTGCACCATTGCCCTTACGATAAATGTAATTATTTACTTTTGATGGATCTTGAGATTTAAAGGCTATTTCAGTATTCCATAGCATAAATGGTGAGGATAATTGATATCTAATAGCCCAAATACCTATATTTTCTGGTAATTTATATAAAGGATCTTTATCTTCTTCATATTTACTGACAAAAGAAGTCCCTAGACTGAAATTCCATTTACCTTCTGACCATTTTTTGTTTAATTTGTTAACATTTATTTCTCCATCGACGCCTCTAATATAATTTCCTGTATTTCCCCAAAAAAATTTTTGTGTTCCTATCAAGCCTTTGACAATTAAATAATCTTTCATCTGATATGAAATTTCTATTCCATCTATAGCATTGTCTATACCTAAGGATCTATCTTCATATGTTCGCAATGCCAATCCTAATCCAAACTGATCATAAATATGGCCCGCTTTTATTTTAAGGTTATTATTATTGGATTGATATGCTATATATCTATGAGCTATTCCTATACCTTTGGTCTGTGGATCATAGCCAACCATTGCAGGCAGGTAACTCTCAAACCTTAATCCTGCTGAAATATTTTTATTACTATAAAAAATTGATAAATATGCATTATTGCCAAATTTCTCTTTAGGTTGATATGCATTTATACTTGAATCATTCAAAAAATACATCGCATCTAATTGAAAATCTCCATTTATTTGTCCCCAGTTATGTTCATTTTGTCCAAATGAGATTTTAACACTTATTAATGTGATTATGATTATTAAATAGTATTTTATTTTTATCATAAAAATTTTTTGATATTTGCAAATTTAATAGTTTTTTAATGGACTTATTATTTATTTAGGAAATCTTTTACAGTATCATAAGCTGCATTAATAGATTTATCGAGATCTTCGTTTATGATGGTAACATCAAAGTATGGTTCCATAGATAGTTCAAATTTAGCACGTTCTATGCGTTTTTTTAAGGTTTCTTCATTTTCAGTATTTCTATTTTTCAATCTTTTTTCTAATTCTTCTATATTAGGAGGTTTTATGAAAATAGCTAAAGCATTTTCGCCGAAAATATTTTTTAATTTTATTCCCCCTTTTACATCTACATCAAATATTGGATATTTGCCATCGGCTATTATTCTATCAATTTCTGTTTTTAAAGTACCGTAGAATAGTCCAGGATACACTTCTTCGTATTCTATAAATTCATTGTTGGCTATTTTATTTTTAAATTCATCAATATTAAGGAAATAATAATCTTTGCCATTTATTTCATTATTTCTGGGTGGACGACTAGTAGCAGAAATAGAAAATTCTAAAGGTAAACCTTTATTGATCAAAGATTGTACTATTGTAGTTTTGCCTGCACCACTGGGAGCTGACACAATTATATATTTTTCTTTCATAGTACATTACTTAATTGCTCTTTTATCTTTTCTATATCGTCTTTTATATTTACAATTATTTGTTGTATAGCCAAATAATTGCTTTTATTACCTAGTGTATTTACTTCTCTCAAAATCTCTTGTGATATGAAAGTTAATTTTTTGCCTTTTGATAAATTTATATTGTCTTGCAATTCTTTCTCGAAATATGATAGGTGTCCTGTCAACCGTTGAAGTTCTTCATTTATATCTAATCTATCTAAATAATAAAGTATTTCTTGTTCTAATCTATTATGGTCTATTTCGATATTGTCTGGAAGTTGTTTAGTGAGATTTATTAAATCTTCACGAATTTTTTTGTCTCTTTCTTCTTTTAGAGCAATTATTTTTTCTGTATTAATTTTTATTATATTTATCTTATCAGAAATATCTTTTTGCGTCTTTTCTCCTTCTTGTTTACGATATTCTATAACTTGAGTAATAGCATTTTCTAAACTATTATTTATTATTTCTATTTCTGCATCATTTAATTTATTTTTATCTATTTCGAAAACACCAGGTAGTTTTATCAGAGTAGCAAGTGGATTTTCCATTTCATTAATTTGATATTTAAATGAAAAATTATTTACTTGATTTAAATATCCATATAGAACATCTTCGTTTAGTGTAGGTATAGGACTTCCTTTTTGCATATCGTAGTTTATATAGAAATCTATTTTGCCTCTTATCAATTTATTAGCTAATAAATTACGAATATCTATTTCTAAACTTTTCAGTGATTGAGGAGTACGGATATTAATATCTATATTTTTGGAGTTTAGGCTAGTAATAATAATTTCGTATCCTGTATTAAAAATAGTAAATTTATCACTACCATATCCTGTCATTGAATATAACATATTTTTTTTACAAATTTAATAGGTATTTTTTAAACAGAAATTTATTAAGCGTTTAATTAACAACTAAATTATTACAATGAATGTATTAATAATAGCTATATTTTTTATGAGTATAATTTTGTTTTAATAAATTAAGAAAGGTCTCTGGGGTAATGCGGATTTGAAAAAATGTTTTTTAAAAATAATCTGTTTTTTGTTTAAATTAATTAATGATATATATTTAATAAATTTAAAATATTAAATACCTTTATTGATGAATATTTTATAGAAATATTTTCAAAATTTTTAATTTTTATTAATTTTCTTTATAAGCATTAATTTGAAAAGAAATAATTGATATTTTTTTTGATTAATATATCATTACTTAATTTAAACATTAAAAAATTTTAATCTGTTTCAACCTTAAGTTCAAAAAGTTCCAGATATTATCTCAGACCTCATGGTGAGATTCATTAAAAATTATCAGGGCTAAAGCCCGATCAATATATTTATTAAGTCCACGACCTTTAGGTCGTGGTTAATGTAAGTTAGAGTTAGATAGCAAAATAATATAGAAAGAGGTATTATTTCAAAAAACATATTGTAGGGGCGTATTACCATACGCCTAATTATATTCAACCCTTAGGTCAGATAGCCAAGTGACAGATATTAACCCTGACCTTTAGGTCAGGGTATGACAAAGAAAGAGGTGTGGGCTTTAGCCCTGATAAACATATTTATTAATTTACTTTTCTTTATCAACCACACAAAGAAAAGTCTCCACTGTAGAAATGCCATATTAATTCAAACAGAAAATTAATTTTGAAGTTATTCCATTGGCCCAAAAATATTTAGAAAAATTTTATCATCTAAATACCTATTTCAATTACAGAAATTTATTATACCCAACCTAATAATAATTGTGCTAATATTGCTATTGTGAAAGCTAAAACAATTTTGATACCTTTAATAAGCAAAAAAGTTTTCCATGATTCTGCTAATAGAGGTAAGCCAGCATGTCCATCCTGAGTGATACTGCTAGCTAAAAGTACTGATATTGGGACAATACCGCTTAAGTATAGACTTATAAATATAAAATGTGGTCCAGAGGCTGGAATTAATCCAATAATTATAGCTATTAAAATTGTCAAATACACATTATCGTGAATCCATGTTCCTATATTTACGTAATTATCTATAAGATTTACTCCAATTAATCCTACTAAAATCCAGAAAAATAAACGAGGAAAATGTTTTTTAATAATATGACCCCACAAGTGCTCTTCGATAAAATGATCTGGTAATTTCAATATCGGATAAATCATCAATACTGAGACTATACCTAGTAAATAATTCAAAATTATCTCTGGTGAAAACGTTTCAGTATGATTAGTATGCTCTGTATTTGGTAATAAAATAATAATAATAAACAAAAGGAGCAAAAATAACAGTAAAGCTCTCGACAAGCTCAAATGTTTGAAATTCTCTTTTATAGTACTAGATTTTATATCCTCATAGTCATGTTGGTGTATTACTAAATGTTTTTTTTCTGTTGTGAAAGTATGATTTTTAGTGATTTTATCTAGTACAATTCCCGCAATCACAGATAGTATAAATAATAAGCCAAAAATCAACAAAGTTTTTAAAGGCATTATACCTAACATAGCGAAACTTTCATCTCCTGTAGTAGCTATAAAATTAGCTAGTAGAGCCCCGATAGTTATTTCACCATGAGTATAAAGAGATACTACAAAAAAACTTCCCATACATCCTGGTAAAATACCTAATAAGCTGCCCGCTAAAACACTTTTCCAGCTTTTATCTTTAATATTTAGAAAAAATTTCCCTTTGGTTCTTATATTTAGATATTCTATTAAAAGCATCATTACTATCACAAAGCTAGTTATTTGTAAAGCATTTAATAGTACTGGCAGCCACTCATGGATGAAATTGCTCATATTATTCAATATTTTTTAGAAAAATTGGTTCGATAACGTTTATTGTTGGTAAAATATTTAGTTTAATATTTAACTGTCCAACAATAAATAAAATTTATTTTTATAAAATTACGCTCTTTTAGTATTTACTCTACCACAAACCTCCCCCTGAACAACTTCTCCCCTTCTTTGCCTGTCAAAACGCATTGATCGCAGGTCAATTCATACACATAAACCCCAGCAGACAAATTACTTCCATCGATTTCCACTGTATTTCCATCAATTTCATTTATTTCCATTACTACCTTTCCTGTAACATCTGTAATAAGCAATCTGTATTTTTCATTTTTAGGATTATCAAAAGTTATTATTGCCTTTTCTGTGAATGGATTGGGGTATATTGAGAGTAAATTGTAATTTTCTATTTCATTTATTCTATTCGGCGTATTTGTTAATTTCACTACCCAAGCGTCCTTACCACCATGTTTTCCCGATACATTGCCGTCATTGGAAAATGTTTCACCAGCCACAATAAATCCCCCATCACTTGTCTGCTGGATGGAGTATGCCACATCCACATTCGTTCCGCCGAGGCATTTTTGCCATAGAATTGTTCCTGAACTGTTAAGTTTCACTACCCAATAGTCATAATATTCATGATTTCCTGATACATCTCCGTCATTGGATTTTGTTTTACCAGCAACAATAAATGCACTATCACTTGTCTGTTGGATGGAGTATGCATAATCTTCATATGTTCCGCCGAGACATTTTTGCCATTCAATATCCCCTGAACTGTTAAGTTTCACTACCCAATAGTCACCACCTCCATGATTCCCCGATACATTGCCGTCATTGGACTCTGCGTAACCAGCCACAATAAATCCCCCATCAATTGTCTGTTGGATGGAGTATGCCTCATCTACATTTGATCCGCCGAGGCATTTTTGCCATAGAATTGTACCTGTACTGTTAAGTTTCACTACCCAATAGTCATAATTTCCATGGTTCCCCGACACATCGCCATCATTGGATAATGTGTAACCAGCCACAATAAATCCCCCATCACTTGTCTGCTGAATGGAGTTTGCTCTATCATCATTTGTTCCGCCTAGGCATTTTTGCCATAGAATATTCCCTGAGCTGCTAAGTTTCACTACCCAAGCGTCACTACGCCCTTGATTTCCCGATACATCGACGTCATTGGACTTTGTATAACCAGCCACAATAAATCCACTATCAATTGTCTGCTGGATGGAGTATGCATAATCTTCAGATGTTCCGCCGAGACATTTTTGCCATAGAATATTCCCTGAGCTGTTAAGTTTCACTACCCAAGCGTCAACACCATGATTTCCCGATACATCTCCATCATTGGACAATGTGTAACCAGCCACAATAAATCCCCCATCATTTGTCTGCTGGATGGAGTTTGCCATATCATAATTTGTTCCACCGAGGCATTTTTGCCATAGAATATTCCCTGAGCTGCTAAGTTTCACTACCCAAGCGTCACTACGCCCTTGATTTCCCGATACATCGACGTCATTGGACTTTGTATAACCAGCCACAATAAATCCACTATCAATTGTCTGCTGGATGGAGTATGCATAATCTTCAGATGTTCCGCCGAGACATTTTTGCCATTCAATGACTGGTGCCTGTGCATAGGATTTATAATTTACCCCATTAAATAATATTAATGCTAAAAGCATTGTAATAAATGTAATACTCCTCACGGGGTCCTTGTGAGTATTTCTTGATGTAAATTTTGAATTTTTCATATCCATTTAATTTTTATGGTTTGACACATACAAAATTATAAAAATTTTTTAAATAAAAAAAATTTTTTAAATAAAAAAAATCATTGTTGTCCGATAAAAAATTTTTAAGAAAAGGAGTTAAAAAACTTTCTTAATATATAGTATTTTTGTTTAAATAACTAAAAACTATAATATTATGGGCAAAAGTAGTCATTTTTTTGGACAATCTGTTTTCGGACAGCTGATTAGGTTAATAGATAATTCAATAATCATTAATTCTGTAAGGAAGTATGATTCAGATAGATATGTAAAGCGATTTACGACCAAGGACCATCTAATAAGTATGCTATTTTGTACTTTTGCCAAGTGTACATCACTTCGTGAAGTAACGGGAGCAATGCTTGGATTATCAGGCAAAACACATCATTTTCAGTTAAAACATATTCCATATAAAAGTACGCTTGCTGACGCAAATAAAAGAAGAACAAGCGATGTTTTTGGAGATATTTATTATTCACTTTTAAGGCGATATAAAAATTATATTTCGGACAGCCGAATTAAAGATGTGATAAACAAGCAAATAGAGATATTTGATAGTACAACCATCAGTCTTTTTCAAGATATTTTAAAATGCGTTGGACGAAAACCCAATAATGGAAAACGCAAAGGAGGCATAAAAGCACATTCCATAATAAATGTTGATGAAAAAGTTCCTAAGATGGTTTGGTTCACACATTCGGCAAGACACGACCATTTTTTGCTTGATAAATTGGAACTCAATGCTAACACAATTTATGTATTCGACAAAGGATATAATGATTATAAAGCCTTTAAAAAATTTGTCGAAAATCAAACAGGATTTGTAACGCGACTTAAAGATAATGCTGTCTATGATACAGTTTTAGACAAAGAAATTGACGAAAATATTCACAGCGGTGTTTTGGAAGATAAAATAATAGAATTAGAAGTAAAAGAACAAAATCAAATTTCAAAGATAAAATTAAGAAAAATAGTCTTTTATGATAGAAAATTGAAACGTAGGTTTGAATTTTTAACAAATCTATTTGAAATGCGTCCTGATTTAGTTTCAGCCATTTACAAGTTAAGATGGCAAATCGAGACACTATTCAAACAACTCAAACAAAACTTTCCATTAAAATATTTTTTAGGAGATAATGAAAATGCTATAAAAATACAAATATATTGTGCATTAATAGCAAATTTACTTATGACAATTATCCAAAAACAACTAAAACGAAAATGGGCATTTTCCAATTTGGTAAGTTTTTGTAGAATACATCTTTTTAACTATATTAATTTAATGCAATTTTTAGAAATGCCAAATAAAGACTGGCTCACATCACAAATTCAAATGGAACAACTAACTTTATTTTAGGGGGGCTTACTTTTAAAAAAAGCAAATTTTTAAAAAATATTTTATTGATAATCAATATATTAGATTTTATTATTATCTATTTTTTATTTTTATCAGACAACAATGAAAAAAAATTTTTTTTATCTTTTTTTTAAATATTTATATTTAAGGTTCTATAACGTTTATTGTGGATAAATTATTTAGGTTAATATTTAACTATCCAATTATTGTTATTAATCCACAAATGAACACAAATGAGAACAAATTATAAATTAAATTGATTAGTTGATAATTTGAGACGAGGAGACTGTGAGACGGGGAGAGGAGGAGAGAGGGAGATGATGTGATGAGTGATAAGTGATGGAGTTGACTAGTTTATGTTGTATAATAAGATAATAGCTGTAAATTAATTAACAAATGCACTCAAAAAACTAAATCATCAGTGATAATTTGTGTAAGTCTGTGGATGAAATTATAGACATTGCAGGTTAGATATTTATTGTCCACAAATACACTCAAATTAAAAATTTAATCCTAAAACCTTTTAATCCCCCAAATGATAGTTCAGACAATTCACCCCGTGAGATATAAAATAAAAGATACATTCAAAGTAGAATAGTAGTTATCTCACGGCGTAAATTTCTATCATCCTCTGTGTTCTTTGTGTCTTCTTTGTGAACTTTGTGGTTAATATTTTAACTGTCCAACAATAAATAAAATTCATTTTTATAAAATTACGCTCTTTTAGTATTTACTCTACCACCAACCTCCCCCTGAACAAATTCTCCCCTTCTTTGCCTGCCACAGCGCATTGATCGCAAGTCAGTTCAAACACATAAACCCCAGCAGACAAAGTACTTCCATCTATTTCTACTCTATCTCCATAAATATCATTAATTTCCATTACTACCTTTCCTGTAACATCTGTAATAAGCAATTTGTATTTTTCATTTTTCGGATTATCAAAAGTTATTATTGCATTTTCTGTGAATGGATTGGGGTATATTGAGAGTAAATTGTAATTTTCTATTTCATTTATTCTCATCGGCTCATTTGTTAAGTTTCACTACCCAATAGTCACTACCTCCATGACGCCCCGACACATAGCCGTCATCGGACCATGTTTCACCAGCCACAATAAATCCCCCATCACTTGTCTGCTGAATGGAGTTTGCATAATCATCAAATGTTCCTCCGAGGCATTTTTGCCATTCAATATCACCTGAACTGTTAAGTTTCACTATCCAAGCGTCTCTATATCCATGAAACCCCGACACATCGCCGTCATTGGAATATGTTCCACCAGCCACAATAAATCCCCCATCACTTGTCTGCTGGATGGAGTTTGCTTCATCTGTACTTGTTCCGCCGAGGCATTTTTGCCATTGAATATCTCCTGAACTGTCAAGTTTCACTACCCAATAGTCACTCTCTCCATGATTCCCCGACACATCGCCGTCATCGGAATTTGTGTAACAAACTACAATAAATCCATTATCACTTGTCTGCTGCATTGAGTATGCATAATCCCAATTTGTTCCGCCGAGGCATTTTTGCCATTCGATATCCCCTGAACTGTTAAGTTTCACTACCCAAGCGTCATAAGATACATGATTCCCCGACACATCGCCGTCATTGGACTCTGTACTGCCAGCCACAATAAATCCCCCATCACTTGTCTGCTGGATGGAGTATGCTTTATCCCAATTTGTTCCGCCGAGGCATTTTTGCCATAGAATATTCCCTGAGCTGCTAAGTTTCACTACCCAAGCGTCTCTATCTCCATGATTCCCCGACACATCACCGTCATTTGACCATGTTTTACCAGCCACAATAAATCCCCCATCACTTGTCTGCTGGATGGAGTTTGCTTCATCTGTACTTGTTCCGCCGAGGCATTTTTGCCATTGAATATCTCCTGAACTGTCAAGTTTCACTACCCAAGCGTCACTACTTCCATGATTCCCCGACACATCACCGTCAATGGAATTTGTGTAACAAGCTACAATAAATCCCTCATCACTTGTCTGCTGAATGGAGTTTGCCACATCAACATTTGTTCCGCCGAGACATTTTTGCCATTCAATATCACCTGAACTGTTAAGTTTCACTATCCAAGCGTCACTATCTCCATGATTCCCCGACACATCGCCGTCATTGGAATTTGTGTAACCAGCCACAATAAATCCCCCATCACTTGTCTGCTGGATGGAGTATGCCCAATCATCATTTGATCCGCCGAGGCATTTTTGCCATTCAATGGTTGGTGCCTGGGCAAGGGATTTATTATTGACCCCATTAAATAATATTAATGCTAAAAGTATTGTAATAAATGTAATATTACTCACAGGGTCATTGTGAGTATTTCTTGATGTAAATTTTGAATTTTCCATATCCATTTTAATTTTTTATGGTTTTACATGCTAAATTATAAAAAATTTTTAATTAAAAAATTTTTTAATCCTTACCCATATAAAACGTTATATAACCGAAAAAATGGTTCTATTTTTTTAAAAAATTATATACTGTTTTCCCTATATCAGCAGGACTATCTATAATATTAATACCACAAGATTTTAAATAATTTTTTTTAGCTTGAGCAGTATCATCTTTACCACCAATAATAGCACCAGCATGTCCCATGGTACGACCTTTGGGAGCAGTTACACCTGCTATAAAGGCAAATACTGGTTTTAGTGGATGCTCTTTTACGAAATCAGCCATTTCATTTTCAGTATTTCCACCGATTTCACCAACTACGACAATTGCTTCAGTGTTATCATCATACATAAAAAGTTCGACTATTTCTTTCATAGAACTTCCTAGAATAGGATCTCCGCCTATTCCTACACCTGTAGATTGTCCTAATCCTAATTCTGTAAGTTGATAAACTACTTCGTAGCTTAGAGTCCCACTTCTGCTTACTATACCAATAGTTCCTTTTTTATGGATGAATCCTGGCATTATTCCTACCTTGGCTTCTTCAGGTGTTATTAAGCCAGGACAGTTAGGACCTATGAGTCGTGTTTTTGTATTTTTGAGAAATGCTTTTACTTTAATCATGTCTTGCACTGGTATCCTCTCTGTGATGCATACAATCAGATCTATACCAGAAGCTGCAGACTCTATAATAGCATCTGCTGCGAAAGGTGCTGGCACAAAAATTATTGATA
>ERZ795046.3526-NODE-3526-length-12317-cov-4.089137_pt1 | contig 12317 bp, 14 predicted proteins | sample MGYA00375130_ERZ795046 | MGnify/ENA primary metagenome ERZ795046 (study PRJEB30175, sample SAMN05720202) | activated sludge metagenome | isolation source: anaerobic digester from wastewater treatment plant | place: Japan | collected 2015-05-15 ...
GTCGAACAACGGTCCCAACTATGGGCAGACAAAGCGAAGGAGCTTAACTGATGGACCCCCGTATCAATCGTCATACCGGCAAGCCTCACGAACATAAGCGTGAAATTGAGCGCCGCCTTCGACAAGCGGACTTGAAAAAGAAGAAGGAGACTAAGTAATGTGCGGCTTAGTGGGTATTGCGGGCAAGCTGGAGACTAAAGATGAAGCGATGATGAAGCGTCTGCTCGTCTTTGATTACTTCCGTGGCCCAGACTCGACCGGATTGGCGTCTATCCGTAACAACGGTGATGTCAAGATAGCTAAGGGGGCTGTCAGTCCTCTTGATCTCTTCGATACGAAGAAGTTTCAGGAAACCAACAACGGCTTCCCGTCTATCGCATTCATCGGTCATAACAGGCTGGCAACTAAGGGCGGCGTGAACAACACTAATGCTCATCCGTTCCAGTATGACCACATTGTTGGCGCACACAATGGCACGTTGGACCAGTCGTCATGGAACGCACTTGAAGATGCTATCGGCGAGAAGCACTCCGTCGACAGCATGGCTGTGATACACGCCATTGCTAAGCTCGGTATCGAGGAAACTGTAAAGCTCCTCCAAGGTGCTTGGGCGCTTACTTGGTATGACCTTAATGCTAAGACTATTAACTTCCTACGCAACAAGGAACGTCCTCTGTGGATGGCCTACAGCAAGAAGTTTGATCGTCTGTTCTGGTCGTCTGAGTGGGTGACAATGGATGCTGCTCTCCGCACTGCCTCGAAACATCAAGACTACGAGATGTATGTGGAGGCCGACACTAACTATCAGTATTGGAGCGTTAAGCAGGACTGGTGGTATCGGTTCGACATTGAGCAGCTTAGGGCGGGAGGTGACTCACTACCCAAGCCCAAGGTCAAAGAGCTTAAAGGAAAGGAGCCTGCCCCGGCTGTGTCGTACACTTGTGGGGTGTCAAATTTTCCCAACCGAAGCTCAACTACGACTTCGACGACGACTACGAAGACGACGACTCCCTCCGGCAGTGGCTCCACTCATTCCCACGCCTCAACTAAACGAAGGGACTGCGTTAATCTTGAGGGTAGCGCCACCTCCCCCTTTGGTGGTTTCCTCAGTCGAGAGCAGTTTGACGCTCTTGCGAAGTACGGTTGCTCGTGGTGCACCGCTAGTGTGGAATATGACGAACCGGGAGTAACTGTGTTTGAGTCTCAAGGAGCTGTTCTCTGCCCGTCGTGTTCGGTAGAGGACGGGACTACGAGAATGTATGTTCACGATCTTGACCGTATTGCAGGATGATCTACTATGCCAAACGTCACAATACAGGGTAACTCAGCAACGCACACAGATTACTGGACTGGTTCTGCGTTATCAGAGGAGCAGTTTCTGGCTGCACCGAACCATCTTAGGCACAAATATCCGTCGAAAGACCCTATTAAGGAGGAAGACATGGAGCCTCAAGTTCCAATGGAAGGATTTACTTTCGGGTGTGATCCTGAACTGTTTATTTTCAACCCTGACGGGGAACCTGTGAGTGCAGAGGGTATAATTCCCGGCTGTAAGCACAACCCTTACAAGGTAGACAAGGGGGCGGTTCAACTTGACGGAACAGCAGCAGAGTTCAACATTGATCCGGCAGCGACGTTCGCCGAGTTCGATGACAACATTACTACTGTTTTGAAACAGCTCAAGGGGTTTCTTCCTAAAGGCTTCACCCTGAAAGCTGTTCCTTCTGTGACATTCTCTGAGGCAGAATGGGACAAGATTTCAGACGAGGCGAAGGAGTTGGGTTGTATGCCTGACTTCAATGCGTGGCAGGGCGATCTAAACCCTCCGCCTGATCCTATGGCCAATCCTCGTACTCGCTGTGCAGGAGGCCATCTACACGTTGGTTGGACGAACGACGCAGACCTCACTGACATTTCGCACATCATGAATGGCCGCGATCTGGTTAAGCAGCTCGACTATTACTTGGGCGTGTGGTCCCTCCAGCGGGACAATGACCCTACTCGACGCTCCTTATACGGCAAGGCTGGTGCTTGTCGCTTCAAGCCGTATGGTGTAGAGTATCGGGTGTTGTCAAACTTCTGGATCATGACCAAGACCCAGAGGCTTGCTGTGTGGAACCGCATGAACCAAGCCATCAAGGATATGCGCAAGAGCTTCTTCCCTGATGCTCGTATGAAGGGTCTTACAAAGTACAACTTCAACGAAGCCGTCATTCGATCTATTAACCACTCTGTACGGGACCCGAATTTGGAGAAGGTGTTTCGGTTCCCCATTTCGACTATTGACACTAACTATCGGAGGTAGTAATGGCTGACTACAATAACTTCTTCGAGACTAAGAAGGAGGCCGAGATGCGATTGAGAGGCACCGTAGTTCTATACGACGGATTGCCTTATTATGTCGTAGGTATTGGCGATCACAAACCGGATGGCATCTTTCGGATTTATCTTGATCCGCTAAGTAATAAAGAGATGACTATCAATAACTACACGGGATTGCCGAGCTATGACATGGTTCCGCCGGGGCACACTCTGGGCGGACTATATGACTCTTTCATGGAGAAGAACCCTAAAGCTCCTTTGATCCGCAAGATGATGAACTCTCCTAAGTTCAATAAGTTCCGGCCCTTCCCGCTCGGTATGTGTAACATGGACAACACCGTATACTATATCGAACGTCAGCCTACTCGTCGGACAGAGCAGGGTCTCACCCAGAACATGCTGAACATTACCGATGTTACCTTATTCCAAGGTAAGGGCGGACGGGGTGTGCCTAGTTCATATTTTAACATGCACGGCGATGATTTCAAGGCATGTATTCTTGGTGACTATCCAACCGCAAACTCCTGCTTGGCAGCTATGAAAAACCCTAAGGTTAAGAATAATGCTGCCGCATTCCACCGGGAGTTTGCGTTCGTTCGTGGTCCTCTGGATACCCTCTACTTAGGGTATAAGGATAACGTCATTGGAGTTCTACCGAACAGTGACCTGTCCTCCCTCACGATTGGACGAGAGTTTGCCTATACTCGCGAAGTCGTCGAGTCTCTCGGACTATTTTCTACGATCAACATTCAGTCGTAACACAGGAGATTACAGTGGCTCATCAACCGTTCAAAACAGAGGAAAATCGTCCCGTCGTTTATCCTCCGCTTGGTCTACTCCTTAAGAGGAAGGCGACTAAAGGAACGATCGGTCTGGAGATCGAGTGCGAAGGAAACAAGTTCCGCAAGGAGACTGTAGTGGCTCCGTGGACCTATCATCAAGATAACTCCTTGCGTGGCCAAGACAATGCCGAATACGTTCTATCTAGGCCGCTAGAGTTCGATAAGATACCAGAAGCTCTGGATAAGCTGTGGGCCATGTTCGAGGCTTATGGAACAATACTTAGCGACAGCAATCGCACTAGCGTTCATGTTCACTTGAATGTCCAGAATTGGTATCTCAATCGCCTGACGTCCTTCTTTGCTATGTATTTCTGCGTGGAGGAATTGCTGACTGCTTGGTGCGGTGAACACCGTATCGGTAACTTGTTCTGCCTCCGGGCCAAGGATGCTCCGGCTATCATTTCTCAACTGCGTAAGTTCATCACTAACGACGGACACCACATCATTAATGATGGGTTCCACTACGCTGGTCTGAACGCTCAAGCGTTGTTTAAGTTCGGCTCCATAGAGATCAGGACTTTGAGAGGCCCGACGGATAAGCAAGTGATCCTTGATTGGGTGTCTATTCTTGAACGGCTATATACCCTGTCTGCCGAGTATGATGATCCTCGCGACATCTGTGGTTTGTTTTCTTCGGGAGGCCCGCTCACTTTCCTTAGCTCTTTGCTCGGACCACAAGAAGTAACCTTGCGTAATGGTATCAGCTATACGGATGATATGATCCGCGATGCCATGTACTACGGTATTCGTCTTGTGCAAGACCTTGTGTATTGCCGAGATTGGTCAACGTATAAGCCGACTCCGATCAAGCCTGATCCGTTCCAGCGTGATCCTTTGGAGGTTATGGAAGCAGTCGCAGCGGCTACCGTGGACCCGCAGATTTATAACTATACTCTGAACGGTGGTAACATAACGTGGGGTTTAATACAGCCTGCCCCTATGCCGATGGTTCAGCCGGGTCCACCGCTTCATGCCGACGAAGCAGACACACTCATTGATGAATGGGTAGAAGACTATGAGCCGGAGCCTGACTTCGATGATGATGATGACGATGAATAAGGAGTAAATTCAATGCGTTATAGAGTATTACCTTACCGTCAAGGAAGCGTTAGTGCATCAGCATTGGCCCACCTTCTTGGGGGCTTAGTCCTTAAACTGGAAAACTCCAAGTACAGGGCAAAAGCCGAAGACCTCATCATTAATTGGGGTAACACTACGCAGACGTTTGATGTTCCTTATCTCAATCCATCAGCCAAGATTAAGACAGCCTCAAACAAGTTGAACTTCTTCAACAACATGAAGGAACATGGATATGATACGCTCATTCCTAGATTTTGGACGCACCGTAATCAGATACCTGATAATGCTTATCCTGTTGTGTGTCGCACTGTTCTTGCTGGGCACAGTGGTGTTGGTATCGTCATTGCTGAGTCTGCAACTGACTTGGTGGACGCTCCCCTTTATGTTGAGTATGTAAAGAAGCAGGACGAGTACCGTATTCATGTCGGATGTTACGTAGAAGACGGTCAGCCTAAGCCTGTGGTAATCAGCCAGCAGCGCAAAGCTCGTAAGCTGTCTGTCCCCGACGACAAGGTAAACTGGAAGGTTCGTAATGTTGCTAATGGTTTTTGCTACGTAAGGAACGGTGTTGACACTCCGCTTGCTGTGGTAGAGGCCGCTATTAAAGCGTTCATGACCACCGGGCTTGACTTCGGTGCTGTCGATGTGATCTGGAATGCTCAGAAGGAGAAGCCTTATGTCCTCGAAATTAACACTGCTCCGGGCCTCGAAGGCCAGACCATCGCCGATTATGCGGCCTTTTTCTCAGGAGACCTTTAACGATCCACGAGACTTTTGCAGTTGCCCACCGTGTAACTCTGACCTTGCTTACATCGCACCATGTCGATTTAGCTTGACAAGCTCTCCTAATCTTGGTATAATGTAGTTAGAAGGTAGAGAGTATGCGAAACACACATCCTTGGGATGCTGCACATCGGTCATATAAGAAATATCGATGAGTATCCTCGCGAGAAGAGAAACTTATACGCTCGACTAAAAACACAGCTAGAGTTAAAAATCTAGATCACACGATAACGCCAGAAGACATTCCTATTCCCGCAAATTGTCCAGTATTAGGAATAACCCTTACGAACATAGGTAAAGCTGATACTTGCCCATCCGTAGACAGGATAAACTCTAAGGGCGGCTATACCCCGGACAATGTTCGGGTTATAAGTATGAGAGCTAATCGAATAAAGAGTGATGCTTCCTTGCAAGAACTGGAGGCTATCGTAAATTATATTAAATCAAACTAAAACGCTTTTTCTTTTGTTCTTTCTGTCAGAAGGGTAACTCCGATGAAGACAGCTCTTCCGTAAGGGGGAGGGGGGATTTGTTCTTTTCTTTAATCAAATCTCTCTAATAGATAATAACAATAAGGATAAACCTTACTATGCACTGCCATATTTGTGATGCAGAACTTTCTGAGAAAGAGATAAACTGGAATAAGGAGTTGGACTCATTCGAGCCTTGCACAGTGTGCTTAGACATTGCGATGGATGCTGCCTACTCGAATGGATACACTACGGAGGACGATGTCTTTGTTATACTGGACTCGGATTTTGATGAACATTTTGATGAGTATGTTCGTTTGTCGTATGAAACTAATTCAACCGAAGAAAGCTGGACTTAGTATGACCAATGATCGCCGACCCTACTCCATGACCAATCTGGAATATCGTCTTCTCAAAGAACAGTGGACGGGAGAGGATAACCATATTCTCTTTGTCGATACCGCAGAACGGTGCCTAGCCGAAGGGTGGACAGACCACGACGGACAGATTACCCACAAGGGTAGGATTGCCGTCTCGCTTTATGAGACGTTTAAAACTCAGTGGGACGACGATGAAGATTACTTTGATAATCTCGCTGACGATATACCATGGAAGGGAGACAGTGTATATCTTCTCGATCACTACAGGTTGAGTGATAGTCCTGTCGCTAAGGCGGTTGCAAAGGCTGCCCCTGTTGATGCTTCTCCGGCAGCTAACGATACCGAGACTAAGGAGCCTCCTGTCGCTACACGTGGCAATGGTCATCTGGCAGCACCCGAAGAAGAGGAGCCTGCGTACGCAGAAAGCTCTTGAAGTTTACGAAAGGTCACTAGAATGAACGGAAAAACGTGGGTCTATTCTGATCCTCATTTCTACCACAAGAACATTGTTAAGTTTACCGTGGATGATCGTGGTACTAAGCTCCGTCCGTGGGATGATGTCGAGCAGATGACAGAGGATATGATCGCATGGTACAACGAACTTGTGGACGAAGGAGACCGTGTATATCTACTCGGAGACATTGCATTTTCGGCTGCACTAATGCGTTCTGCCGTCTCTCGTTTGAAGGGAAGAAAGTGCCTAGTACCCGGCAATCACGACCCAAAGAAGATGCAGAAGTACATCGATCTATTCGATGACGTTCGTGGGTATGTGCAGCGATCTGGATTTATCATGTCGCACATTCCCATCCATCCCGGTTCAATGGGACGATGGAAGGTTAACATTCATGGGCATCTTCATGCCAACAGAGTAGAGGAGATAGGATACGATGGAAGCGCCGATCCTCGCTATTATTGTGCTTGTGTTGAGCGCACCAACTTTCGTCCTATTCTCTTGGATACTATCCTCAAAGAAGTAGGACTCAAGCCATGACGAAAGAACAAGTTCTTGACATAAGCAAAACGCTATTCGGTATGCCACGTTACCAACAGAACTTTGCGCTTAGGGCACGACTTGCTCGGCGGATGTTTCAACTAAAACGAGAGATTGCGGAGAACGCAACTAATGTCCAAGCTACTAAGACACTCAGCCTGCCCTAGGTGTGGCTCTAAAGATAACCTAGCTATCTACGACGATCACGAACACTGCTTTTCTGAGGGCTGTGGTTACGATCTTCAATATAATAATAACAATAAGAAGGAGAGAACCATGCAGGGCCATGCCCGCAGTGTAGAACAGGAAACTTCCACTAAGGTCGATAGGCGTCTCACGCCCCTGCCGTCCCGTAAAATGCCCGCTCTTCGCGAGCGTGGATTGGACTCGACCACAATCAACAAATATCTTGTGACGATTAACACGAACCCAGAAGACGATACGGAGGCTGTGTTCCCTCGTTTCGATCAGAAGGGGGAGCATGTTGCTAATCAGGTCCGTCGTGTGGATAAGCAATTCCGCTGTGAAGGAGACTTAAAAGCTGCACGTCTGTTTGGTCAGGATTTCTTTCCCGAAGGCGGACGTTCTATTACTATCACGGAAGGTTACTATGATACCCTTGCAGCTTTTCAGCTCACTGGTAGTCGATACCCCAATGTGGGTGTCATGTCTGCGAGTTCTGCTAAGCGTGAAGTCGTCGATAATTTTGAGTACATTAACTCGTTTGAGCAGATCATTATTAACTTCGACTCTGATGAGCCGGGGCAGAAGGCTGCTAAAGACGTAGCTCAACTCTTTACTCCCGGTAAGGTGCGTATCCTCAAGCTCGCTGAGGGCAAGGATGCTAACGAGTATCTGATGGGTGGCAAGACTAAGGAGTATGTCAATGAGTGGTTTCGCGCCCCAGCCTTCATGCCTGATGGCCTCCAGCTTGGTAATGATCCGTCGCTTATCGAAGAGATCATCAAGTATAAGGAACCTAAGTCAGTCCCCTATCCGTGGGATGGCCTTAACTACAAGACTTATGGTATGCGTACTAGCGAGCTTGTTCTCCTTACTGCTGATACTGGTGTAGGTAAGACGTCAATCTGTAAAGAGGTTGAATACTCACTTCTGACTAACCCTGATCTAATCGAAGAAAAGGCTGGAGTAGGTTTCCTCCACCTTGAAGAACCTAAACGTGACCTTGCTCTTGGTTTGATGTCGGTGCACAACAACAAGCCTTACCATTTCCCCGATGTGGAAAGAACTGAGGAGGAACTCCGTGAAGCATATAAAGCCATCCTCGATACTGATCGTGTCGTTATATGGGACCACTTTGGGAGCAATGATATCGACGTTGTTCTCGCTAAAATTCGTCACATGGCTGCCTTGGGTTGCCGGTATATTATGGTTGACCACCTTTCGATTATCGTATCTGATCAGTCGGGCGACGAACGTAAGCAACTAGATGAGATCAGTACCAAGATCAAGACGCTGACGATGAACCTTGATATCCATTGTTGCTGTGTTATTCACATCAATAGGAAGGGCGAGGTCCGTGGTTCTGCTGGCCCTGAACAGGTAGCCAATATCGTGATCCGTTTGGAACGTGACAAGAAGGAACTCAATGAGTGGCGTCGCAATGTAACCCGTGTCTCTGTAGAGAAGAATAGGAAGTTTGGTCGTACTGGTCCGGCTTGCTATCTATACTATAACGAAGTCACAGGACGTCTTGAAGAACTCTCGAAAGAGTTGGTCCAAGAATATGAAATGGGCGGTGGGTCCACTGCTGGCCATGAATTTGAAGGGATGCACTGACGTCTAAGTAATCTCCATATAAAATAAAATAATAAGGAGAACTAAATGTATCTTGATTGGGAAACTCATGCCCCAGATACGTATGTAGTCGATATTGAAACGGACAGCCTGAATGCCACAGTTATTTGGTGCATGTGCTGGCGTAACGTTAAGACAGGAGAAACTGGTGAAGCTAAGACAATTGATGAAGTCCGTGACTTCTTTACACATACCCGTGGTTCGCTTTATGTGGGCCATAACATTCTCAAGTTTGATGCTCCTACCTTGGTCCGTCTTGCTGGGGTTACTCTCTCCGTCAGCAACTGCATCGACACTCTTGTTCTCTCTACTCTCTATAGTCCTAGCCTGTCTGGTGGTCATAGTCTTGGGGCGTGGGGACTAGTCCTTGGTCGAGAGAAGATCGAGTTCAATGATTTCTCTCGTTTAACGGATGAGATGGTTACATACTGTCACCGAGATGTTGAGATCACTACAGAACTGTTTATCAAACTGATGAGAGTTCTAGCTAAGATAAAATTCACTGAGCGTAGCATCTGGATACAACACAGGTTGACTGTGCTGTTAGATCGTCAGCAGCGTAATGGTTTCTACTTCGATGGTATGAGGGCTATCGATTTCTATCGTATGCTCCGTTCACGAGAAGAGGAACTAGAGAATGAAATCAGGCGAGCTTTCCCACCAGAGAGAATATTCATCGCTGAAAGACAGCTATTTACTAAAGATGGCCGACCTACAGCGATCTTTAGTAAGGATGAAAACAGGTACAGTATTGAGTACGTATCAGACACCGGAAGATATCGAGCGTTTGAAGATATTGCATTCAATGTTGGATCTCCTAAACAGCGTATTGACAAATTACTCCGGCTTGGATGGAAACCTCAAGAATTCACCGAAAAAGGAAATCCCAAACCGTTCGACAAGGGTAAGCTATCGCCCTCACTCGAAAAGTTCTTGGTTGATCGACCAGTCCCAGAAGTAGAGCTTATCGCTAAATGGATGAGCATCAACGGTCGAGCCAACATGGTAAACAACTGGCTGGAGGCATGGAATGAAACTGACTCATGTATTCACGGTACACTTTTCGTGGCCGACACATTGCGACTACGACATCAAAAGCCTAATACAGCAAATATACCGGGCGTTCGCCTTGACAGGGATAAGCATCCAGTCAGGGGGGAGCAGGGATACTTTACGTATGAGGCTAGAGACTTATGGACCGCTAGGCCGGGACGAGTTCTCGTCGGTACTGACGCAAGCGGCCTCGAATTGCGGATGCTCGCACACTATATTAACCGAGCTGATTTCACCAAACAGGTAGTCGAGGGCGATCCTCATCAGTTCAATGCTGATCTAGTAGGAATTACACGATCCGAAGCTAAGACACTTATCTATGCTATTCAGTATGGGGCACAGGATAAGAAGGTGGCTAAAATGCTGGGCGTATCTATTAGTGAGGGTGGTCGTATCAGGACCATGTTCCTTGAACTTCTGGGCCTTAAAGATGTAATGGACGCTGCTATTAAGGAGCAGCAAAATGGAAGAGTGGAGTTGATAGATGGTTCTAAAGTTATATGTCCGAGCCCACATGCAGCACTCAACTACAAGCTTCAAGGAGGCGGGGCTAGAGTCATGGGCCTCGCTGCGATCCTTCTTGAGCAAGATATTCGCCGAGAAGGACTCGATAGCCTCAAGGTTGGAGATATCCATGACGAATGGCAATATGACGTCGACCCTAGCGATGCAGAACGCCACGCTCTCCTCAGCGTCGAGGCTATTAGACGAGCTGGCGAATTGCTTCAACTCAACGTCCCTCTTGATGGAGAAGCCAAGCAAGGCAGGACATGGGCGGAAACCCACTGATAACGTAACCTACAGAACTTTTTTTGGGATAGAAGTTCCTTTGAAATTTAAGACTTGACACCAGTCTTAAATCATGGTATAATAAGTTATAGGGTAGGGGTAAAGAGACGTAGTTCACACACATATAAAGGAACTCGAACACCTCCTCTTGTTAATTAGAAAATGTTATAGAAAGAAAGAGAGCATAAAAGTATGCCAGATTTTGCAACTGAGTTCGTCAAAGGCTATGTCTTTTGGGCGAAGATTGTAGGTGAGCCCGTTCTTAACTATAAGAAGGATGGCCGAGAATGGACGGTTGATTTCGTTCCAGATACTACGGACTTTCTTAAGAAGCACGGACTACTGGACCGACTTAAGGAAGCTAAGGAGCCGATCTCTGGCGACTTCCTGCGCTTGAAGAAGCCTGAGCTAGACAGTAAAGGCGAAGCTAACGATCCCATTATCATCGAAGACAAAGATGGTAAGCCGTGGGACGGCAGTCTCATTGGTAACGGTTCTCGTGTCGCTGTGAAGTTGACTATCGCAGATTGGGGACGAGGGAAGAAGAAATCCATCTGGGTTAAGGCTATCCGAGTTCTCGATCATGTCGAGTTCCACAAGGATGAATTTGCCGGTATGGATGATGAGGATACTCCTAAGGCCAAGACCAAAGCTAAGGCTAAGCCGTTGGCTGAATTGGACGAAGACCTTGATGATGAGGTTCCGTTCTAATGTCTATAGCTTTGCTGTGACTTAATAACTTACCCCACATATCACCCTAAAGGTGTGCTGTGGGGGCCATAGTCCGCTCCAGTGTTGGCCCGTGCTGGATGTGTGTATCGCCCGGTGGACGTCCATTGTCCTTAAAGATGCCGAGGAAACGGGCCGCCAAGTTTCACAGGTAGACCGGGTGGTATTGGTTCAGATATCCTCTGAGTGCCCATACCCGGCTGATCTGTGGATGAGTGGGCTACCCACAGTAAGAATGGTCTGTTCGGCAGACGGGATACAACCGTAGGTTAGAGGACAAAACGCCCACACACAACCATAACACAAGGAGATAACCTTGGCAGCACTTTTCCCGCTCGTAGCTACCGTCGTCCGTACGGCAAGGGAGAGGATCGAACTTAACGTCATAGCAAGTAGTGAGGGAGAGGCAATTAACAAAGCCGCTCGTGTCCTTGAAAAGTTTCCTCGTGCACACAATGTGCCCGATGTTCCTTATTGTTACGTTACGCATCGTGAACCTACCGAACCAGAAATTCTCGATATTGAGATCGTGTACCCGGAGGACAATGACCGTGCCTGATCTAAAAGACCTCCCTAAAGATATCTTCGCCCTTTTTAACGAGAAAGAAGATCACATAATCAATGAGGATAACCTCAATGAGTTCGCAGAAAATCTCAAACAAGTCCTGCGGGACAGGTTCAAAGCCCGGCCTAATGTTGATTACGCCCTTCGGTTTTCCTCTATGGGTCGCCCGGACCGACAAGTCTGGTTCGATGCACACCCAGACCCTGCCCTCACAGAAAAGATGTCACCGAAAACGCTGTACAAATTCCTGTACGGGGACATCCTTGAACAACTGTTATTGTTCCTAGCTAAGGAGGCTGGACATGAAGTCACCAATCACCAAGAACAAGTTGAAGTCGACGGTGTCAAGGGCCACATTGACGCGATCATTGATGGAACAGTTGTGGACGTCAAGTCAGCGTCTCCTTTCGGATACAAAAAGTTTGCCGAACAACGAGTAACCGAAGAAGACCCCTTTGGTTATGTCGCCCAGCTTGCAGGCTATGCTTCGGT
>ERZ795046.3533-NODE-3533-length-12297-cov-99.931302_pt1 | contig 12297 bp, 11 predicted proteins | sample MGYA00375130_ERZ795046 | MGnify/ENA primary metagenome ERZ795046 (study PRJEB30175, sample SAMN05720202) | activated sludge metagenome | isolation source: anaerobic digester from wastewater treatment plant | place: Japan | collected 2015-05-15 ...
TGACCATACGGACATAAGGGTCGCAATCCCTTCTAAATGAGGTCTGGTTTCCTACGCAGACTTTGAAGGCAAGGTTAGTAACGTAAACCTACGTCGCAATCCCTTCTAAATGAGGTCTGGTTTCCTACCGTCTCCCCAGTGCTCAACATCCCCGTTGAGCTGGGTCGCAATCCCTTCTAAATGAGGTCTGGTTTCCTACAGGGCTTAAAGCGGTATCTTCAGAATCGCCGGGAAGGAGTCGCAATCCCTTCTAAATGAGGTCTGGTTTCCTACGCCGCTTCAGGCGGTGCCAACACTGCCTGAGGGGGCTGTCGCAATCCCTTCTAAATGAGGTCTGGTTTCCTACGTTGAGCTGGAGAAAGAGATTACCATCCTTCCCTTCGTCGCAATCCCTTCTAAATGAGGTCTGGTTTCCTACCTCTATAATGTTGGTCTATACAATGTTCGTCAATAGTCGCAATCCCTTCTAAATGAGGTCTGGTTTCCTACATTATTGAAACAAATTAACTGAAGGAGGGAACAATGACGTCGCAATCCCTTCTAAATGAGGTCTGGTTTCCTACAGAAGAAATTGTGGATATGATTAAAGAAGACTTGAAGAGTCGCAATCCCTTCTAAATGAGGTCTGGTTTCCTACTAAAAGTTGAATAACAAAATAAGAAAGAAAGGAGTAAGTCGCAATCCCTTCTAAATGAGGTCTGGTTTCCTACGCCAAGATATTTTGAAAGTGGCTATGTTCAAGGTCGCAATCCCTTCTAAATGAGGTCTGGTTTCCTACGAAATGTTACACAACAACAATTGTCAACAGCATTGACGTCGCAATCCCTTCTAAATGAGGTCTGGTTTCCTACGAGTGTTGGACGATAAAATGGAAAATTACGAAATTTAGTCGCAATCCCTTCTAAATGAGGTCTGGTTTCCTACACATGATTAGAAATTACAAAATAAAAAGAAAGGAGGTGTCGCAATCCCTTCTAAATGAGGTCTGGTTTCCTACCTCAGGGTAACCAATCAATATGATTGGATTGACCAAAGTGGTAGTCGCAATCCCTTCTAAATGAGGTCTGGTTTCCTACAAAAAGCAGTAGATGAGATAATTGATGCTGCAATATGTCGCAATCCCTTCTAAATGAGGTCTGGTTTCCTACGGAAGAGGGCAAACATAAGCCCTCAATGGAGATATTGTCGCAATCCCTTCTAAATGAGGTCTGGTTTCCTACAGGGAATATGAAACAGTATCTAAAAGTATCGGATGAGTCGCAATCCCTTCTAAATGAGGTCTGGTTTCCTACAAGCGGCAAAGAGTTCAAATGGTATTTCAGGACCAGGTCGCAATCCCTTCTAAATGAGGTCTGGTTTCCTACCCCTCGATGTTTTTTTCCTGTTTGATTTCAATAAAATACAAATGGGGTTGTGCAAGTTTTTCGTTTTCCACATAGTTTATGGAAAAACATTGCTGCAATATTGCCATTATTGACTCCTTTTATCTAACCATATAAATTTTTTGCCTTTTTCATCGAAAAGGCAGGAATGCTGTTAAAAATTAATAAATTTAGGAAACCTTAGTAACCTAATTTATTTAATTTTCAAAGAGCAGCTTTAAACCAAAAAAATCTTATAAACCAAAATTAAAAAATGCAAGAAAAAAATACTATTGAATTAAGTCTAATCTTTCACTCCACGAAAGGGTACAATGGAAATATTTCGGAAATATTGCCGTTGGTGAAAATCTTTTTTTAACCTTCTAAAATAAAAAATAAGGGGGTATGCAGGTAATGAACAGAAAGCTATACCTTATCGCCTATGATATTTCAGATGAAACGAGGCTTAACCGTGTGAGACATTTTCTTAAAGGTTATTCTACTGGTGGACAGAAGTCTGTATATGAGTGCTTTCTTACTGAGAACGAATTGCATTATGTAATAAAAAAATTGAAAACTTTAATTGATGAATCGTCTGACCGCATACACATTTTTACTATGGATGCAAGAAGCAGAACCCATACGCTCGGCATAGCTGTTCAGCCTCATGACCCCTCTTATTTTTTTATAGGATAAGATATGTGGCCTGAATCAATAAATTATTTTAAAAACCCTGAACTTTTTAACGTTGAACTTTGAACTTTTAGAATATGGGAACACTGTATATAGACAAAAAAGATGTGGTTATTAAACTTGATGGGGGTGCTTTAGCGTTTTATGCAAATGGAAAAAGGGAAGGTATGGTTCCAATTGCGCCCCTTAAAAGGGTTATAATTGTGGGAAATGTCACAATTGAGACATCTGTTTTACAAAAATTTTTAGATGAGGGGATTGACGTGATGTTCCTTTCAGGAAGAAGGACAAAGTATTTTGGAAGGCTTGTTGGGAAGCTTCACAATAATGCACTTCTCAGGGTTAAACAATATGAAAAATCCCTTTTATCGAATTTAAATATCTTTCCTATCATGTTTTCCTGTGAAATAGTGGAAAGAAAAATCAACAGTCAGATTAATTTTTTAAATGATGCTATAAAAGAACGGCCAGATTTGAGGTCTTCTTTAAAGGATAGTATTAACACATTAGAAAAAATACTGGATAATGTCAGACAGTTAAAAAGGGAATTTCCATATCAGGTTAATAGATTACACGATGATCTTATTCTTATTTTAATGGGTTATGAGGGAAGTGCAGCATCAGGATATTTTTCTGCATATACTAAACTGTTCCCTGATTCGCTAAATTTTAAAAACAGAAATAGAAGACCTCCCCTTGACCCTGTAAATTCCATGCTTTCTTTATGTTATACCCTTCTTCATTATAATGTGGTCCGTGAATTAGAAATGATAGGTCTTGACCCTTTTATTGGCTTTTATCATAGATTTGAATATGGCAGAGAATCTCTTGCCTGTGATCTTGTAGAGGTTTACAGAACAGAGGTTGATAGATTTGTATGGCAGGTTTTTAGAGAACGGAGTTTCATTGAAAGAGATTTTTCATACGATGATATAAAGCCTGGTTGTTATATGAAGAAAGGGGCAAGGGAAAGATTTTATTTTCTCCATGAAGAATGGGCAAAAGGAATAAGACCTAAACTAACTGAAGAGGTAAGAATACTTGCAAGCAAAATAACTGGGGGTATGTCCGATGGAGAGAACCCTTTATCTGAATGAAAAAAAAGGGCTTGAAGTAATGAGGGATGGGCCTTCTATTTGGGTGAAAGAATATGGATTGGCCGGACGCAGAATACCAGCAAGATTAATAGAACATGTGGTTATAATGGGTAATGTGAAGCTTGACGCCGGGGTTATAACCCTTTTTACAGAAAATAATGTGCCCATTACTTTTATGAACAATAAAGGCAATGAGGTAGCATTGACAATCCCTTTTAACCACCTGAATAATGCTCGCTATCATGACCAGCGGAAGATATTGGAGAGGGAAAAACATATTGATTACTATAAACAATGGCTTGAGAGCGAAAGAAGAAGAATTCAGTTAAAGGTAATCAAAAAACTTTCAAAAAAAGTCGCCAATGTATTTATCAAGCATGGTTTCAAGGAACAGGATTATAAGGATTTTATAATGAGAAACCTTCAGGTAGGTGAAAAGAAGAAAAGGATCGTGGAAAACATAATCGGTAATCTCATGAGAGAAATGATTTTAAAAAGCATTGTTTCAACTGGTCTTGACCCACATTTGGGTATTATAAACCGAAGAAATAATTATGGCTTAGTTTTTGATTTATTTTATGCCATAGAACCTGAGGCAGACCTTCAAACAATACAGTTTTTCCAATCAACAAAAGATAAGGATTTTATTTATATGAGTTCAACAGGCTTGAAGATCGAAAAAGAGGGTATAAAAAATATCGTCCATCGCTTTGAGAACAAAAAGAGTATGGTTAAAGAATTTATAGAGAATATTCTCGATGGTCATTTCGAAACAGTTAGAAGCATTAAGTTATTGAGATAGGTTAAAAATAAAGGGGTCATTTTATGACATCCAACTATCTTGTCTGTTATGACGTAAGAGATGAGGTAAGATTGATGAAAATTTATAAATTGATGAAGAAAAGAGGGCTTCATATTCAATATTCTGTTTTTCATTGTAGACTTTCAAGGGATGAATTGTTAGAATTAAAAACATCTCTAAGGAATATAATTGAACAATCTATGGATGATATAAGAATTTATCCCCTTCCAACAGATATGAAGGTCGTGGTTATGGGTCAGGGTGACAGAATCCCTGAAGGCGTTACTGTATTGTTGTAGTGTATAAAGATAAAGGCCTTATTTTTATGGATGGTTTTATCATGATTTATCAAATTTTCACGTTTACAATTGAGGCAATTGATGAATTAGATCTCCCTTATTTTAAAGGTTCTACATTCAGAGGCGGTTTTGGAAATGTCTTTAAGCGGGTTGTATGTGTTTTTAAAAATAAGGACTGCAAGGATTGTATGCTCAAATCGAGCTGTATCTATGCCTATATATTTGAGACTGCCCCTGGCAGTGATGCCAGCATTCTTAATATGAATAAATATGAAAAGATACCCCATCCATTTATAATAGAGCCTCCCCTTGAGACAAAAAAAATATACGAAAAAGGAGAGAGAATAAATTTTAATCTTGTTTTAATAGGCAGGGCAAATGATTATATGCCTTATTTTGTCTATGCCTTTGACGAACTGGGCAAAATCGGTATAGGAAAAGGTAGAAAGCCATATAAACTGCTTTTTGTTTATGCAGATAATGAACTGATTTATGATGCTGAAAACAAAGCAATAAGGAACGTCCCTCCTAAAAAGATTTCTCTTGATGGTTTGAATGATTTTGAAAATGCAAGGGAAGAGACGGAGCTAAATATACAATTTGTCACCCCTGTCCGGATAAAATATAATAGAGCATTCTCTTCAGAACTTCCTTTTCATGTCCTCATAAGAAACCTTCTAAGAAGGGTTTTGCTACTTTATTTTTTTCATTGCGAAAAGACCATCCCTCCTTATGACCACAAAATAATCATACAAGAGGCAGAAAAGATAATAACAATAAATAGTAATCTTAAATGGTGGGACTGGGAAAGGTATTCGAACCGCCAGAAGACGAAAATGTTTATGGGCGGGGTCGTGGGAGATATCACTTACAGAGGAAAGCTCAAACCCTTTTCGCCATTGCTTAAGGTGGGAGAGATTATTCACATCGGTAAAGGCACTGGTTTTGGACTTGGAAAATATAAAATAAAAGGTTTCTAAAAAATAATCTATTTTTCAACAAATTTTTATTGACATATCTTTGTTTAATATCTTACAAGTCTATTGATAGCTTGATTGGGAATTAAGCTATTTAAAACCTGCATTTTAAAAATAAAAAAAACAGCAAGGCAGTATAATGGATAATAACCAAAGAGATATACTTGTTGCTGTTACAGGTCTAACTCCTCAAGTTATAACAGAGACAATCTATGCCCTTTCGCAGAAGAAGCTGCCCATACTTATTGATGAAATCTCCATCATAACCACAGCCATAGGGAAAAAAATTATTGAAGAGACACTTATAAAAAAAGGCATTTTGGCAAATTTAATTGCTGAATATGATTTAAAACCCATTAAAATTACAGATAGATCATTTATTGTAGCAAAAAATGATGAGGATTCAGAAATAAACGACATCATCACTGAATCAGATAATATAATTATAGGGGATATAATAACCTCAACGATAAAAAGGCTTGCATCTGACCCCAATACAAGGCTTCATTGCTCTATCGCAGGTGGAAGAAAGACTATGAGTTTTTATCTGGGCGCAGCCTTGCAACTTTTTGGTAGACCTCAGGACAGGCTATATCATGTCCTTGTCTCCCCTGAATTTGAATCAAACCCTGACTTTTTCTATAAACCAAAGAAAAACAGGATTATAGAGGTAAGGTCTTCCGATAACAGTATAAAAAAACTAAATACGAAAGATGCATGGATACAACTTGCGGAACTGCCCTTTATAAGGCTTGGTGAGAAGTTGAGTTTAAGAGGTAAAAATTTTAATGAGCTTGTTGAGGAAGGGCAAAAAGAGATTGACTTAGCAACGACCCAGCCAGAACTCACAATCAATATTTACGAAAGGTCAGTAAAGGTTGGTAAAAATGTGTTTTCGGCTTCACCGGTTCAACTGATGATATATATCGCTTTTTTAAGACAGAAAATTACAAAATGTATTCACAAAGATAGAAAATACTGCCTTGATTGCACTGATTGTTTTATTCCATTAAATGATTTAAGAAAAAAGGAGATGTTTGAATCCATAATAGACGATTATTTAAAAATGTATCACGGAAATATAGAAAAGAAGGAAGAGTTGCAAAAAAGATGGGATAAGCAATTAACCTTATCTGATATTGTGCGACAGAACATAAGCAAGATAAATAAGAAACTGAAAGAATATTTAAGGGAATCTTCTTTGCTGCCATATTACATAATCACAAATGAAAAGATATATGGTGGCACAAGATATGGTGTTAAAGTGGAAAAGAGCAAAATAAAATTAGAATAGACGATGAATTATATAAGTGGTTGGACAACAAAAATAGCAATGTTTCGGCAATATTGCTTTTGTTGAGATTAGGCACAGAAATTGAGATAGTTATTTCATGAATGAAGGGGGCAAGATACTAAAACAGGAAAAAACAATCAAGGAGTGAGTTAATAAGCATGGTTACAATGCTTGATGGCAAGAACATAAATAATATGTTTAGTCTCGTCAATCATATAAATAACCCTGTAGGGTCCTATTCTAAGGGAATATTCACCTTTATGATTTCCAACAAGAGGCTTGCTATCATGTGGCGATTTTTGAAGGAATTATATTTTTTTAAAAATTCTGAGAAAATGTTTTTTATCAGAAATATTTATTCGAACAAGGTATCTAACTGCCTCACGAGAAAACTCTATAGAGTATTTTATTTAAGAGCTAACCTGGGTTTCGCCTCATCAAGGGATATAGCATCTTTTTCTTTCACCTCTTTTTTCGCCTTTCTTATTGCCTCTCTCTCTTCCTTCTTGGACAGAATATTTATAGTCTCCAAAAGGCCTTCATATTCCTCGCTGCTCATAATCACTGCTTTACTTAAACCGTTTTTTGTAATGGTAAATCTATGGCACTTATTTTCAACATCGTTTATTATTGCAGAAAGGTTCTTTTTTGCCTCTGCAAGTGGAATTGTTTTTGTCATAATCTTGCCTCTCATTAAACAATCCTTCATAGGGGGTTTAAATGTCATTTAATGAACAGGAATTTCATACAGTAGTTTTAGGTGCATTGATGCATGATATAGGGAAGGAGGTAAATTGATGGATGATACTATATATAAAATAGCAATTGCTGGTTTTTTACATGATATAGGAAAGTTTGCCGAACGGGCAGGAATGGAAGTATCAATTGAATATTTAAACAATAATGCCTTTTATCAGCCATTTTATAAAGGAAGATATACCCATAAGCATGTGGTTTACACAGTTGCATTTATTGAAAAGTATGAAAAATTTTTACCATATCAATTTAATAAAGCTGGATGGGGACTCGGCGATTCCTTTATTAACCTTGCGGCAATGCATCACAAACCAGAAACACCGTTACAGTGGATAATAGCTATTGCAGATAGGGTAAGCAGTGGTTTTGATAGAAAAGAGTTTGAAGAATATAATCAAGAGATTAAATTAAAAGATTATCTTAAAACACGACTTTTGCCTGTTTTAGAAGGTATATCATTAAATGAAAAATGGAAAGATACAATCGATCTATATCAATATAGATACAGACTTAAAGAATTATCACCTCAAAACGTTTTTCCCGTAGAGCTTTTGAAAATAGGGGATCTAAACGATCAAACAGCAAAAAAAGAATATAGTGATCTTTTCAATAGTTTTGTAAATGCTCTTGAAAAATTATGGCACAAGGAGAGTATTCCCATTTGGTTTGAACATTTTGAAAATCTTTTTCTTGTTTATTGCTCCCATATTCCATCAGCAACTGTAGGTAATATAATTCCAGATGTTTCACTTTATGACCATTCGAAGATGACTTCAGCATTTGCAAGTGCGTTATATTTGTATCATAAACAAAAAGATACAATGAGTATTGAAAATATACAAGATTACGATGAAAAAAAATTTTTAATTGTAAGTGGAGATTTTTATGGAATTCAAGATTTTATTTTTTCAGGTGGAGGTTCAACAGGAAAGGCTTCTGCAAAATTGTTGAGAGGCAGATCTTTTATGGTTTCATTGCTCACTGAACTTGCTGCTGATATGCTTTGTAGAGAAATAGGAATACCTCCATCCTCAATCGTTTTAAATGCTGCGGGAAGATTTACAATAATTGCTCCAAACACAGAAGAAACTAAACAGAATATTGCTAAAACAGAAGCCAAAATAAATAAATGGCTTATTGATAATTTTTTTGGTCAATCTTCAATTGGCATTTCATATATTGAGGCGTCGTGTAATGATTTTGTATTAAATAATTTTTACGACTTCTGGGAAAAGTTGCAAGGCTTTATTGATGAAAGAAAATATAAAAAATTCGATATAGAGAATATTGGGGGTGTTTTTAAAGATTATCTTGATTCTTTTGACAATACATTAACACCATCTCTTTGTCCATTTTGTGGAAAAAGGCCAGCTCATAAAGATGCGATTATAAAAATATCAAACGAAGAAACAGAAAATGCCTGTAAAATTTGTCATGACCATATTTATATTGGGGAACATCTTGTGAAAGAAGATAAACTTGCCATTGGAACATATGATGTAGATTTTAAAGGAGATAAGCTTTTTGAGCCTATTTTTGGTGTTTATCAAATATCTTTCGATGTTTCTGGAAAATTAAACGAACTTGCAAGGGAAGGAAAATTGCTTAAATATTGGAATGTTGGAATAAATAGGGAAGGAAAATTATCAAAAGAGATTACGTCAAAATTTATTAATGGTTATATTCCAAAATTCGATGAAGAAGATAATTATGACGACAGACTTATTGGAGGGAAAAAGAAGGATCAGTCAAAATTAGAGATAATAGACTCAATTAAGAATAGATATCCAAAAACATTCCTTGCCATAGCAAAAAAAGCACTGAATTTTACAGAAAAACCAGATAAATTTAAAGGCATTGAAGCCCTTGGCGTGTTAAAAGCTGATATTGACAATCTTGGTCTGATATTTTCATATGGAATAAAAAAGGAATTTAAAACCTTTTCAAGGCTGTCAACATTGAGTAGGCAGCTTAATAACTTTTTTACAATTTATTTGCCTTATCTACTTGCTACCGATGACAATTTCAAGGATATATATACAGTTTTTGCAGGTGGAGATGATTTATTTCTCATAGGCCCATGGAATAAAATCATTGATTTTTCTTATGAATTAAATAACACATTTAAAAAATATGTATGTGGTAATAATGATATTTCTTTATCAGCTGGTATTAGTATAAATAAACCAAACGAACCGGTAATGACACTTGCAGAAAACTCTGAACGTGCCCTTAATTACTCAAAAATAAGTGGAAAAAATAGGATTACCATTTTTAATGAATCGGTCACCTGGGATGAGCTTAATTGTTTAAAAGAGGTTAAAACTAATATTGAAGATTGGTTTGAAAAGGAAATAGTAAATAATGCAATGCTTTTTAGATTAAATGAATTAATCACAATGGTAAAACAGGAAAGAGAGATTCAAAAAGGTGGATATGCTGTTTATTTAGAGGATATGGAATGTCTGAAGTGGAGGGCAAAGCTTAAATATACAATAATAAGAAATGCAGCGAAGAAACTAAAAGGCGAAGAAAAAAATAAGGCAATAGATGATGTAATGAATATAGCAAAGTGGCTGCATGATTATGCAGGCGGTATGAAAATACCGCTGTGGCAGATTCTATATAATAATAGGGAGGTTGGTAATTATGGATAAGGAAAAAATATTTTTTATTGGACCAGATAAAAAAATAAATCCAGTTCTTTTTTCAGATCTGGCAGAGTTTTGGGCTGAAAAAATTTGTAATGCAGGGTTAACAGTCAAGAAAAATATGAAAACTAACAAAATAGAAAAAAAACTTGAAAAAAATAAAATAAGTCAAATAAGAAAATTTTATGACGAAGTATTATTTTTTACTGACCGCATAAAAGCTGGTGAAGACTATTCGATCATATTACCGTATATAAAAATGTTAAATGCAAAAGCAGCTTATGCTGAAGGAAGAAATCTGATAACACCAGAATTCAAAATTTTTATTAAACAGTGTTTGGATTGTTTAGATGATAAAGATATAAAAACATTAGAAATATTTCAAAACTTTTTTGAAGCATTTATGGGGTATTACAAATATTTTGAATCAAAATATAAGACAGATAAGACTATTATAGAGGAGGATTAATTATGAATCTTAAATTAATATCGATAAAAAAAATATCAGGTAAAATTACACTAAAAAGTGGTCTTCATATAGGTTCTGGTAATATGGAAATGCATATCGGCGGCACAGACAGCCCTGTTATAAAACATCCTCACACGCTTGAGCCTTATATTCCTGGCTCTTCAATTAAAGGAAAGGTTCGTTCTTTATTGGAAATGGCATGTGGGCTTGTTCCTTTTGCGGCAGATGAAGGTGGGCTTGTCTCATCCAAAACTGTCAATAAAGTAAAAGATAATCCTGAATTAAAAAAACATGCCGAAGCTATTTTAACAATCTTTGGAAATAGTGGGGCAGACAGAGAAGATGAGTCAAGCTATGGGCCTACAAGAGTTTCCTTCAGCGATTGTTATCTTAATGAGGGATGGAAGAAAAAGGCAAGAGATAATAGATGGTCATACACAGAGGTTAAATCAGAAAATAGGATAGATAGAATAAAAGGCACTGCTGAACATCCTCGTTTTATTGAACGCGTTCCAGAAGGGACAGAGTTTAATTTTCTCGTTACGTTTAAGGTTCTTAAAGACGAAGATGAAAAATTATTCACTGATTATCTATTAAAAGGGTTAAAACTTCTTGAGATGGATGCATTGGGAGGCAATGGCAGTAGAGGTTACGGCAGGATTGAGTTTGAATTTGAGGATACTACTTTTAATAAAGAGTTCAAAACTTTAAATCCGTTTCCATAACATTAATTAAATGATGTAACAGAAATAAAAAATTTAGAGGCAGATATCATGAAACTCTATGAAATTACTTTAAAACCCAAGTCTGGATTTGGAACACCGCTTAAAGGGGATACCATCTTTGGACATATATGCTGGCAGGCTGCATATGATGAAGGTCTTTTTGGAAAAAATGTAGAAAAATTATTAGAGGATTACGACAATAACCCCTTCATTGTAGTGTCATCGGCATTTTTTAAAATAGAAGAAGGTAATAATGTCAAAAGAATTTTTAAAAGACCAGACATGCCACTTTCAAAGCTATTCAATTTTATAAATACAGAAAAGAAGGAAGTTATAAGTAAAAGAAAAGAATTAAAGTCAAAAAAATGGCTAATAATGGATTCTAAAGAAAAGATAAATAGTCTTAAGGAACTTAAATACATCTCGGAAAAAGAATTAGATACGAAATTGTTTTCAGGGGCTAACAAAGATGTTAGAAAAAACAAAAAAGGATATAACATTTCATTGTTTAAAGACTTTACTCAACCCCATAACACGATTAACAGGCTCACGAATACTACAGGCAAAGGAAGATTCGCACCTTTTACTTCAGATCAGGTAGTTTTTAATAAAGATGTGATGCTGTTTGTATTTGCTGCAATAAGAGAAGATATTTCTATTTCCCAGCTTAAAACAGCCTTTCAGCGTATAGGTGAAACAGGTTTTGGAAAAGATGCATCAACAGGTCTTGGGAAATTTGATATTTTTTCAATTAATGAAGTTAATCTTTTTGTATTTGGAAGCCCCAATCCAAATGCTTGTTACACATTATCGCCTTGTATTCCTGAAAAAGGCATATTTTCCGATTTCTATTTTATTCCCTTTACGCGTTTTGGTAGACATGGAGATGTCCTTGCAAAATCAAAAAATCCTTTTAAAAATCCCATATTAATGGCAGATGAAGGGGCTGTCTTTGTTAGTGAAAATATGAAAGAAATTTTAAAAAAACCTTATATAGGTAGAGCAATAACAGGTATTTCTAAGGTTTTAGAAACTGCGGTAACCCAAGGCTATGCCTTGTATATACCTGTTAAAGTGGAGGCTTAATATGGAAAAACCAATAAAAATAAGACTTCATGTTTTATCACCTATTCATATAGGGTGTGATGAAGTGTATGAACCAACGAGTTTTGT
>ERZ795046.3538-NODE-3538-length-12285-cov-5.753884_pt1 | contig 12285 bp, 19 predicted proteins | sample MGYA00375130_ERZ795046 | MGnify/ENA primary metagenome ERZ795046 (study PRJEB30175, sample SAMN05720202) | activated sludge metagenome | isolation source: anaerobic digester from wastewater treatment plant | place: Japan | collected 2015-05-15 ...
AAAAGAATCGTGGAGATAGAAAAAAATGAAAAAGGGGAATATTCTATCTTCTCTGTCCCGATTGCCTCATTTGACAATGGCGAGTGGGACAATGAAGAGGTAAAGCAAAAGTACTCCGCTGCTATAGATGCGGCTATGGAGAAAGCCACCTGCTATCATTGCAGGGAGCCACATTATATAGCAGCAGATGAGGAGGTGAGAGCAAAATAAAACAGGCTTTATCGGGGTTTGGCCTTTAACAAACTCCGTGCCATTGCCGGCAGCTCGATAAGGAGCGGGCAAAAGAAAAGGAGGATTACATATGGTAAAAATGGAAAAGGCAGAGTACTCACAAAAGTCCGACTCTCGAGTTGTTATTGAGAAGCTGGACAATAATGAAAAACTAAGCAGCGAGGTTTATATTGCTGCTATTTATGAGGAAGGTACTGTTGCGTTATTCTCGCAGGTTACACCTTCTTCAATCCCTTATTTCATTGCCATATTAACAGATGCAATTTCAAAGCTCGCCGACCAGGTAGAGAAGATACCTGATGAGGAGCTAAAAGCAGCACTAAAGATAAAGACTTTATTGCTGTTAAATTCTGTTAATTAGAGTGAGGGCGTCCTCTCCCTGGGACAATAAAGCGCAGGGAGAACCCCAGCCGGCGGGCGAATGAGAACCGGCGGGAAATGTTTATAGTAGAGAATATCCAGAGAAAGGATGTGTTGTGATGAACCAAGAAACAAATCAAGAAAAGAGTTTTTTTGTTATGTTTGAGAAGCCCAGCATCATAGAACCCGTATCGGATCCCCTTCTTAGAATGGGCAAACTTTTTAGAGAAAAAGAAGGGGAATTTATCATCGCATTAAACCCGTTAAGCGGGGAAATGGCTTTATTAGAACACAATCACTATAGCAACAACATATACCGCCCCGCTTACAAGAAAATTCTTAAATACGTAAGAGAAGAGTGTGTAAGAGTTGTTATACAGCTCTACACTCAAACATTTGAGCAATATCAAATCTACCATCCGCCGCTCGGACGATGGATAGACGCTAAAACAATAAAGAGATTTTATCCTTATGTAGTTGAATGGGGAGTACCACAGCCGGCGAGCGAATGAGTGCCGGCAAAGCAACAAGGAGGTTATAAAATGGAAACAAGTGTGCTTCTTTTTGGTCTTATGTTTTTATGTTTTCCCTCTTTGATTGCGGCACTCATTGTTTTTATCGTTTGCCACAATTGCAAAGAATCTAAATAAGTGCCAGTTCCCATTCTCAAGGCAATTATGCCGTTGAGGCCGGGATGTGCTGATGAGTTAGTGCATTCCGGCCTTTTTATTGTACTCTAACAAAAACGAGGAGGATGTCTTTATGAAAAAGCGGGAAGAAAAGAGTCTTGAAGAGCTTTATATGCGTGCTCATAAGGCAGGCATGGAAGCTGCTTCAAGAGTACAAGTTCGCCCAATGGTAGTTTATCAAAGGGCGAATCCTCTCGACGATACCAGTCCTGTTACGAGGACATGGTACGTTGAGGACGGAGTTTGCGGCTTTGCCTGGATAACGATAAAGCCTGCAAACTCCAAGTTTGCAAAATGGCTTATACAGAAGGGATACGCTCGCCATGCTTATGGAGGTGGCGTATCAATCTGGGTAAGCTTATTTAATCAATCCATGCAGAGGAAAGAGGCGTATGCTTATGCATTTGCGGAAGTTCTCCGCAATGCAGGGATTAGAGCGTATGCGGGTAGCCGCATGGATTAAGAGGTCCAATAGATTAAGAGGTTCATCGGGGTTAATCCTTTAAAAGCCCCGTGCCATAAAATACCGCCGCTCCAAAAATCGAGGCGGAATAAAAATATCGAGAAGCCAAACACACGTTTGGCCGGAGCAAAAAGGAGGTAAAATTATGAAAAAAGAGAATATCGATGCATGCTTTGAGGAGATACGCCATCTTCTCGCAAAAGCATGCGACAGAGACCCTTCTGAAATGGAGGGGGTTTATAAGCTAAGAGAAAAATGGGAGGAGGGAAAGAAATGGCTTTTCCCGTTTTTCGACGAATGGGGAAGGAGAGAAATAGTCCCAGACGTTCTCGCAGAGGACATATCTGCAGAAGATATCCGTGCAGCTCGTAGTGTGGCCTTTCGCAAGATGGAGGCCATAAAAGCAAAAGACAGATTTGCCTCTGTAGAAGTCTGCTGCATTCCTTGTGCAAAGAATTTTCTTGTATCATTCACAGAAAACTTCACAGCTCAGGAACTGGCAGAGAATAAAACTGCCAGGGAATATGGAGGATTCCCAAAAGGAACAAAAATTTCAAAGATATTGCGGGAAGAAAGCCTGGATGCTTTTTCTCATCATGGCGATGTTTCCAAGGGTACGGAGAACGAAAAATTGCTTCGAGAGTTTTTGGACATCGTGTTTAGTCTTTTTGTGTCCTCCATTAAACCAAAAGGAGACAAAGTTGTTTTAAGCGTCAATCCTATTGATATTCTCTTTGCAAGCGTTCATACAACAGGGAATCCGCCATGGAGGTCTTGCCACCATTTTGTTGACGGGGAATGGAGAACAGGAACTCTATCATATATGTGCGACGGAGTTACTGCTATTGCATACGCATACGACAGAGTTGAACCGTTCAAACTTTACGGGTATACTACTACTCTATTGTTGCCCGTAAAAAAATGGCGACAAATGGTGTACTTCGACAAGGTCAATCTCTCTGCTATCCATAGCAGAGAATATGTGGAAAACAAACCGGTATACAGTAAATATGCCCGCAAATTATCCGGATACCTGCTCGCAGAACTGGGAGGTGTAGAGAGAAAATGGATAGTGTCCTTTCCTTCTCCTGGCTCAAAAGGGCTTGATGAGGATGTTGAACCGGTTGAGTCCAAGTCGTATCGCCTCCAGAAAAAGGCTAGCTGGATCTATCAAGATCCTCCGGACACTATGTCAGCTATTATAAGACTAAAAGATGGAGGTAATCCTCCGTCAATTCGTAACGGAGCAACACATATTCCTTGTCCCGTGTGCGGCACTCTTCGAGAAGACGACGAAAACCATGATAGCCTCCTGTGCGAAGATTGCGGCTGCGAGTATCATTGTGATGCTTGCGGATGCGGGCTTGATGAGGATGACGTTTATTATTATGGCGGAGATAGTTACTGCCGTGATTGCTTCTACGAAAGGTATGATTACTGCCGTCATTGCGAGGAAGCATACAGATTAGAAGATTTAACGAGAACCGCACACGACGACCTCGTATGCGATGACTGCTTAGAGGAAAGGTATTTCTACTGTAATGGCTGTGGAGAATATTACATTGAGAGCTACAATGACGAGTATTATTGCCGAGATACTGGCAATACTTATTGTGTAGACTGCGCATATGACAATGGTGTCGAACAGTGTTATGAGTGCGGCGAATACTTTGAGAACGACTATACGGAGATTGACGGCAACTATTACTGTTCGCAGTGCAGAGACGAACTGTTCGTCCGATGCCAAAAATGCGGCGAATGGATAAGAGATGCAGAAAGCCGCAGAATTGGCGCAAGAAGTATCCTCTGCCCTGATTGCGTAGAGGAGGTGGCGGTGTGAGCGACAAAACTACTTCCGTATTAGCCGACGCAAACACAAATCTTACTTTGGCAAGATATTCTCTTTCTGATTACAAAATTCCTCTTTTTAGAAAAGGGAAAGTTAATTTTAAATATGCTTTCCTTTTTGAGGGGAACAGTACAGAGGTTATGTTTGACATCTATCAGCTCGCCATGTCAAACGGCTATGCAAAACCGTTATATTCTCCATCCGGAGAATATATGTACTTCAAGGGCGACATAGCTATCATGCTTGTCGCTCATGTTGATACGGCACACTCCAAAAAGCCCGTTATAAAACAGGACAATAAGAGAAACATACTTTGGTCTACGAAAAACGGGCTCGGGGCAGACGATAGAGCAGGAGTTGCGGCAATAGCGGAAATTATTGGGGTAGGGTTAAAGCCGCATATTCTCTTGTGTAACGGCGAAGAGTCAGGCTGTATCGGAGCAAGGGCTGCGGTGCGGGATATTGCAAAGCCGAATGTAAATTTAATTATAGAACTTGACAGAAAAGGAGTGGATGATGCGGTTTTCTACGAATGCGACAATCCGGAGTTTGAGAAGTACATCGAAAGCTTCGGGTTTAAAAGCAGTTGGGGGACGTTTACAGATATCTCCGTACTATGCCCACGGTGGGGCATAGCTGGAGTAAACCTGTCGATAGGGTACTATAATGCACACTCGGAATATGAGTACCTAAAGATTGACGAGTGGAAAAAAACTGTTGACAGGGTAAAACAAATGCTCCAAAACCCACCAGGGGAACAGTTTAAATACATCGAAATGAGAAAATACAATTATAGGCGTTATAGCTTATATGATTACGATTATTATGACGAGTATGAAGACTATGCATCAGTTAAAATTACTCCAGAGGACCTGGCTAGCTATTTTGGAGGAAGCGAGCTAGACTGGGAAGTCTGGTTAATTGACAACAAAGAATACATTAAAGAGAAAATGCTTGAAGCCATTAAAGAGCTTATATATAGTTATCCGCCCACAGATGACTTAGATATATAAGCGAAGAGAATTTTGTAGCTACCAACTCAATCTCATGACAATTATGTCAACGAGGTCGAGGTGCATCAAAAATTTGTGCATCTCGACCTTTTTTGTTTGTCAGAGAGAAGAATTATACGCCCCAAAACATGCACAGGGGTTTATACCTGCTTTTTGTTTTCCATATGGGCTTTATGTGGAGGACAAAAAGGAGTGATAATCTCCAAAAGTTTATTGGGGGGTGTTTACAATTACAGCCAATGAACTTTATGAAATGAGACGCCGTAGGATTGTGCATCCCGAGGGCTATTTTGACAAGCAAGGGAGGTGGTATCCATCGGAGGATGAGAAGTGTCCCTGTTGCGACACTATCCGTCCTCCAAGCAGGAAGTATAAGTATTCTTTATTAGTACATTGCCGCACTAAGCGGCATGTAGAGAATTTATTTAGAAAGAGAGGTGAAAGGGGGTGAAAGAACAGATTATACCCGTTGCGGAGATATGGGCAAGTAATGTGCCGAACACAAAAAGAATAACCTTAAAAGTTTTAAAGGCGGGAGAAGGTTACTATTATCTCACGCATGACAAGCACAAGAGTACTTTTTATAGGACTCTTGTGCAAGCCAAAACTGACATTCAAGACGCATGGGGTAAATGGATTAACTTTAAATTGTTAATTTAGGGGGTAATTTTATGTTTGATTTTGAACTCGAAGAAAATATTAAAAAACTTAAAAGAGATATTGATGAAATCAAGCATGAGTTCTTAGAACAAAAATCAGAACAAAAAAGAGAAATAGAATCCATTAAGAAGGAGGTGAGAAATATACACGATACACTCTATCACATAGTTATGAAACTAGGGATAGAGGTTTAATAAACTCAATATTTCATTATAGCCGCACTTCTAGCAAACATGTTTGTTAGAAGTGTGGCCCTTTATCTAACATAAAGGAGGTATCTTTATGAAAGCAGTTAAAACGTGCAAGTTGTGCGGCAACTCATACAGGGGGTATACGGCGGTCAAAGATAACGTTTGCCATTCATGCTATCACAAATACTATTACAAAAACTATTACAAAATATTGAGGGAAGAAAAGACTTGCCCAAAATGCGGGCGACCCTTTAAGCCGAGAAAAAATAACACAACTGGACTATGCAGTAAATGCAAAACAAAAGAGTATCAACACAAATATTATATTACCGTAACAAAGCCAGGCCGACTTCATATGAGAAATAAATTAAGGACGGAAGACAAAGAGTTATCCCAGTCAGTAAGTATACTAAAATTTTAATAAGCTATTAAAAGGAGGTGTAAACATGAAGGGATACAAGGGTATGGAGTTATTGCCCAAATCCATAGCGGAGACATTGCCTCCGCTGTATTCACAAGAAAACGTAGAAGACCCTTTATGCAGGGTCAAACTCTTTGACATATTCAGTCAATGGACATGGTATATCATTGAGTACGACCCAGACGAGGAATTATGTTTCGGCTTTGTGCATGGGTTTGATGATGAACTGGGCTATTTTTCTCTTGCAGAATTGAAGTCTCTTGGCATAAGGATAGAAAGAGACCTTTATTTCGAGCCTAAGCCTTTAAGTGAAGTTGAGAAATTATATAAATAATTTTTTCAGGAGGGATAAAAAAATGATTAATGTTAATTTAAATGTTAATTCAGTTAAAAATCAAAAAATCAAGGAGAAATTTGTTAATATGCACGTTTATGCCTGTGTAACAAATATGGCAGATTACATCCTCAAACAAGACGACACAGATGCTCCATTTACTAGCGAAGATATTCAAAATTACTACACTTACTTTTGTGCAAATTGCGGAGAAAGAATCAGTTTAGACGAATGCGAAATTGATGAAGATTATGCTTATGTTTGTCCCTATTGTAAAGAGTCGTTCTATGATCCAGATTATGGAGTACAGGAAGTTTACGAATGGTGGATTGTCTCCGGCTTCTTGGGCAGAAAGCTTGAAAGTCACGGGGAACCAATCGTTCACGATGGCTATAATTATATCTGGGGAAGAACATGCACGGGCCAGGCAATCTTACTTGACAATGTAATCTCCGTAATATGTGAAGAGTTGGAGATTCTTGACGGACAAAAGAATGAGTGGGAAGTATAACCTTACTTCCCAACTCTTTTTATTTTTTGCTTGTTTCAACTAATTTATTGACTATGGCCTTTTATAATGCAATAATATTATTAAAAACGGTATACGCTTTTGGAGGTTGCTATGCTTAACTTTTATAAGATTTTATCTACAACAGGAAACATTCCAGAGGACTTGATAGGAAAAGAAATAATAGACATTTATTACGACAAAGATTATGGGCTGTGCTTAGGGATAGGGGGTGTTTTATTGGCTAAGCAGAGGGAAATAAACAAATCCATTGAAGACAAAATAATTGAGGAAATAATTAACGCAAATAACTTAAAAGATTTAAAGGACTTGTTTAATTCCAAAAGTATTTTAAACAGACGGCCAATAAAAAAATTCCCAATCACGTATGAAATGTTATGGGCAACGCCCAAAGATGTACTTGACCATATAGTTGAGGTGCTTAGGACGGCACGAGAGGCTAACATGATATGCGATTGGATTGACCTTAATAAAATCTAGGCAAGAGGGGAGGGAAAAATGTAGTGTTAAAGCTGCCTAAGATAGTAAAGAAGAACGAGCTTCAAAGAATGTTCAACAGAATCAATACAAAAACTCCATCAGGGTTAAGAAACATGGTAGCATTACAGCTCATGTACAGGGCAGGACTTAGAAACAGCGAGGTATGCAACCTTTCTCCTGCCGATATTGATATGGATAAAGGGCTTATCTATATACAACAAAGCAAAGGACGCAAAGACCGGTATGCTATCATGGACGATATTCTGAAAGGGTGGTGCATGAAGTGGGATAAAGTCAGACCTCAATGTGATTATTATGTTTGTACCATGAAAGGCACAAAATTATCTGATAGGTATTTAAGAGAGATATGCTATCGGCTATCAAAAAAAGCTGGAGTTTATATTAACGACAATCACAGGTTGAGAAAAGTTTTCCCTCATGCGCTCCGCCATACTTTTGCAACGGAGTTGTTGGCAAGCAAAGATTTTAATATAAGGGAGGTGCAGACTTTATTAGGACATTCTAATGTTAATACGACAATGATCTATACTCATGTTGTTATGGATGATTTATTAGTAGAAAAGATAAAAAACAGGAGGTAATATGAAGTATAAATGCGACCCGTTTTGGATTTCTTTAGGCATAACAGTTTTTATTTTGCTTTTCCCTCAACTAGTTCCTTATTTAGCTATAGCATTCATTGTTTATCTTTTTTTTAAAACATCTAAAAATTTATAATTAAAAACGCAAACAAAATTAATATAAAGGAGGTTTATACATGAGATTCAAAGTCGAAATGGGCGCAATGGTAGAAGTGCCTATTTACGAAGGACACAAGAGGGGCAAAAATTGGATGGCAGTTATACAACCTGACCCAAATTCGCCAGGAGGATTGCGGAGGGATTTTCAGCAAACGGCAAAAGGGAAATATTATTATATGATTAATGGGCTTAAAATAGGTGACCCTGTAGAGTTTGGGGCAGATTATTATACTGGAGGCGGCAAGAAACATTCCAAACGCTGGTATGGCATTGTCAGAGATATTGGCGAAGATTATATCGAAATACGACAATGCAAAACTGTAGACGATGCATTTAACGGAGTTGCACAAACCAGTATAGAAGAATTGGAAGCCGAAGCAAACAAGCTCCGTGAAAGAATTAAAGAGATTGAAGCCGAAATAGAAAAAATAAAGAACGATTCTAAATAAATTTTAAGAAGGAGGTTATTTAAAGTGAAAACAGCTTTTTTTAAAACACACCTTGTTGGCTTTGTGGACGACAGGGCTTGCGACTCCAAAACCACAAGGCAACAGATTGAAGAAGCGAAAAAATATGAGCTTGACATTTATGGCCCCGATGGCAAAAAAGTTACATGGGACGATATAGACAATCCAAATGAGCCAAGAACAATTTTAAGAGCTATTGAGTCAGACAGGGAATTGAGAATAGACCAACATAATCTTATGGCGGACAGACCTTTATTTGCTGTGTTTACTATTTCAAAAAATAGAATTGTTAGACTTGAATTTTACGAGGGACATGATGCGCTAGAGAAGGTGTATGACCTCAGAAGCAAAGAACTCCAAGGGAAGGAATTGCAAGATTACCTTGAGTCAGATCCACAAGCATATGACCCTGTTGCTTTTTTGGAAGAAACATTCGGGATACCGAAAGAATTTTCTAAGCCTATCCTTGATAAAATTCATAAGAAGAATGGCAAGGATTAGATTGCGATTATTTCGTATGCTAATTTGCAATATTATTAATTTCCATAGCATAATTTTTGTTAAAAATTTTTATTTATGAATTTAAAAAATGTATTGCATTTTTTAAAACTTTATATTATAATATAATTACTAAAAAACAAAATATTGTTATATTAGCGGCAATAAAAGCCAGACTACAGCCGCATTTCTGGCACAAGGTGTTAGAAGTGCGGCTTTTTATTTTGAGCAAAAAAAACAAAAAACAAAGGAGGGGATTGATATTAACATTCTTAACACTGAAAAAATTGTAGCATTTATCAATGAAAGAGGGTGGTCGTCAAACAGGATGGCAAGGGAGATAGGGATTGATACTGGATTTTTCAACCGAATAATAAGAGGTAATGCAAACCCAGGAAACAAATTTTATGTTGGTCTTGCAGCATTATGCAAAAGGTATAATTTAAAATTTGAAGAGTTTTTTGACATTGAAAACATACCATCCTCTTTAAACAAGGGAAACGTAATTCATTTTGAGTGCCCAAGCTGCGGCGCAAAGCACGATATAGACATTAGGTCTGCATCTAACTATTAGTTATGAGGTTGATATTATGGAGGAGCTATTAAGGGAACTTATAGCTGAACAAAAGCGCACAAATCAGTTGCTTAGCACATTATTGGAGATAAAAGCAACTATTAAACAAAATAATTTTGATGATGCGCCTGCTATGCTGTCTTATAAAGACCTTATGTCTTTGCTTGGTATATCAAAAGAAACTGCGTATGAACTGATGCACTCAAAAGGGTTCCCCGCAATCCGAATAGGTAGAAATATTAAGGTTCGCAAGGACGCCCTTTTGAGTTGGCTTAACAGACGGGCTTACAAGACAGGCTAAGTATAGATAAGTTTATAGGGGGTGATGCAAAAACAATTATGCTTAAAAACAAATTGTTTATTTGACTGTTTTAAATTATAGCAAAATTTGCATTGCTTATTATGCAATTTTTGCATAACAAATTAAAAAAAAGGGGGGGTGATAAGTTTAATAAATTTCTACATGATATTAAAAAACACTATTCACAACAAAGTCTTGCAATGAAGTTACACATCGACCAATCAACATTAAGCAGAAAATTAAACGGAAAAACAAAAATGACAGTAGAAGAAGCTGTATATTTTGCCGAGTGTGTTGGCTATCCTGTTGAAGCAATTTGCAATTATTGTGAGGTAAAAAAAAGATTAAATAAGCATTTTATGCAATAGGGGGTTAATAATTTGAAGCTTAAATCGCTAAAATTAAAAAATTTTAAAGGAATAAAGCAATTTATGCTTGATACGCAAGGTCACAATATAAACATTTACGGCGATAATGCAACAGGCAAAACAACATTATTCGATGCTTTTACGTGGTTGTTGTTCGATAAAGATAGCCAGAACCGTAAAGATTTCGAGATAAAAACATTAGATGAAACAGGTCGACCCTTCCACGGACTGGAGCATGAGGTAGAGGCTACCTTAGACATAGACGGCAAACAGCTAGCACTGCGCAAGGTATTCAAGGAAAAATGGACTAAAAAGAGAGGCAGCGCAACCGCAGAATTCACAGGCCATACAACGGATTATTTTGTAGATGATGTGCCGGTACAGAAAAAAGAGTATGAAACTAAAATAGCCGAAATAGTTGATGAAAATATTTTTAAGCTGCTTACAAATCCACTATATTTCAACGAACAGCTCCACTGGCAGGAACGCAGGAAAATTCTTATCAAAGTATGCGGAGATATATCGGATGAAGATGTTATTGCTACGGACAAAAGCCTTTCTAAATTGACCGAAATCCTCCAGGGTAGAAGATTAGACGACCATCGCAAAATCATAGCGGCACAAAAAGCCGAGATAAACAAGGAACTTGAAAAAATCCCTGTTCGCATCAGCGAAGTGCAGTTTGGGCTACCAAATATTGATGGGGTTGTGGTGGAAAAGCTTGATGAGGATATTGTAAAACTGAAAAATGAGTTGCATTCAAAACAACAGGAATTAGCCAGTATTGAAAGCGGCGGGGCCATTGCCGAAAAAACAAAAGAACTTGCGCAGATTGAAACGGAAATTTTGAAGGCGCAAAATGAGTATAGAATAAAAGTTGAACAGCAAATCAATGAGAAGCAGAAAAAACTTTCAGAACTAAGCACCAAAGCAACTAGCTTGCTCCCAAAAGCTATATTGCCCGTATTGGACACAACTGAACTAGAAAAGGAAATTGAAGACCTACGGCAAAAATGGTATGAAGCAAACAAAGAAGAATTTGCATGTTCTGATGTTTGCCCTACCTGCGGTCAGCCAATCCCAGAAGAAAAAATTGAAGAAGCAAGGGTCAATTTTAACAGGGAAAAGTCTGAAAACCTTGAAAAAATAACGGCTATGGGTAAGGACAAAAAGGCAAAACTGGAAAAGATTAAGGCAGAGTACCAGGAAAAGGCCAAACAAGCAGAGGAAGCAAATGTAGAAATACAGAAACTCAACGCTGAATTTGAAAAGATTAAAAAAGAAATAGAAGAAATTAGAGTAGCTGAACCCGTAGTAGACGATGCGCTTTTAAATAAAAAACAAAAAATAGCACAAGAGATAATAAATATCAAAAATGGCAATATAGAAGCTGTCAAAGAAATCAAAGAAGAAATCGCAAAAATCGAACTGGGCATATCGGCCCTGGAGGAAGTTAAAACAAAAGTTAAACGCTATGAAGAAGGTCGGAAACGTATTGATGAGCTTCAAGCCCAGGAACGCCAGCTTGCAAAGGAATATGAGAAGCTTGAAGGGGAACTATACTTGACTGAACAATTTATCCGGACCAAGGTAAAACTGCTTGAAGAAAAAATAAACAGCAAATTTAAATTGGCACGGTTCAAATTGTTTGATGTCCAGGTCAACGGCGCTGTGGTTGAGTGTTGCGAGACAGTCTACAACGGCGTCCCATACAGCAATCTCAACCACGGCGCACAAATCAACATAGGTTTGGACATTATAAACACCTTATCCGAACACTTCAATTTTGATGCGCCGATATTCATCGACAATGCGGAAGCTATTACACAGCTTTTGCACACAAGAGGGCAACAAATAAGGCTGATTGTGTCAGCCCAAGATAAAAAATTAAGAACGGAGGTAATATAAAATGACAGTTCAGAGTGATAAACAAATACAAGTTAGACCAATGCAAAAACTAAAAATGGCACTCGGTGCCGAAAGTGTAAGAGAACAATTCCGAAATGCACTTCAGGAAAATGCAGGAGCTTTTACAGCAAGTATTATTGACCTTTACGCAAGCGACACCTATTTGCAGCAATGCGACCCAAATCTTG
>ERZ795046.3542-NODE-3542-length-12275-cov-16.953519_pt1 | contig 12275 bp, 9 predicted proteins | sample MGYA00375130_ERZ795046 | MGnify/ENA primary metagenome ERZ795046 (study PRJEB30175, sample SAMN05720202) | activated sludge metagenome | isolation source: anaerobic digester from wastewater treatment plant | place: Japan | collected 2015-05-15 ...
CTTACAAATATAGGAAATTACTTTGAATATCCCAATTGTTTAAGTATTTCATCACTAATATCTAAAGCAGGAGAAGAAAAAATAATATTTACAGAAGTACTCTTGTCAAGAACTAAATCTATATTTTTTTCTTTGCTGATTTCCTGAACAGCAGTGAATATCTCATCTTGAATAGGTTTCATTAAACTTTGTCGTTTTTTAAAAAGTTCCCCTTCAGGACCAAAATAAGTACGTTTTAATTCTTGTGCTGCTTTTTCTTTTGCAATGATTTCATTTTCACGTTTTTTCTTCATTTCTTCTGTCATAAAAACTAATTCAGTCTGATAGTTTTTATACATTGCTTCTACTTCTTTTAATTGTGCTTCTACTTCGGCTTGCCATTTTTTTGAAATTTGATTCAATTGTTCATTAGCGGCTTCATAAGCAGGAATATTTTTTAAAATGTAATTCATATCAACAGTTGCAAATTTTTGAGCTATTCCTGCCATCGACAAAGAAAAGAATAAACAAAAAGTTAATATTAATTTTTTCATATCCAATTTTTTAAAAGTTTTATTTCTGAAAAACAAATTCCTTGCCAAAATTATTAAAATTTTTTAGTTCAATTTATAATTCCTGTCCTAAAACAAAATGGAATTGGCTGCCGCTTGGTTTTGTTGAACCTGTTACTTTATCAAAACCATATCCCCAATCTATTCCCATCATACCAAACATTGGCAAGAAAATACGTACTCCAATTCCAGCCGAACGTTTCAAATTAAATGGATTATAACCATTTGGTCCAGAAAAGCTTTTAAAACAATTACCTGCCTCTACAAATCCCAAGGCATAAATAGTTGCTGATTGTTCTAATGAGAGAGGATATCGTAATTCTAATGTATATTTATTATACAAATATCCTGCAGCGACTCCTGTGGTAACGTCGTAAGGAGTTAAGGCTCCATTTTCATATCCTCGCATGGCTATATATTCTGTTCCATAACTGGTATAAGCCGACATTCCATCACCTCCCATATAAAATGTTTCGAAAGGAGATTTAAGATATTTATTGAAATAACCAAGATAAGAAAATTGTGCTCTTGCCATCAATATCAATTTATTATTATATGAAAGTGGAGTGAAAGTTTTGCCTGTAAATGTCCACTTATGATATTCAATAAATCTGTAGCGTTCTTCATTTGTCATTGGTTGTGAATAATCCTTGCCTGTAAAAAGTGAATAGGGAGGAGTAATTTTTAAACCTAAGGAAAATAAAGAACCATTACGAGTAAAAATGGGATTATCAATAGAAGAACGTGATAATGTTAAGTTTAAGCTAAGATTGTTAAATGTTCCTCCTGTCATGGGAAAATAACCAGCATACCAATTATTTAATTTAAATAATTGATAAGATAATTCACTATAAAAGCTAAAATAATCATCTGGCCAGTTTAAACGTTTACCATAACCTATCGAAGCTCCAAAGGTACGCATATATCTTTCAGGATCAACTTCTGTTTGATAATAATCACCATAACCTCCATAACCTCCATAGTATCCTCCATAATAACCTCCATAGTAAAGACTTGATAAGTTACTAATATAATTCAAATAACGATTACTTATGGCTGATTGTGTAGAATAATAGACCATAGCAGAAAGTGAATTAGGACGTTTTCCTCCTAACCAGGGCTCCAAAAATGAAATATCAAATGAGCTGTAAGATTGTCCGTTGGTACGTGCATTAATAGAAAATGTTTGACCTTCACCTTGTGGAACTATTCGATAAGTTTTTGGTTTAAATAAATTTTGAATAGCAAAGTTGCTAAATTTTAATCCAATGCTTCCCACAACGCCAGTAGCTCCCCACCCAGCAGAAAATTCTATTTGATCACTACCTTTACTTTCTAAAACATAATTAATATCTACTGTGCCATTTTCTGGATCGGGCTGAATATCAATTGCCTGATTCATTTTTTCTGGATCAAAGTGTCCCATTTGTGCTAATTCACGCAAAGAACGAATTATATCATCCTGGCTATATAATTTTCCTGGCTTGGTTCGTAATTCTCTACGAATAACATGTTCATAAACTCGAGTATTGCCTTTTATACCTACTTCATTAATTGTAGCTTGTTTTCCTTCATAAATGTGGATTTCAAGATCGATTGAATCATTGTCAATTTGTACTTCTACAGGTTCTATGTTGAAAAAAAGATAACCATTGTTTTGATAAAACTTGCTAATGGCATCATCGTCATTTTGCAAGCGATCCATTAAATATTTATAATTATAAACATCACCTTTGTTAATTTTCAATTGAGCACTTAATAGCTCGTAAGGATAAACGGTATTTCCAATCCATTTTATATCTCTGAAATAATATTTTTCCCCTTCATTTACAGTGATATAAATGTCAACGCTCTTTTCATTGAAAGGTACCACACTATCCGCTACAATATAAGCATCACGATAACCGATTTCGTTGTATTTTTCAATTAAAGCAATTTTATCTTTTTCATATTCCTCACGGACAAATTTTTTAGATCGAAATAAATTTCTGATATGTTTTTCATTGGTTTTCTTCATGGCTTTATCCACTTGAGCATGTGTTAAAGCTTTATTTCCAGTAACATAAATTTTATGAACGCCAATTTTTATTTTTTTGTCCACCTCAATATCTACCGTTACATATCCTGGCTTTTCGGGATCATCCTGTGTGTAAACATTTACTTCTGAATTAAGGAAACCTTTTTCTTCTAAATAATTTTTGGTAATTGTTTTGATCCTGTCAATAATATTAGGAGTAATTTGACTCCCTTCGGATAGATTCAATTTTTTCATTAAATCTTCGATTTCTCCTTTTTTTAGTCCTTGATAGTTAATTTTAGAAATTCGTGGTTGAGGTTTCAGATCAATATTTAGCCATACTTTTCCATCTTCGATTTTAGTTGCGTAAATTTTTACATCAGAGAATAATCCTTGTTTCCAAAAACGTTTTACTGCATTCGTAATTTCTTCTCCTGGAATGCTAATGGTATCGCCTACCGATAAACCTGAATATCCGATCAAGACAAAATCTTCATAGTTTTCAGCTCCTGTAACAGTTATTTTTGCAATTTGATATTTTTGGCTGTAATTAGAATATTCTATTTCTGGTACTTGAGTAGTATCAACAGTTAAATTAATTGTATCAGCAAGTGATTTAATGAAAAGAGAATCATTGATTTGAGCTGTCAAAAATGAAAAAGAAAAAAAGAAAAGTATAAAAGGAAAATATATTTTAAATTGCATAATAATTTTTTAAGATAGAATTTTAAAAAAATTAAAAATCAATTATTTTACCAAAGCGTCGTTCTCTTTGTTGAAATTCATAAATAGCTTCATAAAAAGATTCTTTGTCAAAATCAGGCCATTGTTTGGGAGTAAAATATAATTCAGTATAGGCTAATTGCCACAATAAAAAGTTACTGATTCTAATTTCTCCTCCTGTTCTAATCATAAGGTCTGGATCGGGTATTAATTTGGTTTCCAGGTAATTTGAAAATAATCGATCATTGATTTCTTCTAAGGTTAATTTTTTTGTTTCAACATCTTTGGCAATTTTTCTTGCCGCAGTGGTGATTTCCCAACGAGAAGAATAACTGACTGCCAATATTAAATTAAGTCGCGTATTCTGGTTTGTAATTTCTTGACAATTAAGCAATTGTTGTTTTACTTTTTTTGGTAACCGATTCAAATCACCAATGGTTGAAAGTTTAATATTGTTTTTTTGAAGTTCTGCCGTTTCATTTTCAATGGTACTCACAAACAATTCCATTAAAGCATTTACTTCTTCAGGTGGGCGATTCCAATTTTCAGTAGAGAAAGCATATAAAGTAAGATATGGAATACCAAGTTCAGCAGAAGCTTCTGTCACATTTCTAACAGAAGTTACACCATGTTGATGCCCATAAATTCTATCATAACCTCTCTCTTTTGCCCAACGCCCATTACCATCCATTATGATTGCTATATGTTGAGGCAAACTTTGATAATCAATTTTTTCTTTAATAGATGACATAAATGAACGACATATAAATTTGAATTAATAAGTTATCACTTTACAATCACAAGGTTTTTTCAGAAAATCAAAAGTAAGTCCTACCATTAAAGTAGAAACAAAATCTTTATTAAATGGATTGCTTCCGTTTAGTTGATAATAATTATTTAATGGTTCTTGAGCTTCAATATCATCAGCACTAATCCAACGAAAACCCCACTGTGCATTAAAATTCCACCGAGAACTTATTTTAAACTTAAAACCCACTCCAAAAGGAATGGTTAATTTGCAGGTTACATTTTGTGTGTCATTTGAATAAATTGCGGCACCCAATCCTGCAAAAATATAAGTAGTATATTTTCTGCTTGAACGAGAGGAAGATTTCTGCTCATAATCAAAAAAATTAAATTCACCACAAATATCTAATGCATTTATATCGTTATTAAATGAAATAATGTTTTCTGGGTTAGCTTCTTCTGTGTATTTTCCTTCTATTAAATTATAATTCCATTCAGCTCTTAAATCTATACGAGGATTAAAACGATACCGAAAGATGCCGCTATATGTTATAGTTGGATGATTAAACAATTCTGAATTAGCATCACCCAAATAAAATGCACTTCCTCCGCCAATACCAATTTCTCCAAGATACTCATCTTGGGAATATACTTTTTCAGAAAAGAAAAAAATTCCTATTAACACGATAAATCTAACAAAGCTACAACTATTTTTCATTTGTTTGAAATTGAAATTCAGTAGATTTAAAAACGTGTCTTTTAAGTATAAATTTTATATTTGATGAAAAATTAATTACGAACAAAATTAAAGAAAATCTTTTAATAGAAATAAAATGGATAAAGTATGAATACTTTATTTAACAAAAAATTGCAATTTTCAGAAAATTATTAGTTTTTAAAGAATGAAATTTAATGGATATTCATATAAAAAATAATTCATAAACTTCTTACTAAAAGTTTAAAAAAAGAGATTTTTTAGTTGTGTAATTAAATAAATTCATTACTTTTGCATACAATTGATTTTGATTTTATCATTTTAATAATCAAATTACTAAATTTTAATTTTTTAAATAAGTACACTTATTGTTTTTAACTTATCCAAAGGATAATATAATAATTCATTGACCGATGAAAACAATTAAAAAAAGTCCGCTTGAAATTGCACGAGCTGCCTATCAACCTAAAATGCCTTCTGTTTTACAGGGTAATGTAGCAATTAAAGAAGGTGAAGCCACTGAATCTGTTGCTGATCACGAACAAATTAAACGTTTGTTTCCCAAAACTTATGGGTTGCCTCTCATTACTTTTGAAGAAGGTCCAGCAAAGGAATATCCGAAAGTTAATGTAGGCGTAATACTTTCTGGAGGTCAAGCACCCGGCGGACACAATGTCATAGCAGGCTTATTTGACGGTTTGAAAAAATTGAATTCTGAAAATAGGTTGTTTGGCTTTTTAGATGGACCAAGTGGTTTGATTGACCATAAATATACTGAACTAACTGCAGAGATAATTGACGAGTACAGAAACACAGGAGGGTTTGATATTATTGGTTCGGGTCGAACTAAATTGGAATTAGAATGGCAATTTGAAAAAGGAGCAGAAATTTGTAAAAAACTTAAAATTAATGCTATTGTAATTATTGGTGGCGATGATTCGAATACCAATGCTTGTTTGTTAGCAGAATACTATGCTCAGAAAAGTTTTGGAATTCAGGTAATTGGTTGTCCAAAAACTATTGATGGCGATTTGAAAAATGAAATGATTGAAACTTCTTTTGGTTTTGATACCGCATGTAAAGTTTACTCTGAATTGATAGGAAATATTCAGCGTGATGCCAGTTCTTCCAAAAAATATTGGCATTTTATTAGACTAATGGGGCGTTCTGCTTCTCATATTACACTCGAATGTGCTTTGCAAAGTCAACCAAATATAGCCATTATTTCTGAAGAAATACAGGGTAACAATTTAACTTTGAACGATATTGTTGAAAATATCGTTCAAGTAATTATCGATCGTGCTGATTATGGTTTAAATTATGGTACTGTTCTAATTCCCGAAGGATTGATTGAATTTATTCCTGGAATGAAAATATTAATTAGTGAATTAAATGAACTATTGGCTAATAATGAGGATTTTAATGTTTTAAATACAGATGATGAAAAACGTCAATTTATCAAAGGTTTATTAACTCCTGAAAGCAGTCAACTTTATAGAAGTTTGCCAAAAGGAATAGCTCGTCAATTGCTGTTGGATAGAGATCCACATGGCAATGTACAGGTTTCCTTAATTGAAACTGAAAAATTATTGATTGAAATGGTTGCCAAAAGGTTAGCCCAACTGAAAGCTGAAGGAGTGTATAAAGGAACTTTTTTGCCTTTAAGTCATTTCTTTGGTTACGAAGGACGTTGTGCCATTCCATCAAATTTTGATGCTAATTATACTTATACACTTGGTTACGTTGCTGCCATTCTTATCTCTGAAAGAAAAACAGGCTATTTGGCTTCTGTTCGTAATTTAACTGCACCGCCAGAAGAATGGATTGCTACGGGAGTACCCATTACCATGTTAATGAATATGGAAAAACGAAACACTAAATGGAAACCAGTTATTCAAAAAGCTTTAGTAAAATTAGATGGGGAACCATTTAAATATTTTGAAGCTCATAGAGAAGAATGGGCTGATGAAAAAGCAAGTTATATTTATCCAGGTCCTATTCAATATTTCGGTCCTACTGAAGTTTGTGATATGCCATCAAAAACTCTTTTATTGGAACATGGCAAATCGATTGATTAATCACTTAAATAACTGATAAGTAGCTACTTACAAAAAATGGAAAAGAGAAATTCTTTTTCATTTTTTATTATTCATTTGGGAAAAAGAACCCCCTTGTTTTTTACATATTAAGAGTAATTCATTGTTAATGTCTTTCTGATATTTCTTTTAAAAAATCCATATTGAAAATAAGTTCTGAAGATTTTTTATATTAATTTTGGAACTAAGTGGCATTTTGGTTAAAAAATCAATTTTTATTGCAACAATTTAAAAAAATAAAAATGACAAAGCATGAAAAATATTCATGGATTTATTGGTTAGTTGTTTTTGGAATATTCATCTTATTACAATGGCTATTTTTTCCAAATACTCAAGGAACAGAAATTAGTTACAATCAATTTCTTGACTCTCTTCATGCTGGCAAGGTAGAAAGAGTTGTTTTTTTACAAAATAAAATAATTGGAGAATTTAAGTCGGATAAATCAATAACTTCAGAGCCAATAACTCAAGCACCAACAACCCCCTGGCGTATACAAATTTCAAATGTTGAACAACAGGTTCAAAGACAATTCATGGTCAATCGTCTTCCTAATATAAATGAAGAATATTTGATCAATGAACTAATAAATGCAAAGGTCGATTTTAAAGGACATTTTGAAGATAACACCTTACAAAATTTCTTTTTAAATTGGATTTTGCCTTTTGTAGTTTTAATGCTTGTATGGGGATATTTTCTAAAAAAAATGGGACCTAAAAATCCTATTTTGGAAATTGGAAAAAACAAGGCAAAAATTCAAGCTGAAAAACCACAAAATCCGATCACTTTTAAAGATGTAGCTGGTATAGATGAGGCAGTAGAAGAAGTAAAAGAAATTGTAGAATTTTTAAAAAATCCTTCAAAATATACCCGTTTGGGGGGCAAATTGCCTAAAGGAGTATTACTGGTTGGACCTCCTGGGACAGGAAAAACTTTGTTGGCTAAAGCAGTTGCTGGTGAAGCAGGTGTACCATTTTTCAGTTTGAGCGGTTCCGATTTTGTTGAAATGTTTGTTGGAGTAGGAGCAGCCAGAGTTCGAGATTTGTTTAATCAGGCTAAAATGCATGCACCTTGCATCATCTTCATTGATGAAATTGATGCCATCGGTAAAAGCAGAGCTCAAGCTGGCTACTACGGCGGTGGTTATGATGAACGAGAGAACACTTTAAATCAACTCCTTGTTGAAATGGATGGTTTCGATGCCAGTGTTGGAGTAATTATTATGGGAGCTACAAATCGCCCAGATGTGTTAGATCCAGCTCTTCTACGTCCGGGGCGTTTCGACAGACAAATCGTTGTAGATAAACCTGATATGAAAGGTCGTGAAGATATTTTCAAAGTTCATACCAAAAATATTAAATTAGCTAAAGATGTTGATTTAAAACGCTTAGCTGCTCAAACACCCGGTTTTGCAGGAGCTGAAATTGCGAATGTTTGCAATGAAGCAGCTATTCTGGCTGTGAGAAAAAATCACGATGCTGTTACAATGGAAGATTTTGAAGCTGCTATTGAACGTGTCATTGCTGGATTGGAAAAGAAAAACAAACTAATCAATGAAAAAGAACGAAAAATAGTGGCTTATCACGAAAGTGGACATGCCATTGTAGGTTATTTTACTCCAGGAGCTGAAGAAGTTCAAAAAGTTTCTATTGTTCCTCGTGGAATTGGTGCTTTGGGATATACGATGCAAATGCCATTGGAAGATCGTTATCTTTTATCAGAAAGCGAACTGTTGGGAAAAATAAAAGGACTTTTAGGAGGCAGGGCAGCAGAAGAATTGGTATTTGGAGAAGTTTCAACAGGTGCTTCGAATGATTTAGAAAGAGCTACCCAATTAGCCAGAAACATGATTACTGTATATGGAATGAGCAAAAAATTGCCAAATATTTCTTTAGTAGGTTATTCAACAGCAGGTTTTTTAGGGCAAGGTCCAAACATTGAACGACGTTCTGAATACATTGAAAAAATGATTGATGAAGAAGTAATGGAAATTATTCGTAACTGTTATGAAGAAACCAAGAAATTGCTAATAGAGAAAAAAGATTTATTAGAAAAAATGGCCACTACACTTTTAGAGAAAGAAGTATTGAATTACAATGAAATAAAGGAAATTTTGGGAGAAAAATAACAAAAAAAGAAAACAAATTGAAAAATGTCAGATAAAGAAGTATACACCATATAAGAGATTTAATATATTACCAATATCCTAAAATTATAGCCAAAATTTTTGGTTGTGTTGATGGGAAAAAGGGCAAGAATCAAAATTACGGTTTTATTTAAAAGACATTTAAAGATTTAAAGAGTAGGAATAGATCATGGTCAGAAATTACTCGAGAAGATTGGCAATTTGTAGAATCTGAAAAGAGATGTATTCATTGTGAAACTGAAAGTAATCTTCAAAAAGAACATATTGTGCTCGAATCATTGAAAATTAAAGATTTTTGCTCTGAATGCGAAAAAATTCAAGGTATTCATAATCAAATTTGGACCTGCCAAAATTATAATTCTTCTAAAAAATAAAAGGATTATATGAATTTCATAAAGAAAAAATATCCTTTTGAAAAAAAATTTAGTGATTTTATTCCACCTTTATTAGAAAAGAAATATTTAATACCAAGTTGTTTTCTAATATAAAAAATAATTCTTATCTTTGCTTAGAAAAAAACAAATAATATAAATTATGAGCAAAACAGCAAAGATTAAACCGTATTTAACAAGTGAAGAAATTCTTTTGAAGATAAAGGGAACAGTAGGTTTTTGGCGAGTTCAAAAATGGTTAATCATTTATAATGCATTAAATTATCCGAGGAGTGCAAGGGAGATAGCAGCTCATTTGGCTGTATCAGAGTCTTTGGTACACAAGACTATTTTTGAATACAATAAATATGGTGTAGCAGCCATAGAGACCAAAGGCAAAGGAGGAAGAAGAAATTCATACTTGAATAAGGAAGAGGAGGAATTATTTGTAAATAGTTATTTTGAGAAAGCCAGAGAAGGACAAATAATAACTGCAATGGAAATCAAAGAAGATTTTGAAAAGAAGATAGGAAAGAAAGTTAACAAAACTACTATTTACAGGATGCTTAAGAGGCATGGTTGGAGAAAGATTGTACCTCTTCCTGTTCACCCCAAACAGAACAAGGAAGAAAGAGAGGCTTTTAAAAAAACTTTGCTAAAGAAGTAGAACAAATAATTGAGCAAGAAGATCTTGATAAAAGCAAAGTTATACTCATGACTCAGGATGAAGGAAGATTTGGGAGAGTAAATATTCCAAGAAATTGTTGGGCACCCAAACAAATTCGTCCATTGGTTGCTAAACAAGTGGTAAGAGAAAGTTTTTATGTTTATGCAGGAATATGTCCGAAGTTAGGTCGCATTAGCTCTTTAATATTACCTTATGCCAATACGGAAATGATGAATTTATTTTTAGAAAATGTATCAGACGAGTATAAGGAATTTGAAGTTATCATGCAGTTAGATGGAGCAGGATGGCATAAAGCAAAAGGTTTAAAGATTCCGTCAAATATACATTTCCTACAACAACCTCCTTACAGTCCTGAAGTCAATCCAACAGAACATCTTTGGGATGAGATAAGAGAAAAGTATTTACACAACAAGATATTTGATTCTTTAGCGGAAACAATGGAAGTGGTTTGCAGAGGAATAAACGAATTAAATGCAAAACCTGAGTATGTAAAGTCTATGACTTTGTTTCCTTATCTAAATATTATATTTTAGAACACAACTTGGTATTAAAACTTTAAAGCAAATGGAAGAACGGATTAAGGCAGGTTCAGAAAAAATTGTACTGGGATCATTAATGTTTGAATAACCTGAAAAAATAAAAGATGCTGTTCGTGAATTTGGTTCTTCCACACTAGTAGGATGTATGGCCATAAAAAAAGACTGGAAAGGGAAAAAGTCTGTTTTCATAAATAATGGGAAAAAGAAAATTCATGGAAAAGTTGAAGAACTGGCAGTACGGTTAGAAGAACTCGGAATTGGGGAATTGATCGTTCAATCCAATTGAAGCTGATGGTATGATGCAGGGTTATGATATTCCTTTAATCAAAAAAATTGCTAAAGCTGCAAAAATACCGGTTACAGCACTTGGAGGCGCTGCAGATTTGACTTCTATGAAAAATTTATTGAAGAAATACCAGTGAATGGACTTGCAGCAGGCAGTATGTTTGTGTTTTCAGGTGCCCGTTATGGCGTTCTGATAAATTATCCGGAAAAAAAAGATATTGAAAACAATTTTAAATTTAAATAACTATGTCATTTATTGGACAGGTCTGTCGAACAGGAGTTTTTGATCAAAGCATTCCCGATATTCGGTTTGATGCTACTGGTAAATCTAATTATGCTTATTTATTTGATGCATTGGCCGAAGCTTATCCTCGTGGAGAAAAAGGACAAAAAGATTGGGAAAAATTTCTGGAAGATATAAAAAAAGCAGGAAAACGAAAACGATATGACTGTATCATTGGCGTAAGCGGAGGTACAGATAGTTGTTATTTATTACATTTGGCATCACAATGGGGGCTTCGGGTACTGGCTGTAAATCTCGATAATGGTTTTAACAGCGACATAGCGGTAAAAAATATTCGTCGAATGACCCAACAATTGAAAATTGATTTGGAAACGTATGTGATAGATTCCAGAGAAGTAAAGGATTTAATTACCTGTTATATGCAAGCTTCGTTACCATGGATGGATACACCAACCGACTTGGCAATCAAAGCTGTTTTATATAAAATCGCCAATAGAGAAGGAATTCGTTATATTTTGCGTGGAAACGATTTTCGTTCCGAAGGTTCTCAACCAAAAGATTGGACCTATGGAGATGGCAAACAGTTGAAATCTTTGCATCATCGCTATGGAAAAGTTAAATTAAAAACATTTCCCAATTATACCATTGGGAGTTTGCTCTATTATGGCATGATAAAAAGAATAAAAACGCTATATCCCTATTATTATATCGAATACAATAAAAACCGAGCCCAACAATTTTTAAAAGAACATTTTGGCTGGGAATATTATGGCGGACATCATTTTGAAAATATTCTCACGCGTTTCACTATGTCTTATTGGTTGTATGAAAAATTTGGTATCGATAAAAGAAAAATAACCCTTTCTGCTCAAGTTATGAGTGGAGAAATATCAAGAGAAAAGGCAATTTCTGAAATAAATTCTTTACCATATGATCCTAATGAAAAAGATGAAATGATCAATTATTTATGTAAAAAACTTGATATTTCGAGGGAAGATTTTACCCAATGGTTTCAACAACCTAATAAAAGTTATAAGGATTATCCTTCTTATGATAATTTATTTCGCAAGTATCATACTTTATATTCGTGGTTGATCAACAAAATCTTTTTACATAAGCCTCAATCATTGTTCAAAGAAGAAATCATTGGTAATG
>ERZ795046.3544-NODE-3544-length-12261-cov-6.638948_pt1 | contig 12261 bp, 18 predicted proteins | sample MGYA00375130_ERZ795046 | MGnify/ENA primary metagenome ERZ795046 (study PRJEB30175, sample SAMN05720202) | activated sludge metagenome | isolation source: anaerobic digester from wastewater treatment plant | place: Japan | collected 2015-05-15 ...
TTTATGCAATAAAGGGGGTGAAATAAATGAGCAATTATAGCATTGACAAAACAATTGATGTTATTTTTGAAGAAGATTTAATGACAAAAGATAAATTTGTTGAAAATATTTTAACAGAGATGAAAAGAATTTATATACTGAAATTTAGAATAACTGATGATGAATTAATTATGAAACAAAAAAGACAGTTGCTCGAAATTTGGACACAAGAAGATGAAGACGAATTTACACAAAATTTACAAACTTATAAAAGTTTAGTTACAGAATACAAGCAAATTAAAGAGACACTTATTACACTAACAGACAAGCAAGAATTGTTAGATTATTATAGAAATATTATTTTACCTAAATTATGCGGTTGATCATTGCGAATATTATACAAAAAAAGGAGAAAAACAATGAAACAAGAAAATTTTATAAAAATTGAAAAAGAAATAGCTCGAAACTGATGAATATATAATAATGCGAGAGAAAAGACAATTATTAGAGATATGGACACAAGCTGATGAGGATGAATTTCAGTTAAAGATGCAAGAATATTCTAATTTAGTGAATGAATACAAGCAGAGGAAACAAGATTGTTTAAATCTTGCAAATGATAAACAGGGATTAATTAATTATTATAGTAATATTCTATTACCAAGATTACAAGAACTTGATAATTATTAGAAAGGAGAAAAATTTTAAATAAAATGTAAAATTGTAAAATATTGTATTTTTTTTAAAAAAGTGATTGATTTTATTATAAAAAGTTTGTATTTTTATAGTATAAAAGTAGTAAAAATACTACTTATTAAATATATAAGGAGGCTTTTATGGGTGATAATAATTACAAATTAGAGAATGGTTCTTCTGTTTCTTTAGAAGATATTTTTAATGATTTAAATAGAAGAAATATAAACTTTGATAATATTAAATTTTTAAATGAATCTGAAAAAAGAAGGTGTTTATATGATTTTATTGAATATTTGAAAAATAATATTAAAGATGTGATATTTAGATATCCTAATGAAAAAATGTATAATATTGATTATGATTATAATAAAGAAGAAGAAATTTTAAATATGTGGAGTATAACAAGAATTAGAAATTTTGATGATTTATGGGATGAAGAAGATATTAATTTAAAAAGAAATTACAGTAATGAGATTGAAAATTTTATTGATGAATATTTTAATATGAGGGATAAAGAAGAGATATATAAATATTGGTATGACAAAGCATATAATTTATTAGATGAAATAAATCAGAAATTTAAATTACCAGAATTTTATACTTTTAAGGTATCACAAGGATCAAATGGTGGAAAATATATTGAAAGAGAAGTAAATGTAGATAAGGTAAAAGAAGATATGGATTGGGTTTATAGTTATAATTTTGGTGGTGTAGATCCAAGTGATATTCATTATGTATTTGGAAGTATATATTTTTATCCTAATGATAATAAATTATATAATTTAATAAATAGTAATGGACAAATACAGGGTAGAAGTAGTTTAGGAAGATTTTGGACATTAGAAGAAGTTTCTGTTGAAGAAGCAAAAAGGATATTTAAAGAATATGGTGGTAATTATAATGAAAGTCTATCTAAAAAATTAGATATTATTTAAAAATTATAAAGGAATTTAAATATGGGAAAAAAGAGATATAGATATATTCCTATTCTTGAAGAAGATTATCAAAAAATGATTGTATTTTGTAAATCACAAGGTATTACAAGGTATGGTTTTTTTAAAAAGTTATTAAATATATATGAAAAAATATTAAATAAAAAGAATACAAAAAAATAAATTTTTTATATTTTATTAAAATAAAATTAAAAGGAGTTTTTTATGAGCAAAGAATTTTATAATTTAAAAGAAGGTACACAAATGTATTTTGATGAAATTTATAAAAAGATAATGGAGAGTGAACTATATTTTGATGATTTAGAATTTGAAGATATGCAAAAAAAAGAGGATTGTATTAATAATTTAAGAGATCTTATAAAGAAAGCAATTAAAAAAGAAATTGATGATTATCCTGCGGATATGATGTATAATATTAATAATTATGATGAAGTTTTTCGTGTTGTTGATATATGGGCTATTACTGATATAAAAAATTTTGATGATATTTGGAGAGTATACGGAGGTGATTTATGTGAATCTTTTAGTAGTAGTGTGGATTCTTTTGTAAAACAATATTTTACAGAAGAAGATAAAGATGAGATATTAGGTTATTGGGCTGATAAAGTTTATTCTCTTTTAGATGATATAAATGAAGAATTAGAATATCCAGATTTTCATTATATTAAAGTAGGGTATGGGATGAACGGAGAAGAAATTGTTGAAAGATTAGTAGATGAAAAAAAAGTAGAAGAAAAAATGGATTGGGTTTTTAGTTATAGTTTTGGTGGATTAACTACAAATGATTTTCATTATGTATATGGATATGTATATCTTAATCCAGATGATGGATATTTATATAATTTATTTAATGCGTATGAACCAATACCTGGTTGGGATGGTTCTGGAAGATATTGGACATTAGAAAAAATTTCTGATGAAGAAGCAAAAAGAATATTTAAAGAATATGGTGATGATTATGATGAAAAATTATGTAAACAATTAGGTATAATAGAAGAAGATGATGAAGATGATGATGAAGATGATTATGAAGATGAAGAATAAGATATTATTAAATAAAAAATAATATATAAAATAAAAATATGTATGCAAAGATAGAAAATAATAAAATAAAATATTCTGTTTTTGATAATATTGAAGATAATTTAGTTGAATATTCTGATGATATAAATGTCCCATTTTGGTATAATGGTAAAGTAATTGATGTAGTTGATGGTATTGGATTTGAGATTATGGATAATGAAAATATTGAGTATGCAAAAGATATTATTTTAAAAAAAATAAATGAACAGTTTAAAAAATTAAAAGATTGTAAAAAGAATATTAAGAAGATAAATGAAAAGATTGAAATTTTAAATATTTATAAATTAATAAAGAGGCTATAAAGATATGGGAAATATAAATATTGGGAATCAAAATATTCTTTTTAATTATAAAAAATTAATAACAAGTTTAGGGTATAGTAAAATATTTAAAAATATATATAAAGAAGGTATATATGACGGTTTAACTGTTGATAGTATTTCATCTAATTCAATATCTATTTTATCTGGAAGTGTAATTATAAAAAATGAAATAAATAGCATATATGAATATTTTAAAATTGATTTTTTAAATAATTTTCAAATCGCAATAACTCAAGAAGATAAAGATAATAATAGAAATATACTTATAATTTCTTATGATTATAATACAGATAATTATGCAGATGTAAAATTTGTAGATAATAAGACTAATAATATGATAGAAATATGTAGAGTAAATTTCAATACTAATGAAATTAATTATACATATAGAGATGATGGTAAATTTAATTTTAGAAATTTTTTTAATATTTGTGGGATAAATGATATATGTAATATAAAAAATAATTGGTATTTTGAATATGATATTTATAGAAAAAATAATAATACAAATTATTTTATTCCTTATATTGTAAATTATTTAGGTAATACTGGAAGTTCAGTTGGTGAATATATTATAGATACATTGATTAATGGTTTTAATTATGATAATAGTATAAGTTTAATTTCAATAGATAAAGATAATAATAATAAATTTATAAGTATAAATGAAAGTAGTAAAATATATAGTTTTATAAAATTTAATAATCCAGATTATAATGTAGGATATAATATTGTTGATAGTAGTTATTGTAATAAACCTTTTAGATTAATAGTAATAAGATTTAAGGAGAGTTAAATATGATGTATGCTAATGATGATTATACAATGTTTAGTTCTGTAAAAACAAAAAAATTTAAAAATGAGGTTAGTGATGATTTTATAAGAAATAAAATAAAAGAAGATTGTATTGTTTATAAATTTAATAATAATTTAATAGATACTATGGAATTTATTTCAAATATAAGAAATATATCATTAGATTTTTTTACTGAAATTAATAATAAGATGAGAGAATATAATAATTTAAAAGAAAGTAGGAGTATATTAGGAGAATGGACTGAAGAAGATGAATTAAAATATCAAAATATAGTAAAAACTTATAATGAATTATATGAAGAATTTAAACAGAAAAAGCAAGAAGTTTCTAATCTGATATTTGATAAAGATGGATTAATATCTTTTTATGAAAATCTTTTATTAAGATTTGAAGAGATAAGGAACAATTTTATATATAAAAAATGGTAAAGGAGAAAATATATGAGATTTAGTTTAACATTTTTTTTAATTCATCATCTTTTAAGATCTATTTGGGCTAATTGTATTGGTTTAATTTATAAAATTGTTTATAAAATAAGATTTAAGTTTAATAAAGAATTATATGAAAAGTATAAGACAAATAAAAAAATTTTTGATGATATAAAAACTTTAACAGATGTTAGAAGATATTTTATAGATAAATTTATATATAAGTATGATGGAATAAAAGGTATATTTGATAGAAATAATAGTAAGGAAGAATTTTTTAGTGATGGTGGTGATTGTGATGATATGAGTAGATATACTAAAAAAGCATTAAAAAAGATAGGAATAAAAAATATATTATGTGTAGGTTTTGTTGCAAAAGCAAAACCTGTATTATTTTGGCACTATGATATAATTTATAAAATAAATGATGAATATATATTATTTAATTATGGTAGTTCTTTTAAATGTGATACATTTATGGAATGTATAGATAAGGTATATGAAATATTTAGTAAATGTAGTAATTATAAATTTAGTGATAATAAGAATGATTTAAAGTATTTTCCAGTTTTATGGTTTTAAGAAATAGGATTATTTTAATAACAATTATTTTAATATTAAGTATTATATATTTTATAATTTTTAAGTCATTTTTTTAAAAAAATACTTGACTTTTTATTTATATTATATTATATTATATTATAAATAAAGGAGAATTTATGATAATAAATTATTTATATGAAGATATTAAATTTGAAAAAGATAAGATAGACAAAAAAGAATTCTTAAATAAAGATTGTGTAAATATAATTGATGGTAAAAAAGAATATTATGTTTTTAATGGAAAGTTTTATATTGTAGATAGAAAATGTAAGAATAAAGATAAAGTTTTATATGTAGTATCGATCTGGGATAATGATAAATGTATTTTTTATAAAACTTGTGAATATGATGAAATGATGAATATAATTTTTGATAATCATAAGTTTTTTTTAATATTAGTTGAAGAGATTAGTTTATATAAAAATAAGTTAGTATCAATTGAAATGAAAAAGTATGAAATTGATGGTAAAAAAATTTTTTTAAAAAATTTTTGATAAATTAAAGGAGGAAAATATGAATAAAATTGCTAAAATTTATTATGATTTATTAAATTTAGAATTAACAGAAGAACAAATTAAAAAGTATATGAAAAAAATAGATATAAATGAGATATTGTTATTTCAGAAGGTATCAGAAGAATTTATTGAAGAAAATATTGATAAAATTGATTTTGAAAAGATAACTAATTATCAAAATTTTTCAAAAGAGTTTATAAATAAATATGCTGATAAAGTATATTGGCCAGATTTAATTGAATTTAATAAAAATGTTGATGAAGAGATAATCACAAAAAATATAGAATATACAAAAGAATATTTTGATTTTTATGTACCGTTGTATGTTAAATTATCTAAAGAATTTATAGAAAAAAATATAGAATATTTAAATATTAATGAATTGATAGTAGGTCAGAAGCATATAGAAATAGAATATTTTGAAAAGTTTTTTGATACATACAAAATTGATTTCAATTATATAATAAGAAATAGAGAAGTAGATGAAGATTTTATAAAAAAATATATAGATAAAATTGATAAAAATGTTTTAAAATTATGTGATTATTTAAGTGAAGAATCTAAAAAAGAGTTTAATATTGAAATAAAAAAATCACAAGAAAGAATAAAAAAGAGTAAAGAAGAAATTTTAGAAATATTAGAAAAAAATTATAAAATTGTTAATAATAAAATATATGATTATACATTTATGATAGATTATGATATTAAGAATAATGATATAATTAAAAAGGATAATATAATAGTAAGTAATATATATACTATTTATCAATATAGTTCTTTTTTTGATAATATTAAAAATATAAGATATTATTTTGTTGAAATTGATATAGATGATATAATTAATATTGATGATAAAATTATTAATGATAAAAATATTATATTTTGTAATAAAGTAAAAATTGTTAAAGAAATAGATTTTTCAGAGATAAAAAGAAAATTTGCTGTAATATCAGCAAAAAAAGATATATTAGTTACTGGTATAAATAATATTTATAAAATTTATAAAGCTAGGAGAGGAAAATGAAAAAGAATGTTTATTTTGTTGCATTTTCTCCACATAATGGAGAATTATTATATTATAAAAGTTTATATAGTAAAAAAGAAGCTTATAACTATTTTAATGAAATAAAAGAAAAAGCAAAAGAATTGGCAAAAGAATATTATGGTGGTAGTTTATATATGGAAATATGGAAAGATTATTTAAATATGGGTGAAATAAAATTATTAGAAGAAATAAATTATGACAAAGATGGTAATATTACAAAAGGTGGTTTTTTAAGACTTGAAGATTTATCTTTTTTGAAAAAAAAGAAAAAATGACAAATCATAAAATTATAATTAGTAATTCCATAAATGAAGATACTTTTTAATAATAATAAAATATAGGATTGTAATATGGAAACATTTCATAAAATAATAATTGGTGATTCAAGGTATATGAAAGAAATATTAGATGAGTCAGTTCATTTGATTATTACTTCTCCACCTTATTGGCAATTAAAAGATTATGGAAATAGTAAACAAATTGGTTTTAATGATAGTTATGAACAATATATAAATAATCTTAATTTAGTTTGGAATGAATGTTATAGAGTTTTAAAAAAGGGATGTAGATTATGTATTAATATTGGTGATCAATTTGCACGTTCTATATTTTATGGAAGATATAAAGTAGTTCCGATAAGGACAGAAATAATAAAATTTTGTGAAAATATAGGATTTGATTATATGGGTGCTATAATTTGGCAAAAAGTTACTAATTGTAATACTACAGGTGGTGCTATAATAATGGGATCTTATCCATATCCAAGAAATGGAATTATAAAATTAGATTATGAATTTATTTTAATTTTTAAAAAATGTGGAAAATCTCCTAAAGTTAGTAAAGAGATTAAAGAAAAATCAAAATTAACACAAGAAGAATGGAATAAATATTTTACTGGTCATTGGAATTTTTCAGGGGTAAGACAAGATAAACACATTGCAATGTTTCCTGAGGAGTTACCAAAACGAATTATTAAAATGTTTAGTTTTGTAGGGGATATTGTTCTTGATCCTTTTTTAGGAAGTGGTACTACTTCATTAGCAGCAAAAAAATTAGAAAGAAATTCTATTGGATATGAGATAAATAAAGATTTTTTACCTATTATAGAGGAAAAAGTTGGGGTAGATAAAAATTGTATTATAATTAAACAAGAAGAAATAAATATAGATTTTGATGAAGAGATAAAAAAATTACCATATATTTTTAAAGATATTATAAAAATTAATAAAAAATAAGGAGGTATATATGAATTATTTTTTAAAAATTAATATTGATGATTTTTTGAAATTGTATAAATTTCAAAAGGATAGTAGAAAAAATATTTTTATTAAATTTGACGAAAAAGGAAATTTATATTATTCTTTAACAGAAAAGAATTTAAATGAAGGATTAAAATTAGATAACAATTTTAAAGATGATCATAGTTTAAGAAAGTTTATTAGAAGTTATAAAAAGACGATAGGAAAAAATTAAATCTTTATATTATTTTAAAAAAAAGATAATATATGAATTGTGATACTTGTCGATATTATAATAATGTAAAGAACTTTTGTTTTTTATTTAAAGAAAAAACAATGGCAATTTATTATTGTGAGTATTATAGTAAAAGAAATAAAAAAGATAAAGAGGGAAAATGTTTTGTGAAGAAGAGGTTAAAGTAGACAATATAATAAAAGATACAATATCATTCACAAAGGAAGTAGCCAGATTTGATTGGCATAGTTTTTTAAGATTATTAATAATAATTGTAATTGTTGTATTAATATGTTATTCTTTTTTATATATTTATTATAAATTTTTTTTAAAGAAAAAAGAATGTGATAATAATTTAGTAGATGTATTAGGTGAAATTAAAATATTAATAGATACAATTAATAAAATATTAGATTTTAATGAAGAAATTGTAAATAAAGTAATTAGCAGAATCTCAGTAGAGAGATTAAAAATAATAATAAAACGATACGTATTTGGTTTTCTTTATTTTTGTTTAGATTCAAAAAATATTCAAGATATAGAGAGAGAATTTGATAAAATGTTAGTTGATATAGCAAGGGAAACAATAGATGCAAATACATTTATAAATTATATTGACTTTACAGAATATTTAAATAAGTTAACACAAGAATTTAATAATAATACAATAAAACAAAATTTTTATAAATTAGAAAAAGAATTAAATAGTTTAATAGAAAAGGCATTAAAAAAGACAATAACTGAATGTAAAAATGCTAATTATATAATTGATTATGGAGGATAAAATGGGTATAATTATATTAATAATTATGTTGATTTTTATTTTATTTTTTGCTATATTTTTTATATCAAAAAGTATATATAATATAATTAAGGAAAAGAAAATTGAAGCAGAAGAAGAGAAAAAAAAATATGAAGAACTTTTAAAGGCTAAAAATGAGGTGTTAAATGTAATTATTTCAATTAAAGAAAAATATAATAAAATTTATTAAAAAGTAAAATATTGTTTTTATATATATTATATGAAAGATAATTTTTTTTATATTAATAATAAAAAAAATAAAAAGGAGATTTTTTATGATTAAGAAGATATTTTTAGAATCGTCTATAAAACATAATATTGATTATTTTATGAGAAATTTTTTTAAAAATGAAAAAATTAAAGATGAATTTTTTGATTATTACAAAGATATACCTGAGATTAAAAATGCAAGAAATGAAGATAAAAAATTATTAGATTTTCAGATATTAAATGAAGCTTTTGAAAAATATGTTTATGAAGAAAAGAAGAAGGAAATAAAAGCAATAAATAATAGTGAAAAATGTAATGTTTTTATAAGTTTTTGGTCAAAAATAATTATTGCATTTTTATTATTACCTAAAAGAGGTGGGATTGATTGTCTTGAAAAAATAAAAGAAGATTTTGGAGTAATAGTTGAATTATTTTTTACTTTATATAAAGTATATGAAAAGAAAAGATCTAGAGGAGAAAAAAATATTTTTTTAGATAGAATTAGTGATAATTTAAGAAATGATACTGAATATAATGATATAATCAGTAGATTAAAATTTAATGATAATGAATTTGAAGATAAGTTATTTAAATATATAAATCCTTTTGAACAAATAAAAAAAGGAAGAAGTGCTGATTTTATATCTTTAATGATTAATTTAAAAGATGAATTTAAAATTGAGATAGAAGATGCTGAAACAAAAGAAAAATTAGCTGATAAATATAAGATAAAAACAGGGGGTAAATTAAATGATTATGTATATGAAAAATATAAAAGTAAAATATCAATGTTATCAAACGATGGTAGAAAAATTCTTGATTTTTTACTTGATAGATTAAATATAAGGAATGATGAATTTGATGATTTACCTGAATATATGAAAAATTATATATTAACTCCTTTTACTCCATATCCTGAAAGAGATTTATTAGTTAATAAAAATCCATCAAATCCAAAAAGAAAAGAATATGTAAATAAAGTTTTAAATAAAGATCCTTCTACAATAAAAGTTATGTGTGATGATGATGAATGGAGAATAATTTTAATAAAAGATAGTAATGCTATTTTAATTTTAGCAGGAGCACATATTGATTCTAATGAATTTGAAAGATATTTTGGTGTAAAAGGTAAAGAAGAAGTAAGACCTAAGTTAATGGAATTAACTAATAGTTCAGATTGCAATACTAATTTTTGTTGGTGGTGTATTTCTGGATGGGATAATTCATCTGATAATCACGCTAAATATTATGGACCTTGGTATACTATTATATATAATAAAAAGAGAAAAAGAAAATGGATGTTAGTTTCAAATGAAAAAACTTTTGATTTTAAACCTGAAAGTGATGCAGATATTAATTTTTATAAATTAAGAGATAAGAATATATTTGCTAGTGCTGATAAGAAATATAAAGATATATTATTAGATTGTATTTATTGGATGGAAAAAAGAGCATTTGAAGGTAAAACAGTTGATAATTTGATATAAATAATAAATAATATTTAAATATTCAAGGAGATATAATATGATGAATTCAATTATTTATTTAAATGATGATTATTTTATTTATAATATGAATAAAGTAAATAAGTCTTTAATAGATAGACAAATTATAATTGGTGATACAGTACAAGAATATAAGGTTGGTTTATATTCTTTAAATGCAATTAATGAGAAAAATAAGATTGATGAAAGAAAAATTGTTGATAGACTTTTTGATGATGCTATAACAAATGAAGTTATAAATGAATTATTAAAATATAGAGTTGAAAAAGAGGATATTGAAAGGATAAAAAATTTGATAAAGGAAGAAATATTTAATATGACTTTTTATTTGCTACGTACTTCAAAAGTTTTTTATGAAGTTCTTATTGATATTTTTAGTAGATGTATATATGAAAAGATAAAGAAAGATAAATTATTTGTTAATTTTAATTTATTAAGATATATTTTATATTATACAGTATTTTATAAAGCAGATAGAAACATTGGTATAATATATCATACTTATGAATATATTAGTAAAAAAACAAGATTACATTTAAATACGGTAAGAAATAATATAAGAAAATTAGAATATTATGGTTTAATTGATTATGTTGTTGGTAATAAATGTAAGAAAGATAAATTTTATATAGATTATGTAGATAAAATTGATATAACTGAAGTTAAAGATGAATTTGAACAAGCATATAATAATAATACTAATATATTTATGTATTTAAATATAAATAGGGTAATGGATTTTATTGAAAATTCTTTATTAGATGATGAGAAAAAGAAAATAAGAAAATGGTTTAGTAATATTATGTTATCTAACAAATTTTTAAATGATATTATTAATAATATAATATATAGATATGTAAGGGGTAGAAATCAATATTATGATGGAAAAATAAATTTATATAAGAGTTTAGAAAAAAGATTTGGTGAATATGTTGAATTTGATAGAAGATATAAATATGTCAGAACATATAATTTTATTAATTATTTTGAAGATTTTAAAAAGAAAAAATTAGGATATGGTAAAATAGTTGATGAATATTTTATGATTGGAGATATTTTAAAAAAGATGTTTAAAAGTGTATATGAAGAAAATACTGGTAAAACAATAAAGAATATAAAAATAAATTTATTGAAAATAGATAACAATTTTGTTAATAGATTTAGTGAGAAGATAAATGATGATTTTAGAGTATTTTTTAAAGAAGATAATGATTATTATGATTTATTAGATAAAATAATAAAAAGTAATGTAAAAGGGATACTTGATTATGTAGCATATACGAAGAAGGTAAAAAAGAGAGATAAAAAATTTTATGAAAGTATAAATAAAGATGAAGTTTATATTACAGATAATATAGTTAATATTATAAAGTTTAAAATGAAAAAATTTAATATTATTTATACAGATATAGAATTATATTATATAATAAGGAAGGGGTTTGAATGTGTTAATGATAAAGCAAGTTACTTATATAATTTATATAAAACATTTAATACAAGAAGTAAATCTATCTTATTGATATTACATAAATTAAATTCATTTCTTGACAGAGTATTAAAAGTTGTAAATAAGCAGTAATATTACTTCTAAAATATTACTTTTAATTGTGGGAGGGGAATTATTTTTATTTATTGATATATTCTTATGCATTTCTAAAAATTCTAATATTCTTTAAAATATTTAAAATAAATATAATAAAAATACTGAAATAGTTTTATTATTTTAATTAAATAAAAGTTTTAATTTATATAAATTAAAACTACAAAATCTATATTGCCTACAAGGGTGATAGCTAAATAGTATTTTATATATATATATTAATATATAT
>ERZ795046.3547-NODE-3547-length-12253-cov-5.686588_pt1 | contig 12253 bp, 9 predicted proteins | sample MGYA00375130_ERZ795046 | MGnify/ENA primary metagenome ERZ795046 (study PRJEB30175, sample SAMN05720202) | activated sludge metagenome | isolation source: anaerobic digester from wastewater treatment plant | place: Japan | collected 2015-05-15 ...
TATGGTTTGTCCATTATAGTCATTTATGTGACATTGGGATTGTTGATAACGCTTATTTTCGGCGCCAGTGCATTGAACAGCATGTCCACCAATGCAATTTTTAATTTGTTTTTCTTTGTTTTGCTTGTCGTTTTTGCCTTGTCGTTTTTTGGTGCTTTCGAGCTGACTTTGCCTTCATCGTGGTCAACAAAAGTGGATGCCAAGTCCGAATCAACGGTAGGTTTGCTGAGTATTTTGTTAATGGCTTTTACTTTGGTGTTGGTTTCCTTTTCCTGCACCGGTCCTATTATAGGGACTTTGCTGGTTGAAGTTGCATCCACCGGTTCTTTGCTTGCTCCGGCTGTAGGGATGTTTGGATTTGCTTTTGCGTTGGCTGTTCCTTTCACTTTGTTTGCATTCTTCCCTTCGTGGCTCGAATCGTTGCCACGCTCAGGCGGTTGGCTAAACAGGGTAAAAGTAGTGCTGGCTTTCATCGAACTTGCTTTTGCACTGAAATTTCTTTCGGTTGCCGATTTGGCTTATGGCTGGCATATTTTGGACAGAGAAGTATTTGTTTCGCTGTGGATTATAATTTTTGCTTTGCTGGGGATTTATTTGCTCGGGAAAATTCGTTTTCCACACGATAGCGAGTCGAAACATACTTCTGTTGGTGGACTTATGCTGGGAATCATTTCTTTGGCTTTTGCCGTTTACATGGTTCCCGGACTTTGGGGAGCACCGCTGAAATCGATCAGCGCTTTCGCTCCGCCACTTTATACGCAGGATTTTAATTTGTACAATAATGAAGTTCATCCAGCTTTTACCGATTTTGAGGAAGGAATGGCTTATGCTGCAATGAAAAAACTGCCGGTTATTATTGACTTTTCGGGTTATGGTTGTGTAAATTGCCGGAAAATGGAAGCTTCGGTTTGGACTGATCCACAGGTGAAAGCATTGCTCGACAAAAATTTTGTGCTGATTTCGCTGTTCGTCGATGATAAAACGCCATTGGAAAAACCTTTTGAAATTAACGAAAATGGTAAAACAAGAAAAATTAAAACCGTTGGTGATAAGTGGAGCTATCTGCAACGATATAAATTTGGAGCCAATGCACAACCTTTTTATGTTATGATAGACTATCACGGAAAACCTCTGAATAAACCCTATGTTTTTGACACCAATCCTTCTCATTTTGTCAATTGGTTGAATCGCAAATAGTACATTTTGTCTTAATCAGCCCTATGTGTTTTTATTTTTCTGTTATTTTGTCATTTAATTCATTGTTTGGTAGAAACATTGTATTCAAAATAGTTGATTGGCAAACTTATTGTTTAATATGAGAATGAGAAATTTTTTGAGAAACTTATCAGAGAATTGTCTTGTAATTCTGATTTAGAAAAAATAAGTTGGAATGAATTTTTTGTGTTATATAGAAATTGATTAGCTGAACTTAAGAGTTTACCAATTAAAAAAGGGAGGAAAAAATGGAAAAGGAAAATAAAGCGTCAGAAAAAAATCAATCTGCCGAAAACGAAAAAAAACATCAGCAACAACATAAGGAAAATGAAGACAACATAATTCCACAATCAGAAAATAATGATGCTGAAAATGTGGAAAAAGAGTTGGAGCGATTGAGGGAAGAATGCGAAGATTTGGCAGACAAGAATTTGCGTTTGTTGGCCGAGTTCGACAATTATCGCAAACGTATGCTCAAGGAAAAAGCCGATTTGCTGAAAAATGGCGGAGAAAATGTGTTGGTGAATATTTTGCCGCTTGTCGATGACTTTGAGCGGGCTTTGAAAGCTATTGAAACCAGCGATGACATTGAAGCTGTGAAAGAAGGAATTCATTTAATTTACGGTAAGTTTGTCGATTTTTTGAACAAAAATAATGTGAAGGAAATTCCTACTGAAAATGTAGAATTTAACACTCAGTATCACGAAGCAGTATCCAAAATTCCGGCACCTTCTGAAGAATTAAAAGGGAAAGTAATTGAGTGTTTATCGAAAGGCTACACGTTGAACGACAAGGTAATTCGATATGCAAAAGTCGTAGTAGGCGAATAATTTTATTCGCCTTTTAATTTTTTGAATTTTTTTTGTTTACAAATATGTTGAGGATGAGGGAGAATTAAGTTTTATGGCAAAAAGAGATTATTACGAAATCTTAGGTGTTTCACGAACAGCCACAGAAGTAGAAATTAAGAAAGCATACCGTCAGAAAGCCATTCAGTTTCATCCGGATAAGAATCCGGGCGACAAGAAGGCTGAAGAAAACTTCAAGGAAGCTGCTGAAGCTTACGAAGTTTTAAGTGATCCTGAAAAACGTGAACGCTACGATCGCTATGGACACGCGGGAGTTGGAAGTTCAGCTTCGAGTGGAAGTTATGGTGGCGGCATGACTATGGAAGATATTTTTTCCCACTTTGGCGATATTTTTGGCGGTCATTTTGGCGGCTTTTCGGGTTTTGGAGGTGGATCGAGAAGCAGCGCTCCCCGTATGCGAAGAGGAACCGATTTGCGGGTAAAAGTCAAATTAACATTGGCTGAAATAGCTGAAGGAGTCGAGAAAAAAATAAAAGTCAAGAAATATGTTCCCTGTTCTCACTGTCAAGGAACCGGAGCAGCCGAAGGTTCGGCGCCCGTAACCTGTTCGATGTGTCGTGGAACCGGAAGGGTTACGCGCGTTCAGCAAACTATTCTCGGACAAATGCAGACTACTTCCGATTGTCCAACCTGTCATGGGGAAGGAAAAGTGATTAAGGAAAAATGTATTCACTGTAACGGAGAAGGAATTATTCACGACGAAGAAATAGTTACCATCAACATTCCTGCGGGTGTGGCTGAAGGAATGCAGCTAACTTTGAGCGGGAAGGGAAATGCGGCTCGCAGAGGTGGAATCAATGGCGATTTGATAGTGGTGATAGAGGAAGAGCCTCATTCGGAACTGATTCGCGATGGAAATGATTTGATTTACAATTTGTTGCTGAGTGTTCCGCAAGCAGCATTGGGTGGAGCTGTTGAAGTTCCAACCGTTAACGGCAAAGTGAAAGTTAACATCGATGCCGGCACACAACCGGGTAAAGTACTGAGATTAAGGGGCAAAGGATTACCCGATGTCAACAGATACGGCAACGGCGATTTGCTGATAAATATTGGCGTATATATCCCCGAAAAATTGAGTAAGGAGGAAAAAGCCATAATGGAAAAGCTGGAACAGTCGAGTAATTTTAAACCCAGTTCCTCAGCTCAAAAGAGTTTTTTCAGTCGTTTTAAAGATATGTTCGATTGAATTCGAAATTTGTATTTCATTTCGAAAAACAGGGGAAAAGGAGAGAAAAAGTGATTTCTTTCCTTTTTTGGTAAGAAAATAATTTGCCGATTCCGCCAAAGAGTATTAACCGAATCTTAAATTTCTGAAATATCAACAAGTATATCCAATTAAAAACAAATTAGATTGTAAAATTTTTATTTTATAAATGCAATTATCTACTTCAACAATAAGCTTTAATAAACTTTTTACATGATAATTTTCGCTGTTCTGTCACCTGCCACAATAATATAGAGTTGTCCCGGTATTCTGTTTTTTAATGCATCAATCGTAAATTTGTTGTAACGAGGAATTTCCGATACAATCAATTTCCCTGTAACATCATAAATCCTTACTACCGTACTGGTATTCGGAACCGTAATGGTTACCGTTTTATCTTCTCTGTTGACGTAAGCTTTCAATTGTTTGCCAACATCAGGCAAAGTATGCACATAAATCAAATTTGAAAAATCAGTGATATTTTCATAAAGAATTACTGAATTTCTCAATGTTTTGTCGCTTGCCTTCACTTTATAGTAGCAATCGGAATTGGATGGTAAATTAATAACCGTATCCGTTGTTGAGGTAATCCATTTATCCTTTTCGTTATAATTTATTTTTTTTGCAAACCCCACCGTAATATCGTCGATGATCAAATATCCGCTTTCCTTTTGATAAGTTAATCGAAATTGATTATAATGGTCAGATTCGGTAAAGGTATAAGTTTTAATAGCACTGAGACTGGTAGTTACTGAAACATTGTCAATGGTTATCCATTTGTCTGAGTCATTTTTTGCTTCAACCTTAAGTGCTCCATTCCCAGAAAAAGATTTGACGAAGAAAGATAATTTTATGGCCGGCAATACATAATTTTCCGTCTGAATCATTTCACCTGAGTTTTTAAATTGAATAGCCGGAACTTCTTTTCCACTGTATGAAGCGGACGTACTCAAAGCTTGAGCGGTAATTGTCCATCCCGATGATGGAGTCAAACCATTATCAAAACCTTCAGTCGTTTCTGATGATTCATTGGAAATATAATAGGCAGTGAAATAATATCCCGTGGCATCTGTTACTGGTTCCCAATGAGCTACGTAACTGCTGATCGTTACATCGGTAGCTTCAGTGGCAACAGGAGGAATAACATAAACAGGTCTTGTGGATTTTCCCTGTAAATTCAAATAGATTGGAGTGGCATCTTTAGAAGTTATAGAAATAATTTCATTGTGAACATCAAGATAAGACGGTTCGGTTGGGTTATAACGTACCAAAATTCGGGTAGTATCCACTACGGAATCAATAGGAGCAAGGATTAAGTTTTTAGTCCATTCTGCATTAAAGTCATTTTCCAATTGCATTTCGAAATGTTTATTTTCTGAAAAAGCAAGGAGAATATTTTCTTTTAGTTTTTTTCCGGAAATTTTTAAAAGTTGTGCATTTGATGGCGTTCCCTGAACGGTTTCAAAAGCTAAAAAATTACTCATAGCCCCGACAATCGGAGAATTTTCTTCCCCCATAAAATCTAAATTTATATAATTGTTTTCAGTAATATTTGTGAGAGATTTTTTTAGTTTCGTACCATTTCTTAAAACCAACGAACAGGTTGTAATGTTATTTATTCCTGGAAACGGATCTCCGGCGAGTGTTTGTTCAGAACCAATACCGTCGGCTTCAACAATTTTATAACCCAGCTTTCCGGCAATATTATTGGGTGTATTGTTTTCCCAATCGCTTTGATTGAAATTGATATGGGTAACAAGCAAGCCGTGTCCGGGTAAATAAGCGTCCCACCCTGACTTTTGCCTGTTTTCCAACATAAAAAACTCTGAAGGATTGGGTGAATTTCCAACCAAATTATGATTACCATCTTTTGAAATAAGATAGGCGCTGTTGGATGAGGTTAGAGGTTGCAATGTGAAATTTCCCGAACTTTTCAGTTCGATGGGTGTTAACCAATTCAGGAAAAATCGATCGAAAGCCGAATAAGTGGGAGGCGTTTTCCCATCATTCAAATAAGCTCCGGCATCCATGATATTCCAGTAAGATAAGGTAAAATGTGTTCCTCCATCGGTAGGATAATAATCAGCCAGACCAAGCACATGACCAAATTCATGACAGAAAGTACCGATGCCGCACATGTTTGCGCCTCTGCTTGAACGCAATTCAGAAGAACAGGCATAATCGAAAACGACAACACCATCGAATTTTGTATTGTAATTGGCCAAAGTCCAGCGATGTGGCCATATGGTATTGGCCGGTGCTCCTTCTGCTTCATTGTAGCCGGCATAATAGACAAAAATATTATCGACATATCCATCCCTGTCGGTATCGTATTGGCTAAAATCTACACCATCATTGTCGGCCAATCTACATGCGTCAATAATCATTTGTTGGGGATTTTTATCCATGCCATCTGAGCCATTTTCACCGTAATAGCCCATTGTTTGTGGCAAAGTATAGGGCCCTACCACATCAAATTGGGGGTTAAACTTTTCGGTTGAAGTGTCGTAAAAATAATCACGCGCCGAGCCGGTTGAACCATTTTCGGAATATCCATTTTGATTCAAAAGTTTGGTAAAAGCTTCTTTTGGTGAACTGACAGTAAATGAATTGTCTGAAAAATTTACTAAAATTACCAATGATTTCGGACTTCCGGTCAAAGGATAAGCTTTACGACCGGATTTTTCGGTAACAGTAACAGATGAAGCTCGTTGTATGCGGTTCAATTGATTTTGTTTCGAAAAATCTATCCCTTTGGGAAGTTGTTTTATAAAATTAATTTCTTCCTTCGTACGTTTTTCGATATTGTTTACGCGATATTTAGACGGAGCTATTTCCTTTTTTTTACTTAATTTTCCGTATTTGAAAAATCCGTCCTTGTCCCTGGTAATCAAATAACCATCTAAAGTAGTCTGATAATGAAAAAATTCGTCTCCATTCAGTTTAACAGAAATTTCTGTACCGTCAGGCTGAACCACCTTTACCGGGAAAGGATAGGCAGGGACTGCTTTTGTAAATTGTGGAAAAACAAAACTAAAAACAAATACGATACCGACAAGCAATTTACTTTTCATAAAATAAAGCAAAAATTATAAATCACAGAATTTGTTTAAAAATAACAAAATAATAATTTGGTGAATTAATACAGATTTTAGAAAAATATTTCCTAAATTCAAACAATTCAAACAATTTTTTTCATAAAAAACATGAACCTTAGAACAAAGATACAAAATCCGGTCAATGATGCAACTAAGTATTGAAAAAAATATGGCATCAGTTAATGATAGAGGCCAATTGGTTGCTTAAATTGAACGGCAGCGAAATTACGAAAATAGAAACAAGCAATGGACTGTAGATTTGGCGCAACGTAAAACATTACTCTTCTCTTCAATGTTTTCCCGTAAAGGGAACAAAACTCACAGGCAACAGAGTGGTGGAAGCAATTTTTCCGCCACTTTTTGTAATCAGCATCAAATGTTGTGTAGTATAGGGAAAACCAACCGGAATTACCATTCGTCCCTGATTTTTAAGTTGTTCTACAAGTGGTGGCGGAATTTCGTTTGCAGCGGCAGTAACTATAATTTTATCGTAAGGAGCATGTTCCAGCCAACCGTAATAGCCATCTCCAATTATTATTTCTACATTGTCGTAATGTAATTTTTTTAGTCGTTCTTTGGCAGAAATTCCCAATTCTTTTATAATTTCTACCGAATAAACTTTTTTTGCCAATTGAGCAAGTACTGCCGCCTGATAACCGGAACCCGTTCCGATTTCAAGAACAAAATCATCCGGTTCAACATGCAAACATTCGGTCATGTAAGCTACAATAAAAGGCTGAGAAATAGTTTGCCCGTGTCCAATGGGTAACGGCGTATTTTCATAAGCTTCTTCCACACAAGAATTACCTACAAACAATTCGCGTGGTACGTTCGCCATTGCTTTCAGCACACGTTCGTCTTCAATTCCTTCCGTTCTGAGTTGTTGCCAAAGATTTCTCATGTCAAAATAAAAACTACAAAAATAATTTGTTTATTATCAATTATAAAAACAAATTCTTGTAAATTTTTGTTTGCTCATGAAAGAAAAAAGCAGCCTGAAAATTTTCAAACCGCCTTTTCTTTAAATAAAAATACCGAAAAATTTATTCCTTTTGAATATTGGGTAGCTCCAAACCATAGTTTTTCGCTTTATCTTCCTTTTTCAACAAGAAAGCAAACAGCAAGGCCAGAACTCCAAAAATCATAAATACCAGACTTGGACGTGTATAGTCGTACCTCAAAGCAATTTTATTTTTTACGATTTCCGAATAACCAATCTCTAAGCAAGTATTTTCTACCGCTCGAAGTTTCTGATTTTTGTCTTGAAAAGAATTTAGTTTTTCCAATGGCAAAGCGGTAATATTTTTATGTATCCATTCATTTTTAAAGGCTGCAAAACCTACGGTATCCTGCACACCTTCATAATCGCTTTTCAACAACACTTCATTGATTAAAGCCGTAGTAGTTTTATCAACGGCTTTCTCAAATTCAATTTTATTCAGTCCCAATGAAGGTTGATATAATTCATAAGTTTGCACCACACCCGTCTTCACCATTTCTTTCGCTTTGTAAACCGTAGGATTTGCACTGTTCAGCACCAATCCGATCAACAATGGAACACCCATTAATCCCCAATTTTGTATCCAGAAAATCAATGCGTAAGCTGTTCCCAACTGCCTTTCCGGAATAATTTTCGGAACTGATGGCCACATGGCCGAAGGTACAAGCGATAAGGCAATTCCCAAAACTATCGTTACGCCAATAGCCAAGACCCAATTATTGAGAAATGGAATAGAAAAAATTGCATGAACAAATATAAGCAATAAAGCGCCAAGAATCATAATGGAAGCACCTTTGCCCTTTCGGTCGTAAATATTTCCAAATAATGGAGTAAGAAACAATGTTCCCAAAGGAAGAACGCTCGGGATAAGCCCTGCCAAATCCGGATTAACCTGATACTTGTTGATAACCATATCGGTGGCAAATTTTATCCACGGAAAAACTGCGGAATAAAACAGAACACACAAAATGGCAATAAGCCAAAAACCTTTATTTTTAATAATAGTGAAAACTTCCGAAACTTTAAACGGTTCTTCCTCTTCCTTTTCATCATTTGCTTCTGAAGCTTCCAGCTTTTTGTCCATCTGAACGTAAACAATATAAGCGATAAGTCCAATACAGAGCAGTAAAACGCCAAACAGGATAGGAACCGAAACATCATTAAAATGTTTGGCAACAGGGAGCGGAATAGCGACGGCCAGCAAAGTTCCAAGTCGAGCTGTAGCCATTTGAAGTCCCATAGCCAGCGCCATCTCTTTTCCTTTAAACCATTTGACAATGACACGAGAAACCGTAATGCCGGCAATTTCTACTCCGACGGCAAATGTGGCATATCCCAATGCCGCTATCATTACCTGAGCCTTGATGCCCAGAATAGTCCCGGCATCATCGGGGAAAAAAGGCGATATGGCAAAATACTTGATGGCTGCCCCAATCACCATGACGGCTGTAGAGGCCAATCCTGTAAAACGAACACCCATTTTGTCCAAAATGATACCACCAAAAATAAGCATCAACAGAAATACATTGAACCATCCATAAGCACTGGTAAACAGCGAATAATCAATGCTACTCCATAGCAACTGACTCTCCAGCAATGGTTTAAGAGGACTCATGGCATCGGCAATGAAATATCCGCAAAGCATGGTAAAGGAAACTATTCCCAAAGCCGTCCAACGTGCCACCGGTGATTCACGTAATGAAACTGATTTTATCTGCGACATAAACAATTTTCTTTAATGGTTGTTTTTTTATTGAATTTATGTTCTTGGTATTTAAAAATAAAGAAATGCAAAACTACTGAAAAAATTTTTGAAAACAATTTCATGCAGGCATTCCTATTCATATTTTTTTGCAGCCTGACAACAGTTCACTTTATACTGACAAAATTTCAGAAGACACGATAAAAACAAATCGGTATTATTTTTGATAGATAAAATAAAATTTTGGAGTGAAAAGTTTGATAATAATAAGCACAGTAAACGATTTCAAGATTAAAGTTTTACTAATGTTGACATGAAAAAATTTTAATCCATTCGTTTTCTTATAAAAAATTAAAATTTCTAAAGTCAAACTTTGAGTGTCCAACATCACATTAAATTAATTATTTTTGTAGAAAAAAGGAGAAATCTAAATATGACCGTCAACTATTCAGAACAGTTACACAACATACTTCTTTACAGCCTTCAGGAAGCTGAAAGGTTGGGAAACAATTATATAGGGCCTGAACATTTGCTGCTGGGGATAATCAGAAACGGCAAAGGGAAAGCTATCGACATTCTCAACCACACGCAAGTGGACTTGTCAAAAATAAAACAGTCAATCGAAAGTCAGATTCGTACAGATAACGAACCTACCGGAGAAGAAATTTTAAGTTTGAAAAGCACCGAACGCATTAAAAAAATCATGGAGCTTGAAACTCGTTCTCTTTCATCCGAAACAGCCGATTCTGAACATTTGCTTTTGGCCATTCTGAAAGAAAAGAACAATTTGGCTGTAGAAGTTTTAAATGAAGAAAATCTGACCTATGAAATTGCCAAATCGTATCTTGAACATTCTAAGGATATTCAAATGAGTTCCAATTTTCAGGATGATGATGACGAAGATGATGAACCTCGCCAACATCAGCGAAATGTTTCGGGAAGTGGCAAACAGAGTGATACTCCGGCTTTGGACACATTCGGAACAGATATTACCAAAGCTGCTCTCGAAAACAGGTTGGATCCCGTAGTAGGCAGACAAGTCGAAATTGAAAGATTGGCTCAGATTCTTAGCCGTAGAAAGAAAAACAATCCCGTATTGATAGGTGATCCCGGAGTTGGTAAATCGGCTATAGTAGAAGGTTTGGCTTTGCGCATCGTTCAACATAAAGTTTCGCGTGTACTCTTCGACAAACGAATTGTTGCATTGGATATGGCTTCCATAGTGGCAGGGACAAAATATCGCGGACAGTTTGAAGAGCGCATTAAAGCTATTCTCAACGAATTGGCAAAAAATCCGAACATCATTCTTTTTATTGATGAAATTCACACCATTGTTGGTGCCGGTGGCGCACCCGGTTCACTGGATGCTGCCAACATGCTTAAACCCGCATTGGCACGTGGTGAAATTCAATGTATCGGTGCCACCACTTTGGACGAATACCGCCAAAGCATCGAAAAAGATGGAGCGTTGGAACGTCGATTCCAGAAAATTATTGTAGAACCGACTTCTTACGAAGAAACATTGCAGATTTTACGCAACATTCAGGATAAATACGAATACCATCACAACGTGCGTTATACGCCGGCAGCCATTGAAGCTTGCGTAAGACTTACCGAACGTTACATAACAGATCGATGCTTCCCCGACAAAGCTATTGATGCATTGGACGAAGCCGGTTCGCGCGTTCATATAGGCTCAGTTTCCGTACCGAAAGAAATTGAAGAATTAGAAAAACGTATAGAAGAACTTCGTCAGCAAAAAATGAAAGTTCTTTCGGAACAGAAATATGAATTGGCCGGTCCAATACGCGATCAGGAAAAACAATGCCAATACCAGCTGGAAGATGCGATCAGACGATGGGAACAGGAATCACAACAGCATCCCGAAATTGTAGACGAAGAACAGGTTGCCGAAGTAGTTGCCATGATGTCGGGCATTCCCGTGCAGCGTATTGCTCAAGCAGAAGGACTGAAACTCCGACAAATGAAGGATGTACTTCAGAGCAAAATTATCGGGCAGGAAGAAGCTGTGAACAAAATTGTAAAAGCCATTCAAAGAAACCGTATTGGATTGAAGGATCCAAATAAACCGATTGGTTCTTTCATATTTATCGGCCCCACAGGCGTAGGAAAAACTTATCTGGCCAAAGTGCTCGCCGAATTTATGTTCGACAGTCCCGATGCACTGATTCGCGTCGATATGAGCGAATACATGGAAAAGTTCAGCGTATCGCGACTTATCGGAGCACCTCCGGGATATGTGGGTTACGAAGAAGGCGGTCAGCTGACCGAGAAAGTTCGACGCAAACCTTATTCAATAGTCTTGCTGGATGAAATTGAAAAAGCGCATCCCGACGTTTTCAACCTTCTCCTTCAGGTAATGGATGAAGGAAGATTGACTGACAGCTTGGGTCGCAGAATAGATTTTAAAAATACCATTCTGATTATGACTTCCAATGTCGGTACGCGACAACTGAAGGATTTTGGTAAAGGCGTAGGATTCAATACCATTGAAACACCTGAAATGGATGCAGAATTTTCACAAGGTGTAATTCAAAAAGCGCTGAGCAAAACATTTGCTCCCGAATTTCTGAACCGTATAGACGAAGTAATCGTATTTAATCCGTTGAGCAAGGATGCCATTAAATCTATTATCGACCTTGAATTAAAAGGACTTTTTGGACGAATTACTTCTATGGGTTATCGACTCGAATTGACACCCGAAGCCAAAGATTTCATTGCCGAAAAAGGTTACGATGCTCAATTTGGTGCACGCCCTCTGAAACGTGCTATTCAACGATACCTTGAAGATGAACTGGCAGACATTGTGCTGTCGGGAGATTTGGAAACGGGCGATACAATTTTAATGGATTTGGATGCCGAAAATGGCAAAATGAAAGCAAAAATTGTTAAACCTGCTCCGGTACTGAACCAAAACAACAACTAAAATATCAAGCAAAAATTGAAAAATGTACCTGCTATTCGATGCAATGGCAGGTATTTTTTTGTCTGTTTTGAATGAAAATCGTGCCAAATATCTCTTTAAAACCGCATCTATTGTTGTAGGATAAAAGAAAAAGAAGTATATTTGCACCGCATTTTGAGAAATGTTGGAGAGATGGCAGAGTGGTCGATTGCGGCGGTCTTGAAAACCGTTGAACTGAA
>ERZ795046.3561-NODE-3561-length-12210-cov-4.176717_pt1 | contig 12210 bp, 14 predicted proteins | sample MGYA00375130_ERZ795046 | MGnify/ENA primary metagenome ERZ795046 (study PRJEB30175, sample SAMN05720202) | activated sludge metagenome | isolation source: anaerobic digester from wastewater treatment plant | place: Japan | collected 2015-05-15 ...
AACCGGATCAGTCATGGGGATGCAGAGACGAAGATTATCAAGTAACTATAAGTGTATTTGAATCCAATAAAAAAGGACATCTAGGTAGGTTTTGAATATGGCCAGAAAAATGGTAAAGGCAAAGGGGAGGGTATCCGGTTCAACGGGCAGATTTGGACCGAGATATGGTCGGTTTATCAGAAAACGAGTACGTGATGTGGAACTGATTTCAAAAGCAACACACACCTGCCCCCGGTGTGATACCATTTCCGTAAAGCGGAAAGGAACAGGCATCTGGGAATGCAGAAAATGCTCATTCAAGTTTGCCGGCGGCGCATATGTCCCGGTCACCCCGAACCTGAAAGTTGCCCTGCGTACGATTGAACGGACCGTCAAGGAGGCGTAAACCCCTATGCCTGGGTCATATAAATGTGCCCGGTGTAAACAAAAGGTCGAGATCGACATCAATGTCCGGTGTCCGTTCTGCGGGCATCGGATACTTTTTAAAGAACGGGGAGCAGCAATTAAAGAATTAAAGGCCAGATGACTCTGGTCACCACCTCCCGTCGTTCAACCCCTGCAATCCGGGCTATTGCAAAAGATCTCGCATTTGCGACCGGTGCCAGATATCTTTCACGGGGAAAACACGGACTTCGTGAAATCTCGAGTGAACATGATCTGTTTGTGGTGCTTGAGCAGCTGAGATCAGAGATCCTGATGACATTTTATCGCGATGGGGAGCCATGCCTAGTTCGCATCATAAAAAAGCACGAGACTGGTGTCCGTGAGGGGATCCTTACCAAAGGTATCAGAACATCAGATCGTGAACTGGGAAATATCCTTGATGACGGAACATGCCAGGTTCAGTATTGTGAGAGTGCAAATGGACTGATACTTGCCTTTGACGGTCCGCAAAGGCGTTGTATGAGACTTGTGCTGGAGAGAGGGATCTATTGATGAAGCATGAGGCAGTATTCACTTTTGACACCCCGGATGCCGGGGTTATTGCTGCATCTCTGGTCCCGGAATCAGATAATGGTGAGATTGGAAGATCCCGTGGCAGTGTACATGCTGTTTCAGACACCTCGTTTCAAATCCAGATTCAGGCCGATGATCTCACCGCGCTCAGGGCTGCTCTGAACACCTGGCTCAGGCTGGTTCAGATCGCAGAGGAGATGGTACAGACAACTAAAAAGGCGGGAAGAACAAATGAATAGGAGGAGTTAAGGATGCAGAATATTTCGCCCAAGGTGCAGAATCAGATCAATATGCTTCAGCAGATGCAACAGCAGATGCAGACCATCCTCTCTCAAAAAAGCCAATATGAACTGGCTGCACAGGAAGCACGAAAAGCGGTTGAAGAGTTGAAAGAAACTGATGACTCGGCCGCAGTGTATATGAGTGTTGGAACGGTCGTCATGCAGAAACCAAAATCTGAAGTCATCGCAAAAGTTTCTGAAAAGATTGAAACACTGGAGATCAGGATCAGATCAATTGAGAAACAGGAGAAGATGCTTCAGGAGAAGTTTGAAAAACTTCAAAGTCAGGTTCGTTCAGAGATTGAGGGGCGCAAAACCCCTGATGCAAACTGAATTCATATTTTTCTTGAGCGAGGATTGCCGAGCCAGGTCAAAGGCGACGGATTTAGGGTCCGTTCCCGAAGGGGTCCGGGTGTTCAAATCGCCCTCCTCGCACTTTTCAGTACCGTGCTTTCGTTGATATCACTACGTTTTTTATTTACAGAAATCAATACTTCTCATCTGCTCATTCGTATATGGGATGTGGGGAGTTGTGATGTGGTACATACAAAACAGGGGAAACCGGGCACCTCAAAAAGATCCCGTTATGATGTATGGGGTGATGCTTCTCTTCGTCCTCCTTGTTTCCGGAATTGTTGCCGGAACAGCCGGTGCTGATACCCAAAAAAAAGGAGACACTGAATCCGGCCCGGATGTTGCAATTATTGATGCAACCGTACAGATGGACATCTCTGATATGGAGGAGATAAGCCTTGGAACGATCCCGGATGAACGACTGATTGTTACCATCACCGTAAAGAACACGGGAGATCGTGAGGCTCCGGGGTACAAACTTCGGGCTTATCTGGTCCGTGTTGGCAGGGAGGATGAGATTGGTACCCAGATAGGGGGTGATATCACTGATACCAGACTTGGGGCAGGAGAAGTCAGGACATATACCAAGAGCTGGTCGATGCCGACACACCTGAAAAAGGGTGAATACCGGGTGATGGTCGTGCTCGATACGAGTAATTACTTCATCGAACCTGATACAGACAACAACAGAATCACAAGTCAGCAGCCAGTCGTTCCCGGAGCATTAACAGGACCTGAGGGAGCAGTCCCGGTGTATTCACCTGCTGAAATTACCAAGCCCGGATATTATGTGCTCAAGCGGGATATTGACGGCCTGAAAAAACTGAACATTTTCGAGATAAAAGCCTCCGGCGTTACCATTGATGGGGGAGGAAATACAATCCGGGGAAGATCAACAGGCTTTACATCTGGAATTTATATAAATGCCGGTACTGCTCTCAATGATATAACTATTAAAAATGTTGTAATTGAAGGAACAGATGCAGGCATATGGATGTATAAGGCAAGTAATTGCGTGATATCCAACTGTACGTTCAGGAATACTGCCAATATGGGTCTTCGTCTGGATCAATCCAATCAGAACCAGATATTTGATAATATTTTTGAAAAGAATGCCATCGGCATAGGAATATTCCAGTCAAAAGATAACGTCATTTTCAATAATATATTTAAAAATAAGCACAACGCAGTCGTAAATGAAGATCAGCGGAATATGTGGAACACCGATCTGAAGTCAGGAACCAATATTATAGGTGGGACGATGGTGGGAGGAAATGCCTGGTTTGATGAGACCGGCGAGGGAGGATTTTCTGCATTAGCACAGGACTATACACATGATGGCATCTCTGATGCACCATATTCATTAAACGCGAATAATATTGATCTCTATCCGCTCTCCCGTGTAACATCAGGCACACTATCACTCCTTACCACTCCAGTCCCGACAGAGACCCCGGTTCTGGAATGGATTGATACAAAATCAGAAAACACTTCCGAAGAGGTAATACCTGCTCCTGATTCGGAGTCTCCTGTTACCGCAACCGTACCTACGATGCCCACAGAGACAGTGGCAGCCCCTGTTCAGACAGAAGAAATACAGCTCCCCAGTCCGGTTACGCAGGAGAACACACCTGAAGGAACTTCATCGCAATCAGCAGGGGATATGCAACCAAAAGCACCTGATACGAACGTAACTTCTCTTCTGTCAAAGCCATCCGGGCCCCTTTCACCCTACGCCGACATCTCTGTCAAAGAGGTCAGCGGTCCTGAAACAGGATGCCCGGGCACCGGATTTACCATATCAGCAGTGATCGAAAACACCGGCGGGTATGATGCCGACGCATTCCAGGTCAGGTTCTATCTGACAGAAGATCGCCAGATAGACAACCGGGATATTTTCCTTGGTGAAAAGACCCTAAAAAACCTTCTTTCAGCAAGCGAACAGACTATCACCGAATCCTTTACTATCCCACAATTAATCGGGCTGAAAAACTACTATCTTGCAATCGTCACCAACACTGACAACGCAATATTTGAAGATAAAAAAGAGAATAATACCGGTTTTTCTGCCGTCAGAATGGCAGTCCGGGAATGTTAATTACTCTTTCTTTTCAGATGTTCCGGCCTTTTCTTCAACAGTCAGAGGAGTAATATTCCTGACAGTTACTTCAAAGGTAAGTGCTTTTCCGGCAAGGGGGCTGTTGAGATCAAAAGTGACATTCGTTGCATTCATATCAGCAATCGTCGCCTGGAAGAGCTGTCCGCCATCGAAGAGGGTGACCCGATCCCCAATGGTTGCATTCTCACCGGCCGGGATAAACTCAATCGGCATGGAGACGATCTTTGCCGGATCATACTGGCCATATGCCTCTTCAGGGGAGAGGGTAAACTTCTTTGTCTCGTTAACCTTCATACAATGAAGAGCTTTATCAAACCCGGGAATAGCTCCTCCTGATCCAAGAATCAGACTGAACGGCTTTCCACTCTTATATGAACTGTCAAATTCGGTACCATTATCATACGTTCCGATGTAATCAACTTCAACCATATCTCCCGTCTGTGCACCACCGGCACAGGCGACCGGTTCGGTTTGTACCGGCGTTTGTACCGGCGTCTGTGGCTGAACCTGTTCAGGCTGGGTTGTTGTGCACCCACAGAGGAGTGCTGCTGCAATAAGAAGAATTGCGCCTGCAATACCAAGGGAGATACTGCATCCGCTGATGGTGAAACGTTTCTCCATACAAAGCTCTTGGAGAAATACCGAAAAAAGGGTTCTCTTAAAAACCGCACATACCAGGAAATGAATATTAGTAATCTGGCGTGATGATCAGATCTTCAGGTTCATGAGCAAGGCCGATCGCTGCCAGAGAACCGATAATACCCCCGCCACCATAGGTATAAACCCCGCACTCACGGGCACACTGGCGCGCCTCCTGACAGGTTATCAGACCGGTCCGTGCACGCAGCCCATACTGACGAAGAGATTCTGGTATCAAAAACCCGGTTTTAATCGCAATACCCCATCCCTCGGATACACTTTCATCGCCAACAAACCTGACCGCGGCCTTTCTGATAAGATCAATCTTCTCCGGAACCACTGCAAGTTCAATGGCACTACAGGAATTTCCTGCAGTCTTTTCCGAAATCTCCTGCCAGAGCATGGCGATATGATGCCCAATAGGAAACGTGCCGGAGAGTTCAGACAGATAATCAAGGAGGGCGATGGCAAGTGCAAAGGTTGCCCCTTCTTCAAACTTGTCAGTATTGTCGATGCCGATAATGATATGCTGCAACGCCTGTGTTCTGATACAGCCTTCAGTCGCATGCTCATGCCTGACCGTATCAACCCTGATGACCCCTTCTGCCCTCCCCATCATGCCGGTCAGCGAGAAAGCAGGCCCGCCCACCGAATGGATCCTCTGCACAATCTCATCCCCTTCCTGCCAGATGCCGGTAACAGCCACCGCCGACTCTGGCCAGAGCCCTACCGTGCTCTCATACCGGCCCATTCTGACAAATTCTCTCAGAATCGTCCCCTGACGGATGATCCGGATCTTCGGATTCGCTTTTGCATGATGCCGTGCGCAAAATGCAGCACAGGCACTGGACAGACACTCATGCACAATCTCCACCATATCCCCGTCAACTGCAGTGAAGATCTTCCGGCATGCGGTCCGCGGTATTGCACTAATGGCAGCGTACCTGCTTGGAGCACGGCCATGCGGCTGGGTAAGAACCGTCAGACACCCTTCATCAGATAAACGGACAATCCAGTCCCGTGCAGTACTGCGGGGAATACCGGCAGACTGCGCAAGATCATCAACGGTAAAGGAACCCTTTCGCAGGGTCAGTTTCCGCATTAACTTCAGATACGAGCGCCTGCGCTCAATGACCCCCTGCATACCTGTCCCGGATGGAAAGGATATCCCCAAGGACTGCACTTGCCGTCTCAAGTGAACCTGCCCCTTTTCCTGAAAAGACAAGGTCTCCTGCAAGATCAGTCCTCACAATAATCGCGTTGAGTGATCCGTGAACGACAAGTGGATGGTGCCGTGGAATAATACGGGGAGATAGCCGGTACAGGTTCTTTGCCGGGATTATCTCTCCAATGAGCCGTATCGTTGCATCCTGCTCTTCAGCAAGCCGAATCGCCTCTTCCGTGAGCAGGTCAATCCCGGTGATGTCAATATTATGAAGAGTTATCCGTCGGTTCCAGACCGTATTCGCAAGGATAACCAGTTTAATTGCAGCATCAATCCCTTTTACATCATACGTGGGATCTGCCTCCGCATACCCAAGCGCCCGTGCCTCATCAAGTGCCTGTTTATATGACAGGCCCTCTTCAGCCATCCGTGTCAGGATATAATTGCAGGTCCCATTTAAAACACCATAGAGAGCGTGAATTTCATTTCCTCCCAGGGATTCAAGAAGGGTGTGAAGAATGGGAATTGCACCGGCCACAGTTGCCTCAAACCGGAAAGATACCCCGGCCTTATCGGCCTCCTCCTTCAGATCATGATAATGCAACGCAACAGGACCCTTGTTCGACGTGACCACATGGCATCCCCGGGATAACGCGGTCCGCATATATGTCGTGGCTGGTTCCCCACTCTGCGCATCGGTGGGGGACACTTCGACGAGAACATCATACGGGGCATTGAAAACCACATCATGGGCCGTACAGGAGAGATCACCAACAAGCCCGGTCTCACGTTTCCGATGAAGAAGATCAGCAGGTGCGAGCCCGTCAGGGTGTATCAATCCTGACCGTGAATCAGCAACACCAGTCAGGACGATCCCAAGATCCTTTCTGCTCATCGCCTCCAGGATTCCCCGTCCGACCGCACCGGTCCCGATGAGTGCAATACGAAGCGTCATGTCAGAACTCCAGCGGCTCTATCATCAGGATATCCTTCTGCTTTGAAACATCCCGAAGAATCTCCATTGCCTGATCCATATGCTCCCTGCTTAAGGCCTTGATGGTACATTTTGCCGAGCTCCGCTCATGAATTGCCGGCATGGCCAGACTCATTCTGGTCACTTCCGCAAACCCGGTCTTATCAATCCGATCAACCGTGTCACCCAGATTGGTATGAATGAGATGACCGATGAGGATGACCGACTGCTGGTAATGCATCCGTTCCTCACCAAATCTGATAACAGTAATCCCCCGCTCATGAAAGAGCGAAAGGAGAGCATCCAGCCGTTCGGGTGGGATCTCGATAACAACCTCCACGCCGAGTGAACCCTTATCGGAAGAGAAATCATGCTCATGAATGACCGTCTTGATATTTCCGCCAGCATCAGATATCGGCATCAGAGCTGCCACCAGCTGACCAGGCGTATCTTTGATCTCCAGCTTCATTGAGACCTGCATACAGCCCCTCCCTGCATTATTGAATAAATTATCAGCATTATATCACCGGAACGGAGTGTCATCACTGGTAATAATCACAGACATGGAAAACCCGTCCCCAAACGGATGCTCATCATACAATGTTGTAATCTGAGTTTTTCCTGACCCGTTCACTGATGAATTATTCCCGTAAATATCCACCGACATCCCCGCCTTACTCAATGAGAATATCGGATCCCCGAGAGGGACTGACATGTCATCACGATAACTGGTATTTTTATAGACATGAAGGCCGGTCTGGCTCTCAATTCCTGCGTTTTCAAGGTTTATTCCGGCAGGCGGAAGAGAGAAACTGAATGTCGTCTTTCGCTCAGGAGCCACAAACACCTCCATTGTCTGATTCTGATACCCTGGCTTTCCAATCTCAAGAATATGAGGGCCTGATTCAATCCCGTTCAGGGCAAGCGGGGTTACCCCGCGCACTTCGCCATCCAGAAGCACAATGGCATTGTCCGGATCGCCGGTCAGCATCAGTCCGCCGGTCGTCCGTGATGGATGGGTGCCGACAGGATACGCTCCTGGATTATGCACCGGAACTGCCTCACTGACACACCCCTCATACTCAGCATTTCCCAGGTAAGAAACCCGTATATATTCAGCAGGAGTGTGATTGCCCCTGAAAAATTCATATCTTCCTTCCCGGTCGGTTGCATCTACCGCAATCCGTTCAAAGGTATATCCTGGATCGCCATCGGGGGATGACTCCAGTGCAATCCGCTTGTTACCCAGAGGTAAACCAGCCGCATCGGTCAGGATTCCGGTCACAGTAAAGGCATACCCTTCCGGAGGGTTTTCCGGGGTAACCACAAGAGTAATCTGGGTCTTTTGTTTGGCACCTGACACAGAGGAACAGGATCCAAGAATAATCAGCATACACAGAAATACCAGAAAAAAAACTGATCCAAAAGGACGAACCCCTGAAAAAATCCCCGTATCTGATTTCATGAGTGAATGGATAATTTCGTGGCAAAAATCATGAACATACCGTTCTGTTGATCATGAGCAGATATCGGTCTGGAAAAAAGTTAAAAGGCAAATCCGGCTTTTCCGCTGGTAGGCACAAATTCCGGATCTCCATTCTCATATTTGATGAGGATTGATGCAAACTCCTCGGCTGCTTCAGGGCCCATTGCAGTGACAATCCGATCCTTATAAACAACCGGCTTATTCTGAATGATTGCATCCTCCTTCATCATCTCACGGACCGTAGGACCAGGAGCTACGGTTGCTATCTTCTTTTTCAGTATCCCTGCTTTTGCGATCACAATCGGTGCATTCCCAATACCGGCAACGACTTTCTGTCTGGTATGAAAGACATTGATCAATTCAATCAGATGCCGGTTATTCCAGAGATGAACCTGGGTGCCCGGCCCTCCGACAATCATCAGGGCATAATAATCATCCGCTCCGGTAAGCAGAACATCTTCAAAGGTCCGGTTCACCTTCGCCTTTTTGCCAAGGACGCCCATTACCACCCCGACGTGCGTCGATGCAAGCTCATACGTCACCCCGGCCTCCTGAAATTTTTTCACGGGTATCAGGAGTTCCTCATCTCTGAACTTTTCAGGAGGAATCGCGATGAGTACCTTCATATCATTATCACTATTATCAGAAGTGTATTAACCATATTGAATCTCCCTGCTGAAACTATCAAATCTACAGACAACGCTTAGATACTGATGCCAAATCTCAATATCGCCCTCCTCGGACCTGCTGATCTTGCCAAAGAACTGGGGAAAAAAGGCACCTCAACCGATATAACCTTCTATAATATGAAAAAAGGGGATGTAACGATAACCGTTATTGAACCTTCGCGATACCCGGAGAAACTGTCCTCGCTTTTTTATACCGCCTCGCTGGCAGACCTTGCCATTTTGGTTATTGATGCATTGAGCGCAAAGCTGGGAGAGATAATCCTGATGCTGAATGCAGCAGGAGTCAGGGAGGGTGCAATCATCCTCCGCAATTATATTGATAAGGGACAGATTGCCCCACTCATACGCGGAACGGTTCTGGAACAGTATACCGATCTTCCTGACGATCCTGTACTCCTGCGGGAGTGGTTATGGAACCGTGCCGGAGAACAGAAAACTGCGCGGACTGCCGGGAAGGGAAGTGTTCCCATCGATCATCACTTCAACGTAAAGGGGATTGGAACGGTCATTCTTGGATGCGTCAAGGAAGGAACCATTCATCGCCATGACCAATTGACTGTGCATCCTCTGGGAAGACAGGTACAGATACGATCTATTCAGATGCATGACGATGATGCAGAAGAGGCGTCAGCAGGTGACCGGGTTGGTCTTGCACTCAAAGGGATTGAGGCTGATGACCTTGATCGCGGATATGTCCTTTCTTCAGATCCGGGGATCATCTCATCCCTCACACTCAGTGGAACAGCAGAAATCATCCCGTACTGGCCACAGCCACTCAAAGAACAGATGGTGTTGTACGCCGGTCACTGGATGCAGTTTCTTCCGTGCAGAATCACCCGGATCAGTGATAACGGAGACTTTAGAAAACCCACACTCACCCTTCAGTTTGAACGTGAACTCATATATCTGCCTGGATCGGTCATCATCCTCCATTATCTTGAGAGTGAAAAACTGCGGATCGTCGGGACCATCAGGATCGTCTGAAAATCCGGTATGATACACCCAGAGCAGCCACGGTTCTTACCCATATCGCAGGAAGAACTGAGAACTCTTGGGATTATACAGCCGGATATCATCATCATATCAGGGGATGCCTATGTCGATCATCCATCCTTTGCAGCAGCCCTCCTTGGACGGGTACTCTGGGATGCCGGTTTTTCTGTTGGGATAATTCCACAGCCGGATCCAAAAAACCCTGAAACGTTCAGGGTACTTGGGAAACCACGACTCTTTTTTGCGATATCCGGGGGCAGTGTTGACTCCATGGTGAGTAACTATACAGCCGCACAAAAACGGCGATCCGATGATGCCTACTCCCCAGGCGGGATACCAAAAAGACCGGATCGGGCAGTCCTGGTCTACACGGATCTGGTCCACCGGTTATTTCCGGAAACGCCAATCATCATCGGAGGAATTGAGGCATCACTCAGACGGTTTGCCCACTACGATTACTGGTCAGATTCAGTACGGCAGTCAGTCCTTGCCGATGCCCCGGCAGACCTTCTGGTCTTTGGAATGGGGGAAACCACCCTGTGTACCATTGCAAAACGTGCAGAGTCCGGGATTCATCCACGAAATATGCATGATATTCCAGGAACCGTCTGGAAGATCCCTCCAAAGCAGGTCCAGAAACTGGACATGGAGCATATATGCATACTACCCTCATTCGCCGAAGTTCGGGATAACCCTGATGACTTCTGTCATGCTCACATAATTATTACCGGCAATCAGAACCCCTATACCGGAAGACCGCTCCTGCAACGTCATCCAAAGACGGTTATCATTCAGAACCCTCCATCATACCCCTTGCACCCCCATGAGATGGATCGGATCTATGATCTTCCCTACCGGCGGGAGAAACATCCCTCATACGAGAAGGATATCCCTGCACTGGAACCGGTCCGGTTCTCCGTCATTGCACATCGCGGGTGTTATGGGAACTGCAACTTTTGTGCCCTCTCTCTGCACCAGGGAACGATCATCCAGAGCAGAAGTCGTGCATCCATACTCAGGGAGATTGCATCATTCCGAAAGATACGGGGATTTTCAGGTATTGTCAGTGATGTCGGAGGACCGAGTGCGAATATGTACGGCGATTCCTGCCCGGCCTGGGAGAAGAACGGTGCATGTACTGATCGGGAATGTATCACCTGTTCGTCAGTCAGATCAGGTATTCATGGGTACCTTGACCTGCTTGATGAAGCAGAAAAAATACCCGGTGTAAAACACGTATTTATCGGATCAGGTCTCCGGTATGATCTCATTCCTCATGACAAGGAGGTGATCAAACGCATGGTACGACATATATCCGGCCAGATGAAGGTTGCTCCTGAACATATCACTCAAACGGTGACGACCATGATGAACAAACCTGACGGAAGCGATTTTGAACAGTTCAGAGTCCTTTTCGAAGAAGTCCAGGAGGGGAAAAAGCCCAGGCAATATCTTATCCCCTATCTTATGTCAGGACATCCGGGCTGCACCATTGGTGACATGATCATTCTTGCTGAATACCTCCGCGATACCGGATTGTATACCAAGCAGGTTCAGGACTTTACACCAACCCCCATGACAACCTCAACCTGCATGTATGCAACCGGTCTTGATCCAAAAACACGCTCTCCGGTCCATATCCCGAAAGGAGCGGAGAAGAGGATACAACGTGCCATACTCCACTGGAGAGATCCTGCACACCAGTCCCTCGTCAGGGAGGGCCTGATTCAGGCAGGGCGGAAAGACCTTATCGGAACGACAAGCAGATGCCTCATTCCTGAACGAAAAAGAGGGGAGATCATGGAGAACCGGAAGAGGAATCAGTATTCTTCGAAGCGGCCGCCGGGATCTTTATCCCACAACTGATACATTCCTCAATGGTATCTGAATAGGTACGATATGCATCGGCAAGGACCGTTGACTGGGACGTCAGACCGGCAATCATTATCGCTTCAAGTATCTCATCAGGATTGGCCCCTTTTCGAAGGGCAGCCTGAACGTGATAATCAGTGCAATGATTACACCGAAGCGCTGCGGATACTGCAAGACTTATCAGTTCGACGATCTTCGGATCAAGGGTCCCGGTCTTAAGAACCGCGTTTTTATATAACAGGTGAGAGATGAGAACCTCAGGCCGTTCCGACATCCGTTCAAAGATAAGCGGGGCTCTTCCGTAATCATTCCGAATCGCCTCAACCCATTCCCGGGCAGTCTCTGCAGCCCCTTTTTGAAGAACCTCACTGATTATTTTTTCAAATCCGTTTTTTGGTTTGCCCATAGCATCAGCCTGACCAAAGATCTGTCTTCAGGGAAGTCATACTTACCGGTCAGTCCGATCATTCAGGATAATGCTTTCATTTCTGCAGGAAGAGATCTCATACTATGAACAGAAAAACGAGTATCATATTCATTACCCTGATTCTCACCGGTTGTGTGATATTGACCGGTTGTACCAGTACCCCGCCACCGGGGCAGTCAGCACCACCATCTCCGACACCGACACCCGAACCGACAACCATTCCTCCTGCACCTGAAAAGACACCAACGGCCGAAC
>ERZ795046.3564-NODE-3564-length-12201-cov-6.210604_pt1 | contig 12201 bp, 16 predicted proteins | sample MGYA00375130_ERZ795046 | MGnify/ENA primary metagenome ERZ795046 (study PRJEB30175, sample SAMN05720202) | activated sludge metagenome | isolation source: anaerobic digester from wastewater treatment plant | place: Japan | collected 2015-05-15 ...
GACGGCTTTCCTCCCCCGGTTTTCTCAGCCACCCAATTTAATCCATCGGATATTTTCCCTAGTCCCCAGGCAACCGCATCAAATATCGGTTTCAACACCTTCCAAGCCTTTTCGACGACTTTTACAATACTGGGCCAGGCGGCTTTAAAAATGCCCCATACAATTTTTAACGTATTCCCAATTATACTGAGGATGGGCTGGATGATGCTCCATGCTGTCTGCAACACAGACGATATTGTCGGCCAGGCTGTTTCCCACATGGATTGCAAAACAGGGATTTGATCTTTAATGTATTCAAAGATAGGCATTATAACTGGCTTGACCGTATTAATCACATCTCTTGCCGTAGCTATCGCATTACCTATCACTTGCCCCACTGTCTTCATCCTGTCACCTATAGCAGGGCCTCTCTTTTCCGTAAAATCGGCAAGCCATTCAAGCTGGGGTTTTAGCCCTTCAAGAATGCCTTCGCCCATGGTTACAAAAGCTTCGCTAATCTGCCTTTTTGTTTTTGCCCATAATCCCGCGGCAGACTTGCCCTGCTTTTCGACCAATTCATAGGTAAAACCCTGGCTTTCGGCAGCTTTTTGGACTACATTGAAAAAGTCTTCTGCAGTTGTCGCCCCTTCTTTTAAAGCGTTAATCGTGCTACGGGGCAGGTTAAACCGTTCCTGCAGTGACACAAAGTCGCCCGACAGGGCCTCTTTCAAGGCGAAGGTAGCACCTTCCATTCCCTCCGCCGGGTTAATCGCCGCCAGCACCTCAGCCATTTGGACATATTTCTGCATGGTCGGCAGGTCTTTGGCAAATGGGGCTAAGCCGGTCATAGTCTGCATCATTTCAGCAGTAGTTTTACCAGCCTTAGCTGCTTCTTTAGTTCCCCAAGCTAAAAACTCTTTAGCTTTCTGCTCGCTTCCCAGCAAAGTCGACATAGTAATCATCTGCTGCTCTCGCGACATGGCCGCGCCTAAAGTTGCCTCGCCGGCCGCTCCTATACCCATTGTCGCAAGAGCACCTGCAGCCAGCCCTTTTAGAGACAGCAAATTGCTCTTGATTTTGTTAAGCGTACTGGTAGCCTGGTCTTTAAGTTTTATTACAGGGCGAACGACCGTTTTGCCCAGGACTTTCATTTTTGCTGTTAATTTTGAAACTGTACCGGTTGTTTTTTGAGCCTCTTTCGAGAGCGTTGTGGTCGCTTTGACCGCTTTGCCCATCGTAGTTGTGAATTGATCTTTGAGTCTTATTGTCGCACCTAATAACACGGTTTCACCCCCTCAAAGGGCATAAAAATAGCCCCCGTCAAGGAGGCCTTATCTTAGTTTTGTTGTTGAAGTATCTCTTGGTCAGCTGCTTTGTCTACGCTTTGTAGTCGTTTAGTACCACATATCGGACAATATTTTCTGGCTCCAAAAAACAAGTGATAAAGCAAATACAATAATCCAATACCTATCCACACCGTAAGCAGAAAAAAGGCCCAACTAAATTTCTTAATCGGTTCTACTTTCCGATCGCACAGCGGACAATATTTTACATTCGCCATCAATCCCCCCCCTTTATAGGGGAATATTCAACCTAAATCAGGAAATTCCTTCGATTTATCTTCCAACTCTTTTCTCATACAGGCATATAAGAAAGCCTTTTCTCCCTCGGGGAGATTGTAAATTTCGGACGGTAAGCGGCCTTTTCTCACATACCAGTAAATCATAGCCGCCTCACCGTCCTCGTCAATTAGTTTTTTACTTCTTCAATGTTAAGCCCATCTTTGTCGAAACCGGACAATTGTAAAATAGCCTGGTAAACAGTTAGTATCTCGCCGCCCAACAAAATAGTATCAACGATATCAACAGGCCGTTTTACTCCGTACTTCTCACGCAGTTCTTTGTTCTTAAAATCAGGGTCAATTGACATTTCATAAATAGTCCATTTCATTTCTTCCGCTTCATTGCTTCCAGCCTTTTCCCCAATCTCTTTTATCTGATCAAGGGTACCGGCTTTAAACTTTATATAAAACGGCTGCCCTAACTTCTTAGACAGCCGCTTTATCTCCACCTGACCAGTCGGTATGTTTTTAATCTTCGCGGGGTCAGCGGCCAGAAGCATATCTAATGTCTGTCCCATGCTATACCATCACCCCTATTCTCTCGGCTCAATGAGATCCAGGGGATCCCAATCGGTGAAGGTGAACGGGCATTCAGTCTCTCCCTTCACTTTTGCCTCCCAGTTGATCAGCACCAGATCATCAAAACAGGCATCTTTAATAAGGACGCGCTCAGCACCAAAAGCAGCCGGATCTTTAATAGCCGACAGTATTTGTAACCGCGGATTAATGCCGTTTTTAATATTTTCAGACAATTTTATCATCATGCGGCTATTCACTTTATGCAGTTTCAGGGTTCCGGTTCCTTTATAACCCACCATTTTGGTATCGGTTCCTAATTTGCCACATACCGGGACATCTTCTTTTTCTATTTCCACCCGGGCTTCCAAGCCAAAGCACTCGCTCACCCGATCCCCATCAAGCCAAAGCTCTCCAAAGGTACCATTTATAATCCGATTAGCATCTATAGGCAACTAGGCCACCTCCTTACAGATTGACCACCAACTGGACATCTTCGATCGCATCTAGCGGACGCACAGTAGAGAGCAGGAATACCTTGTCGCGGGTGTTGGCTTCCTTGATCTCCTGCTCGGTCATGTTGTCCACATCTTCCCCTATACTCCTTAGGTAGGTCTTTTGAGCAGCGACATTTATTTCGCACTTATTTTTGCCCGGATCCAATACCCGTTCAGCTTCCAGCACTTCATAATAGGCATTGATTGCAGCACACAACAAGAGCTTGTTTTCGTAGCTGTTCTGAACAGAACCGATATATTCATCTTCAATGGTATCCTTTATGTCGTGATAGATCATATCCAGGATCCGCACCAGCTTAATTTTCTTCCAGGGCTCACCCTTAGTCTCAGTCGTAGTGGTCAAACTGGTTACACCCCGGGCGATCTTTACCTTTTCCCCATCATGGAACAGGATCAGTTTGCCGGCATCGATTTTAGTATCAGCCTGGCTCTTGGTAAGCTTCGGTACATCAGTAATTTCCGTTAAGACCCGAAAGGTAGGAGCAACTGTCAAGGGTAGTCCAGCAATCAATCCGGCTATACGAGCCGCATACTCACTGGCCGTATAAGTGTCCATTCCGACACTTAGTTCTTTAGCTGTACCAGCACCATCCTCTACTACGAAATTGACAATACCCTCATGGTCTGCAGCTTCATCCGGCAGCACCGCAATAATTTTGCGTTCCTTGGTGTCGCGCATCGACTTAACCCAGGTGGCCACAACCGTGACATCGGCATCAGCTATACCTGGAATGACCAGGACATTGAACTTAATAGTTTCCAGATAATTCAGAGCATCATTATAATTAGACGCGCTACTTGGTATAACCACTGCCTTAATCTCTTTAGGCGTACCCATAAATGCCTGTTCTAGGTAGTCCTGGTTGGTGACACTCAGAGTTTCTGGGATGTCTGCGACGTCCTGCAAAACGATTTCAGTTAATTCTTCTACACTTGCATCCTTCAACACTAGGGCCAGTATTCCCACGGCACCGCGTTGAATAGCCTTGATAGCCTTGGACTGAAAGATTATATTCACACTCGGCAGTCCCATTATAATCCCTCCTGTTCGTGATTGATCTCGTTCATGAGATCGTATTCAGGCCGCGGCCTGGTCAGTTCAGTCTGCAAAGTAACAGTAATATATACCTCAGCATCCCTCGGGCCACCTTCGGTTTCGATGATGTGATAAACAACCGAATCCTCTGCTGTACCTCCATTAGTTGGCTCAGGGTTTGTAATAGACACTACCCCCGCAATAGGCTCAGCCATAACGGTAACCGTATCACTTGCTACATTGCCGCTTACTCCAGCTTTCAGGGCTTGTATATCTATTTCTATCGTTTCGTCCTCTATTTTTGCAGCCGTTAAGGTTTCAAACTGTATTCCTTTTGCAGTCTTGACTATTGTTCCTGCTGGAATTATAGTATCGGCGCTCCCCGTAACCTCAATATATCCAGTTGCTTTTTGGGCAGGCTCGGTGTAGGTAAGCACCATATTATCCATGAGCGCCTTTTTCAATTGTTCGGATACCTGCAGCTGGTCAAATACGTTAACCTGGTGCTTCTCATCCAGCGGTGCAAAATATACTATCTGCCAGGTCATATCTACTTGATACAGATCCCGGCTCAAATGTTCCTCGCTGCTGGTAGCCAGGTTGACGAAAAAGCTAGGCCGGACAAAATTACCTGGCATAGTGGATACATAAATTTTAGGTACAGTTGGAAAGGCAGATTTAAGCAAGCCACGCAGGGCATCCAGGCTGTCACCAAACATCCAGGCCCATCTCCTTCCCTATTTTCCGGATTGATAGCTTAAGCAGTGCCGGCAGTTCCTTTTCAGTTTCTTCAAAGGCATCACGAAAATAAAACTTACCCGGGACAAACCCTTTCACTTCACCCTTGCGGCTAGTTTTGATCACATGGCCTTCCTCAACCATTTTGGCATAGAACAAGTTAGTCCCAACTTCAACCTCATAATTCCTGCCACGCTTCATCTTCACCCGGTACGACCTGCGCAATTCGCCCGATAATCTAGGAGTATTGCGCCTTGCTTTCTTTCGGAGCAAATTTCCGGCTTGGCGAACTGTTTTCCGAAACTCCTTAGGAGCCTCATCGCGAATAATAGCCAGTATACGTTTTTCCCATTTATCCAACTCAGTTGTATCAAATTCAACGTCTGCCACTACTTATTCACCTCTTTGCACATCAACTGTAGCTCGATGTGCCGCTCCTCAGGATCAATCACCGACTGGATATCAAACACCCGGGTACCATATAGTACCTGCATCGCCGGTTTCACTCCTGACCGGTACCGGATGCGGATCCGGGTTGTAAGCTCAGACTGAGTATTCTGCAGTTGGATGTACTCCCGTCCTTGAATCGGCTCAACTGATGCCCAAACCGTAGCCACGTCCTGCCAGCCCTGGTCGATGGGAGTACCGTATTGGTCAACAACCTCCTTGTATTCCTGCAGGGTTACACGGTGCCTGAGTCTGCCTGGGTTCATACTACCACCTCCGGATCAAGCGGTTGGTAGCAGTGGCTAAGCTGGGCCAGCATAGAGTCTACAATAGGCCTCACTTTATCACTGGCCCGGCCCACGTGCTCCCGGTTCTCAAACCAGTCAGTAACCAGCACCCAACAAAACAATTTAGCCAGGCTGTTTGTGCTGTCAAACTGGTTACCGGTAGCGTTCTGTAAGTACGTTTCAGCGGCATCTATAAGGGATGTGATCAATACATCATCCTCAGTGCCATCTACCCGCAAATATCCTTTAGTTTCTTCCAGGGTTATAATCATTTACCTCACCCCTTACAGGGCAGAATGAGCTATTTTACGCCATTTACTCCCGTCATCGGTTGCAGCTATGTCATCAATAGCGATGTAAATATTAGTAGCATCAAAGTATAGATCGCCTTTTTTAGCCGGGGTAGAATCCTGTCCACCGGCCAAGGCGGTAGCTGCCATAGCGGTAACTACTCCGCTGCCATCATTACCAGCTTTTTTGGCCACGCTAACCAGAGTATTATCGACAAAAGCAGCAATAATATCATTCGCAGTGGTGGTTATTGCCCCGCCCCCGCCTGGTACCAAAAGCACTTTGATAGCTGTACCATCAACCTCTACCGCAACAGCAGCATTTGCTTCCACCGGATCAACGTATTCAATCGTGATATCGTTGCCAGCAGCACCACGTGTTTTTGCAGTAAATACCAACTCAGCGTTAGCTACGCCAAGCGCAGTAGTCAGGGTCGCAGCTGCTCCCTTTTTAGGGGTCAGCTCTGCTAAATTATCAGCAATGACTCCCCCAGGCTCAGCGCTGATTCTGCCGCCGGCTTTAACAACAACTTCTCCTTGCACTGCAATCATCGCGCCAGCATTAACCTGTAATTGACCGCCGGATTCTATAATCAACTTATCTGCCCCTTGAGGCTTCCGAACTTTAATTCTTTCCCCCATTTTGGTCAACCTCCTTAAGATTAGGTTAAGAGAGGGGTTAAGCCCCCTCTCTTAACTAATATCCAGTTGCCCGTATACCGCAGCATTAGCATCCCACAGGACCAGATCATCACGGGTAATGGTCCGCAGCTCAGTAGTATCACGCCGCCAGGCATCGCCGCCCTCAGTAGTAGAGGCCAGCTCGTAACGGCCGCTGGTGAACAGCACTGCTAGCTGAGCCCCGTTACCAATAAAGATCGGCGCCAGGGCAGGTGGCCCCACAACACTGGGCAAATAGCGGTTCGCTATCACTGCTACCGGGCGACCAAATAACAATTTGCGTCCGGGCTGAGTGATGTCATCTACCAGGAGATAGCGACCGTTACCGTCCACCTGAGTATCCAACCAGTGGTACCCGTCCTGATTGGTCAGGATTGTTGCAGACTGACTGATGGCCGGGTCCAGGGTCACATTGAGAACCTTTTTAACAGCATCAAGGTCACCCAGGGGCACAGGAGCCAGACCGCCCAGCAGGGTAGTAATCATGGTGTTCTTGGTTACAACGTGCTTGCGAGCTATCCAGTTGGTCACATACTGCAGGATATTCTGGTCACTGTCAGCCAACAACTCACTGGTCAGCGGAAGGTATCCGGCACGTTTTACCAGCTGGTACCGCACCGGGACGAACCGAGGATTATCAGTCTCCTGAATCTGCCCATATTCAGCAACTACCTGGAACGGAGTCATAGCACCATCAAGCTCCAGTACCCGGGAGCCGGACAGGGTGTTAACAGTCTCCACCCGGACATACTGGGACAGGTCATCCAGGGAGCGCATCAATTCATTAATTCTGGTCTCAATATCCTGGGGTACGATCAGGGAGCTATCGCCCAGGGGAATACCTGCTGCTCCACCTTCGTGCATGACAGCCGCTTGGATGGACCGGTTGTACTCGCTGATGATAGAACGGTCATCGGCACCAATACGCTGCCGGCGCAAGCCTTTCAGGAACACCCGACGATATTCTGATTCCAATTCGGCATCAGTACGGCTGTTAACAGGGGTACCGTTATCAAGCTGCGGGTCGTCAGCAGCTTCAAGTTCCATCTGCATGTTTGCCTTTTTCTGCAAGGCCCGGACTTCTTCCATTATCTTTTCTGCTTCGGTTACCTTATCCTCAGCAAGCAACGCCCGCACCTGGGCCTTTTTACCTTCTAACTCCTGTAATAACGCACGCATTTCTTTAGTCATGCTTATCGCCATCCTTTCATAAAGTAAAAATAGAGCCTTTACAGCTCCAACTCCAGTAACAACTTCTGTTTTTTTAGGTCGTTATCACTGTTCTTCACCTCCTCGTCAGGAGGTTTCCTCAACTCTTTTGGAGTGTTGCGGTACCTTGCAAAATACTTTTCATCCACACAGGCTGCCACTTGTTTTGCTTCCTCTATTTCGTCTGCGAAGCCATATTCCAGGCAATCTTTAGCAGACAACCAGGTTTCAGCATCCATAATCTCTGCAATCTCTTCAGACGTCAGTGCTGATCGGCTTTCATATGCTACGATCATGCTGTCCCGGATTTTATCCATGTCGTCAGCTAACTTTCTAAAATCTTGAGCGTTGCCCATGGCAATGGTCCAGGGAGAATGGATCATCATCATGGCGTTTGCTGGCATTATAACTTTGTCCCCTGCCATCGCTACCAGAGACGCTATGCTAGCAGCCAAACCATCAATATAGACATTTTTGTATGCCTTATGCCTGATTAGCATTGAATAAATGGCCTGCCCGGCAAAAACATCCCCCCCGGGGCTATTAATGTAGATATTGAGTGTATCTATATCCCCTAGGGCATCCAGGTCTTCTTTAAACTGCTTCGGTGTTACTTCATCACCCCACCAGGTTACGTCTGATATTTCGCCATACAAGGTGAGCTCGCCGGTTTTATCATCCAGGGCTTTTAAATTCCAAAACTTCCTCCGTTTCCCCACTATCTTCACCGCCTCTCTGATTGTTTTTCTTGTAAGCCTCTCCGGCCATCTCGATCGGCATCATATTACCGTTAATTAGGAGCCGGTCGCCCCCTTCCTTGGGTTCAAGCTCCTCTAAGGACCGCACCTCATTGGGCGTTAAAAAACCGGATTGTATTGCAATCCGGTAACCTTCATATCGGGTTTTGGGGTCAGCCCTCAGGATAGCGTTAACATTAAACTTAATATAATACCCTTCGTCCAACTCTCTCTGCGTAAAGAGTTTATATGTTAGTTCCTGTTCGTAACCGGTCAGGATGTCCATGAGGGTGTCGATGTAAAATTCCCGTTGCTGGTGCTCCACATTAGTGTGGGTTGCCCTGGTAAGTTCGTTTAGCTGATGCATTTTTACACCGAAAGCCGCCGCAATTTGACGGATCGTTAGTTCAGTATTCTCCAGGAACTGAGCATCGGTTAACTTTAAGCTTAAAGGTTGATACTGGTATCCGAGAGGCAAAAGAGACACCCGGTTAGCATTCTTAAGGCCACTGGACATCTGTTCGAATTTCTCGCGGAAGGTTTTTTCAGCCTCCGGGTTTAAATCACCAACATAATGTATAATCCCCTTAGTCTGCATGCCGGTTTTGAAGCTGTTGTTCAGGAATTTACTGGCCGCGCCGGCATTTTCAACTGTGTCTTTCAGCTTCTCCAGAGGTGTCATGCCGACAATGCCGTCAAAGGTCAAGCCTTTAAAGTGCAGCATCTCATCCGGCTTGATTTTGTACTCTTTGCCCTTGTTATCCCGGTAGATGTACCACATCTTGCCTTTGCCCGGCAGTAGGCCAACATCGTCAACCCACATTTCCACTTTTGTGCTATCCAAAGGGTAAATACCTGATACTTTTCCTGCATCAGGGCCTCTCGTTTTAATATCAAGCCAAGCATAAGCATTGCCAAACACATTCCTTTGTACTTCCATCGCCTTAAAAAAATCCCTAGAGCTCATCCAGGGATTAGGGCGGGTCTTTAATAGCGGCGTTAAATAGTGTTCTGATGCTGCTTGTTTTCCATTATTGTCCTGATAGATTTTTACCGGGAGCTTACCGACAGCATCGGCCAGGATGCGGATACAGGTATAAACAGTCGCCTCTTTAAGAGCATTTTTACCTTTCAGGTTTAGCTCGCCAGGCTCAATACCCAAAATCTCCAAGAGCCGTCTGTCGTTTGTTTCTATCGGATCTCGTGCCATAGCTTTAACTTTAGTTTTGAACCATTTATTCCAGAAAGCCATTTATCCACCTCCTAGCTCCACAGCTTGTCCAAAAAATCTCCACTGGCATATCTAGACACGTCTATTTTATTTTGATTAAGCAGCATCGCCCGGGCCATGGCATTAATCATGGCCACCATCAAGTCTATTTTTCCGATGCTTTTGTTTTTCATGGGCTTAATATTGCCGTTGCCGTCAACTGCTACTGTCACATTTCCCCAGCACCAACGTGCCACAGGATTAGCTTCGTGTGTCAGTTGTCCCGTCTTTGCCAGGCGCTCAATTTCCTTCATCGCCGGGGACATATGGGCAATATCCTGCTTAATTTCAACAACTTCAATACCGTTTTTCATCAGCCGTTGTGTCAGCATCCTGCTGTTCCACGGGTCAGTGTCAACTTCGATAACATTATATTGCTTGCTCTGAGCCAGGATTCTCGCTTCAACAAATTCATAATCTACGACATTACCCGGCGTAGCGTGGAGGAATTTTTGCTTTACCCACCTGTCGTAAGGCACTTTATCCCGTTTTACGCGCTCTTTCATGCTGTCCTCGGGTATCCACGCCTCAAATATTGCCCGCCACCCATCCAGCCCCTCTTGAGGCGGGAACAGTAAACACTCTCCGGTAAGGTCGGTTGTGCTGGATAAGTCCAAACCAATGTAGCAACTTTTGCCAACCAGATCAGCAGGAGTCCAGTCACCAACAGTGGCGTCCCAAAGCGTTAGCGGCAGCCAACCAATAGATTTTAGAGACACCCACTGATTTAGGCGCAACCAACGAAAAAGGCGCTCTGCTGATTCACTGTTTCTAGCAGCTAGCGCCTCTTGCCTTACGGCTTCTATGTTAATTGTATGCCCCAAGCTGGGGTTTGCTTTATGCCACACATCCTCATCGAAAATGTCAGCATCCTCCGGGGCACTGTAGATCTTTACATACCACGTAGGGTCAGTTATTTCACCGTCTGCAATCCTTCTGGCCATTTCATGGATTTCCCAGCCAATAGACTTTCGATCGGGATCATCGCCGGCTGTGGTAATTACCCACCAGAGCGGTTCTTTCCGGGCGGCGCCAGCACCGAATGTCATCACGTCCCACAGGTCGCGGTTGGGCTGAGCGTGCAATTCATCGAATATTACGACCGAAGGGTTCAGACCGTGCTTTGTATATGCTTCAGCCGAAAGCACTTTAAGAATTGTACCGGTTTGTTTATTCTTGATTTCCTTCCGGCTATCTAACACTTTAAGAATACCCTCGAACTCAGGCTCCTGTTCAATCATTCCGGAAGCAGCTTTGTATACAAGCTCCGCCTGGCCCCGGTCGGCTGCACAGCAGTATATTTGTCCGCCTGGGCCATCGCAAAGCAAGTGATACAGTGCTATGGCTGCAACCAAACTGGTTTTCCCGTTCTTTTTGGGTATTTCCAGATATGCGTATCTGTATTGCCTATAGCCATCTCCTTTGACAGTTCCGTATACATCCCAAAGCACTTGATATTGCCAGTCCAGCAGTTGAAAGGGTTGCCCGTAAAAATCATCAACTGCTTTGAGCATTTGCACGAATTCTATTATGTCCAATGCCTTTCTCTTGTCATGCACCTACATCACCCGCTTTGTCCTTCCCTCTTCCTACGAAGGTATTCAGCCATAGGCGATTCCTTTTTCTCTTCCGGCTGTTTTGGTATGGACCGCAGCGCGGCCATGATGGTCATGATGTTCTCCTTCTCGATTTGAAGCAGCATCTTGCGCTTGTCCATGAGCTTCTTGTCCCAGGCAATAATGCGGTCATGGATGTTGCCCTTCTCCTGCAGGTATGTCAAGTATTCAATGTCTCCGTTTTGCCTTGCTTCCGTCAGTCCGGCTAATTCTCTTCTAAGCTGCTCCACGGTCCCCTCTATTTGCTTACATTCAGCAGTCAGTAGACAATACCGGTTGATGACCGCTTCATACAGGGCATCGTTATGGCCTATGGTCTCCAGCAGTTTCTTGAGCCGGTTAAATTCTTTTCGCGCCAGCTCATTCTCCCGGACCTCTGGCCAGGCTTTCATCTTCCGACCGGTCAGGAGTTGCTTCTCTGCTTTCTCCCGGACTTCGAGTTCAGCCTTGGTCCGGTGAGACTTTTTTTCAAGTTTTATTAAGTTAACTGGCTTTGGTGGTCTGCCGGCCATTTTTATCACCTCAGAGAAAACGTCATTTCGGGAAAAAATGTTGTGCGGAGGTGGGCGCGCGGTCTTCACAGTGACGGCTAAAAATTTCCAAACCCGCCCTACCCCTTGGCATGCAACCGGTTGTGGCACTCCGCACACAAACTAACTAAATTATCCAACTGTAGCCTCTTACTCCAATCCTGCTTGAGCTCCACTTTGTGGTGCACAGTATCGGCCTGGGTTATGCGCCCCTGCCTCAAGCACTCCTGACATAAATGGTTGTCTCTTGTCAACGCTCTATATCTTGCCGCCTGCCAGGCTCTGCTTTTGTAAAAGGCTTCAGTCCGTTTATCTCGCAGGTGCTGGTCATAAAACCGATTGCTCTCTGCTCTCTGCTTATTGGCCTCGGTCTGATGCTCCTCGCAATAACACCCGGTCGTCAGCTTGGGACACCCGGGCTTTGCACAAGGTTTTTTAGGTTTCACTGGCACTGCATATTCATCCCCAAAAAGAAAAGAGCCCGAAGGCTCTATTTATTCTTTAACGCTGTAAAGTCTCCACAATTCACCGCCCATCTACCCCAATAAACAGGTAAACGCTTTTCTTTATACTGCCACGTGTTCCAGTCTTTCTCCGCCTGGAGGTATGCAACTTTAACTGCCTCAGCTGGCGGTAAATTATAATACAGCTTTTCTCCTGTAGCAAGGTTAATAACCTCAGTCATAGCTGCCTCGCAAACCGAAAATAATTAAGCCGCCCTCATGG
>ERZ795046.3573-NODE-3573-length-12173-cov-4.442482_pt1 | contig 12173 bp, 9 predicted proteins | sample MGYA00375130_ERZ795046 | MGnify/ENA primary metagenome ERZ795046 (study PRJEB30175, sample SAMN05720202) | activated sludge metagenome | isolation source: anaerobic digester from wastewater treatment plant | place: Japan | collected 2015-05-15 ...
AAAATAGTTCACCAATATCCCCATTGTTGGAGATGCAAGGATCCTATAATATTCAGAGCTACAGAGCAGTGGTTTGCTTCTGTTGAAGGATTTAGAAATGAAGCTTTGGAAAAAATTAAGAGTGTAAGATGGATACCTGAATGGGGCGAAGAGAGAATAACCAATATGGTTAGAGATAGAGGCGACTGGTGTATCTCAAGACAGAGAATCTGGGGAGTGCCTATTCCCATATTCTATTGTAAGGATTGCGGTCAGGAGCTTATAAATGATGAGTCAATTGCTGCGGTTGCTGCACTCTTTAAAGAAAAAGGCTCTGACTCATGGTATGAAGTTGATTCTAAAGATATATTACCGTCAGGAACAAAATGTAAATGCGGCTGTTCAGAATTTGAAAAAGAAAATGATATTATGGATGTATGGTTCGATTCAGGTTCAAGCCATGCAGCGGTTCTTGAAACAAGAGATAACTTAAGGTCTCCGGCAGATATGTATCTTGAAGGAAGTGACCAGCACAGGGGTTGGTTCCAATCATCCCTTCTGACTTCTGTTGCTACCAGAGGAGAAGCACCTTTTAAGACAGTTCTTACTCATGGTTATGTTGTTGACGGACAGGGAAGAAAGATGTCAAAGTCATTAGGAAACGGTATAGACCCTGAGGATGTAATAAAGGAATATGGTGCAGATATTCTAAGGCTTTGGGTGGCATCTTCGGATTATAAAACAGATATAAGAATTTCTAAGGAAATATTAAAGCAACTTTCGGAAGTATACAGGAAGATTAGAAATACCAGCAGGTATATATTGGGTAATATATATGATTTTAATCCTGACACAGATATGGTAAAATATGAGGATTTGGAAGAACTTGACAGATGGGCTCTTATGAGACTTTCACAGCTTATCAAGAAGGTTGATGAAGCTTATGGTTCCTATGAATTCCACATGATGTTCCATGCAATTCATAACTTCTGTGTTGTGGATATGAGTAATTTTTATCTTGATATTATAAAAGACAGACTTTACACGTCTAAAGCAGACAGTAAAGAAAGAAGAGCAGCTCAGAGTGTAATGTATGAGATACTTGATTCTCTTGTTAGAATGCTTGCTCCTGTATTGGCATTTACATCGGAAGAAATATGGCAGCATATGCCTCATAAAAAAGACGATGATAAAGAGAGCATACAGCTTAACAACTGGCCTACAATTAATGAAAAGTATCTTGACAGCAAGCTTGAAGAGAAATGGGACAAAATATTAGACATTAGATCCGATGTATCTAAAGCACTTGAGATAGCTAGGACTGACAAAATAATAGGGCTTTCTTTGAATGCTAAGGTTATAGTTTATGCAGATGAAAAGGCATATGATTTTATAAAGGATATTGAAGATAAACTGGCAACAATATTCATTACATCAGGTTTTGAGCTTAAGAAAGCCGCTGAAGTACCATCTAATGCACAAAAAGGAGAGTACATGGATGGAATATGGGTAGTGGTTGTTCCTGCTGATGGCGAAAAGTGTGAAAGATGCTGGATGCAAAGTGTGAGTGTTGGTAAGAATGAAGAGCATCCCACACTTTGCGAAAGATGCTGCTCTGTCCTATAAGGAATGATTGTCCCAAATTCTGCTTATAAAGAAGGTGATTGGGTTGATAAAAGTTAATATAGATTTGGGAGATAGAAGTTATCCTATATACATTACGACTGATTACAGTAATTTGGCGAAAAGTATGTCTTCAGCCAAATTAAACGGTAAGATTGCTCTTATAACCGATAATAATGTGGATAAAGCTCAGGGTGAAGCGTGCATCAATGCGTTGGAGTCAAATGGGTTTAATGTATACAAATATGTCATTGAAGCTGGCGAGAAAAGTAAGAATTTGGATACTGTAAAAGATATCTATAAGTTTTTGATAGATAACAGGTTTGAAAGAAATTCAGTACTTTTAGCTCTTGGTGGTGGCGTAGTAGGTGATATTACAGGTTTTGCGGCCGCCACCTTCTTAAGAGGGATTAACTTTGTGCAAATTCCTACTTCACTTTTAGCACAAGCTGACAGCAGTGTCGGAGGAAAAGTCGGGGTTGATTTTGAAGGTAAGAAAAACATTATTGGTGCTTTTTATCAGCCAAAGTTTGTGTACTTGAATGTCAATACCATTAAGACTCTACCTGTCCGTGAAATACAAGCCGGAATGGCGGAGATAGTAAAGCATGGCATCATCAGGGATAGTGAATTCTTTGAATTTATAGATTATAGTGTGAGCAAGATATTCAATTTTGACGAAGATGCTCTTCAATATCTGGCCAAGGTAAACTGCACCATTAAAGGGGCTGTTGTTGAACAGGATGAAAAGGAAAGCGGATTAAGGGCAATACTTAACTTCGGTCATACTATAGGCCATGCAATAGAGAGCGTTTATGAATTCAAGTATTTGCATGGTGAATGTGTGTCTTTAGGTATGGTGGCTGCTTTTAAGATGGCTTGTGATATGGAAATGATAGAAGAAAGCCATATGCAAAGAGTAGTTGAGACATTGAAAAAGATAGGTCTTCCCGTTAATCTTGCCGGAATTGATGTGAATGAGGTGTACGAAAGGATGTTTTTTGATAAAAAGGTTAAGGATAACAAGCTGACATTCGTATTACCCAAATCTATCGGCGAAGTAATTCAATGTGTCGTTGAGGATGAAGCCCTTATAAAAAATGCCATAAGTTATTTACAGCAATAATATATATCAAAAAATTACTTACCCTGTTATATATATTTAATACGTTATTACAATTAATCTTACATTTAGCAGAAGATAAATGTAAGATTAATTTTATTTAATACAATTAGACTGTAAAAAAGTGTATTTACCTATCTTGTACAAATATAAATTTTAATGTATTATAAAAATATAAGAATATGTAAACATTATATAAGTAGTTACTCTTGATCTTACATTTAGCAGAAGATAAATGTAAAAGATTAATGGTATTTAATATAAAAATTAGTTATTTTTTAGAAAAAACATTATTTTATTAAATAATTGTATTGCGGGGAAGTATTTATGAGTGTACTTAGGAAGGTTATTTGCATTTTTTTAGCCTTTTTTACTCTTTTTAATTTTTGGGGGATCAATTATAATTCGCTGGAATCTGATTTTGGCAGTTCATATGCAGAAACTGTTGATGATATAATGTTTGAGGATGAAAAACTTGACAAAGCTGTTAGGGAAGCTTTAAATAAGGACATTAATGATAAAGTCAGTATTGAAGAGTTAAAAGAAATAAAAGAGTTAAATGCAGATAATGCCGGAATAACCAATTTAAAAGGCATAGAGCTTTTATCGGAGCTTAATTATTTGTACCTCAATGAAAACAGCATAAATGACATATCCATGATTAAAAGCCTTAAGAAGCTGGTTTGCCTTCAAATGTCAGGCAATAATATATCTGACATTTCAGGGCTTGAAGAACTTACAGATTTGACATTTCTGGATTTAAGCAGTAATGAAATAGAAGATTTAACCCCAATAGCACAATTAACGTCATTAAAACATTTGAATCTTGGCAATAACAAAATTAAAGATATTTCTATGCTTGGAAAATTGGTGAATGTAGAAACTCTTGTGTTAAATGACAATAAGATTGAAGATATAAGTATATTTCTATGTTACGATTCAGTTCAAACATTAATATTAAATAACAATGATATAAGAAATTGGTCACCTGTAATAAATGCTATGAAATATAGTCTGGTTACTTTGTATGTTGCAGGTAATAAGAATGGGAAGCCTCCTTTAAAAAGAGAATACTTTCCTAATTTGAAAGATACGGATATTGGAGAGGCAGCACCGACTCCAACAAATACGCCAGTTCCAACGCTGACTCCAACTTCTACAATGATGCCGACTTTAGTACCTACTGCAACTTCAATTCCTACGTATTGGAGTACTTCTACACCTACAAGTAATGTTATAATTTCACCAACACCTGCAGCCGGCACAACATCGAGTCCTTCAATGACACAAACACCTTCAGTAACACCTACAAAGCCAATTTCGACACCAACTAAGATGGTTCCCGGGGGATCTCCAACACCAACGCCAATGTCACATACAACCACAAAGCCAGTAACAACACCAATTCCTACTCCAATTCCTACGGCGACTCCTACTGCAACTGTTATGCCATCTACTATTCCATCTGTGATGCCGACACCGACGGAAATAATTGTTACTGCACGACCTTCTTATACACCCGTACCAACCAGAAAACCGATATTTTTCCCGGATGAAAATTTGGCAAAGGTTATAAGGGAAGAATTATTGAATAAGGATCCGGGGACGGTAATTTACCTTGATGAAATAAAAAATATTAAGAGCCTTAATGTACATGAAGAGAAAAATATAGTGAGCCTTCAAGGTTTACAATACTTTTATGATCTAACAATGTTAAATTTAACCAATCAGAAGATTGAAGACCTTACTGCTGTAGGGAAGCTTGCTAATCTGGAGAATTTGTATTTAAGCGGAAATAGGATAAAAAGCATCTATCCCTTAAGGAATTTACCGGAACTTAGAGTATTGAATCTAAGCAGAAATCAAATAGACGATGTTAATCCATTGAGCATATTATGCGAATATAAAAGATTGAATGAATTGTATTTAAGTTATAATAATTTAACTGAAGTACAAGGATTAACGGTATTAACCAGTTTAAGTGTCCTTCAGATTGATCACAATGAAATAAGTGATTTTCGTTTTGTAAACAATTTGAAGAATTTGAAATGCCTTTATCTAAGCGGTAATAAGTCGGATGACTATACTGTGATTTCTGATGAGATAATTAATGGGTTAAGTCCTAATGGCATGGATTTTTCAGTACATGGTAAACCTACTCCGAATCCAAGTCAGACCAATACTGTTACTCAAACTCCGAGCAATATAGGACCTTCACAAACAGAAAAAACTGATATAGCAAATCCAGGTGTAATTGCCGATAGAAGGACAAGGGATGATGTGGCTACAAATACACCAATACCAAGTGTTTCAAGTGCTACAGTGACTCCTTCACCTTATAATCCTTTGGTTACTCCGGAGCCTACTTTGGTACCGGGCATTAAAAAAGTTGTGTTTGAAGATATAACAGGTCATTGGGCAGAGAACAGTCTTATGAAGCTTTTTGAAAGAGGAATTTTATCGGGTTACCCGGATAAAAGCATGAGACCTCAAATGGAAATTACCAGGGCTGAGGCTACTGTTATGTTGGTAAAATCACTGGCGTTAGAGCCATTAAACAGCAAAAAACATAAGTTTAAAGATGATGATGAATTGCCTTCATGGGCATACGGATATATTCAAAGAGCAGTTGAAAAAGGGATTATAAAAGGCTATGATGACAATTCGTTTAGATCGACACAAAAGGTGTCGAGAAGTGAAATTGTTACAATGATAGTGAGGGCTTTCGGTTTTGAGCAAAAGCCAGGTATAACCATTGATTTTATTGACTCAAGCACAATTCCGAAATGGTCTAAGGACTGTGTTGCTTGTGCTGTATATTTAGGAATAATAAAGGGCTATAAAGACAGTACATTTATACCATATAAGAATGTTACAAGAGCGGAAGCTGCAACAATGTTGGAAAACTCAATAAATATAATTGAAAAGAAAAAAGCCCATTGACGGCTTTTTTCTATATATGTAAAAATATGCTTTTGAGATTATGCCTTATTAAGATTAGCTATATTATCCTTAAAAGGCGGATATATAATACCTTTTTCTGTTATTATTGCACTGATGTATTTATTGGGAGTAACATCAAATGAAGGGTTTGCAACTTTAACTCCGTATGGGGCTATTTGTACTCCCATTATCTGAGTAACTTCACTAGATGACCTTTCCTCAATAGGAATGCTGTCTCCTGACTCGGTTAAAAAGTCAATGGTTGATACAGGAGCTGCTATATAAAAGGGTATTTTATTCTCATGTGCCAATACAGCTAACGAATATGTGCCGATTTTATTAGCGGTATCGCCATTTGCGGCTATTCTGTCGGCACCCACTATAACGCAGTCAATGCTGCCTGATTTCATAAAATGTCCTGCCATATTGTCACATATTAACGTTACAGGAATACCATCCTGTACAAGTTCCCAAGCTGTAAGCCTTGCACCTTGAAGGTATGGACGTGTTTCATCAGCAAATACGGTTATATTCTTGCCGGCATCATGAGCAGCACGGATTAATCCAAGTGCTGTACCGTAATCGCATGTTGCAAGAGCCCCAGCATTGCAATGTGTTAATATTGTATAATTATCCTTTATGAGACTTAATCCGTTTCTTCCAATTGCCTTATTGGTTTCTACATCCTCACAATCCATTTTTACAGCTTCATTTAAAATTGCTTCCTTTATTTCATTTAAAGACTTTTCTTTATTGTAAAGTGCAGTTTTATAAACTCTGTCGATTGCCCAGAAAAGATTCACAGCTGTTGGTCGTGTACTGCGTAATATGTTGCATATTTGTTCAATATTGGTAAAAAATTCACTTTTGGATTGAGTTTTTACCGACCGGGCACCAATAGCTAAACCATAAGCCGCAGTTACTCCAATGGCGGGTGCCCCCCGTACTATCATATTTTTAATTGCTTCAGCAACTTCAATATATGTGGTGCATTCAACATATACCTTTTGTGTTGGAAGCTTTGTCTGGTCAATAAGCCTTAAAACTCCATCTTTGTATTCTAACGGTCTCATATTAAGCTCCTTTACTGATTCAATTCAGCTAATTTCGTCGTAAAGCCAGTGTTATTATATATTATTGAATGTTTTTTAACAATATTTTATTTTTGATAATTGATTATTCTTAGTATACCATATTAAACCTGCAGCCAAAGTAAATATTAATATGAAATTTAGGTATATTAAAATAAAAAAAGCTAATAAGGAGAAAACATGTCAATTATATTGAGCACAGAGTTAAAAAGTGATCTTGAGGCAATGTACAAAATAACTGGAGAGATTTTAACACAAATGGATTTGGAGGATGGCAAGTCTGTGGATGCTGAAGCGTTAAGGCAAATAAGGCACAAGGTTTCTGATATGGAAGCTATAATTCAGAAGGATATATTTACATGCAATTACTTGACATCTAAAGAAAAGATTTTGAGAAGCATGATGCGGGATATTGAATGATGGTGATAATTATGAATGAAAAAAACAGGTTGATTCATGTTATAAATAAAAAGCTGGATAAGATTGCATTAAATATGGAGAAATTCAAACTGGTTGATTATGTATATTATCTTGAAAACCCCAGAAAAATGCTATGGTCAAATTTTCTAGGAGGCCTGTCAAGAGGATTTGGAATTGCCATAGGGTTCACTCTTTTAGGTGCTGTTGTAATATATTTTCTCCAAATAATTGTACGATGGAAACTGCCTCTAATTGGAGAGTTTATTTCAGATATTGTAAATATTGTCCAGGAAAACATGAGAAGGGCAGGAGGAAGAATAAATGGATGATAAAATTGTAAATTTTTTAAAAGATGCTTTAATAAAAAGGCAGAACGAGATACAACATACCATTGAAATGATGAAGAAGAACAAAACGGCAGAGCAGAACAAATATTCACCTACGGAACTTTCGAATTATGATAATCATCCCGGAGATATGGGTACTGAGCTTTATCAGGTACAATTCAACACCGCATTAAAGGTGCATGAAGAACATGAGCTTCAAGATATTGAAGATGCATTGATCAAAATTTATGACGGTTCGTATGGAAAATGTGAATTTTGCGGAAAAGAAATTGACATTGAAAGGTTAAAGGCGATTCCTTCAGCAAAACTCTGTATTAATTGCGAGGAAAGCAAGGCAGTGACCCTTGGAATGTTGAAATCGGAAAGGCCTAATGAGGAACTTGTGTGGGACGCACCATTCGGGAGGAAATATCTCAATAAAAGAGAAGATGATGAAAATGAAGGTTTGGATTACCTCAATGACCTGGTTAAGTACGGTACAGCCGACGGACCTCAGGATATGGGGGGATATTACGATTACGAGGAGTTCTATACCAATGAAATGGATACACAGGGTATTGTAGATAAGATGGATCGAATATCAAATGAGCAATACAAAAGACAGTTACCTGATTGAGAATATTTGATCTATAAAACAATATGTGTAGTAATGTTGTGTCATTGCTACACATATCACAAGTCATATTTTCAGTATGATTTCAAAAAAGAAATAATGATGTTTTTTGTGAATTAATGCACTACTTGATGAGAAATACCTATAATTTTCTTATTTTGTCTAATTTGAACGGGATTGAGTCTTTATAAAAAAGTAAAACTGTGGTAAAATATCTTTTATTACTCATTGCGATTGAGCATAATTACTTATTAAAGGAGGAGATAACTATGAAGAAATTTAAGAAATTTTCATCAGGTATTGCGATTGCTCTAGCTGTAAGCGTTATTGCTGCAGGTATGGTATGGAGTGTTAGTGCAACAAGAAAAGTTGATGCTGTAGCAAATGACAACATTAAGATCTATTTTGATGGGAATTTAAAATCATTTAAAGAGGCTGACGGTTCAAAGATTTCGCCTGTAATAATCAATGGCAGAACATATTTGCCGTTGAGAGCGGTTGCCGATTTGGTGGGTCTTGGAGTTGAGTGGGTAGCTGATACACAGTCAATCAAGCTGTCATCCGGTGTACCTTATAATGAGAATGAACCTCTTCAAACAACTCAGCCAAGTGCCAGCGTTGCTCCAACAAAAGCACCAGTTTCTAGTACACCTGCTCCTGTGAATACTTCTAAGAGTGCAGGTACTTTACAAGATCCGGTTAAATTCGGAGAAACTTTTGCGTGGTCTGCATCTGAGAAATATATAGACACTATAGCGTCAGCAGATTATACTTGTACTGTGAAGAAAGTAGAGCCTATTTCAGTTGATGAGATTGCAAAGTTGGGATTCAAAGCCACTCCTAAAGATGATCAAGAGTATGTTTTAGTTACTTTGGCTGCGACTGTTTCAAATGCAAAGATAGAATCAGGAGAAGCTTATCAATATGCACCGTTTATGTTAGATATTAGGGGTTCAAAAACACCATCAGGTGATTCTATTATTGGAGGCACTGATTATAGCTTTGAAGGCAGTTTGCAGAAAGCAGCTGAGGCTGTTAATTCTGATAGCAAAGGCTTTGCAAAAAAGATTAAAGCCGGCGAAGTAGTTAATTACAAGTATGAGGGTAAAGTTATATTGCCAATAATAAAAGGTCAGGAAAACTATTTATGTATAACAAAGGACTACAGTCTTGAGTATTCAGATAGATTTGCATACTTTAAACTGAAATAAAAATAATATCAAAAAAGAGCTTGTAATTAAATCCGGTTTTCATCCTCAAATCGAAAGATGAAACCGGATTTTTTATATTCATAATATTAATCATTTCATATTATCTTTGAGTTTGATATAATTTCATATATAAATTTATGGTGGTGGATCATGAAACCTAAAATTCTTGTAGTCGATGATGAAGCTTCCATCTGTGATCTTTTGAAAATTAACCTTGAGCTTGAAGGCTATGAGGTAAGCACTGCAGGGGATGGAGAGGAAGCTTTAAAAAGTATTGATTTAATAAATCCGGATCTTCTGATTTTGGATGTTATGCTTCCTAAAATTAATGGTTATGATATTTGTAAAAAGGTTACATATGAAAAGGGTATACCTGTTATAATGCTGACAGCAAAAACAGACCTTATTGATAAGGTTTTAGGACTAGAGCTTGGGGCAGATGATTACATAACCAAGCCTTTTCACGCACGGGAGCTTGTGGCCAGGGTTAAAGCCCTTCTAAGAAGGGTCTCAAAGGAAGCAAAAATTTTAGATGAAGGAAATCACATTGTTAACGGTCCCCTGGAATTATTTGCGGATATGAGAAAAGTTACACTATCAGGCAATGAGGTTGAGCTGTCTGCGAAGGAATATGATTTGGTATATTTTTTTATGAATCACATAGAGCAGGTTTTTACAAGGGATGCTCTTTTGGAAAAAGTATGGGGATATGATTATTATGGAGACACCAGGACAGTTGACGTTCATATTCAGAGGCTTAGAAAGAAGCTAAGTGTTGAAGGAGCAGGGACAGGTGCAAACATAATACAGACTGTATTCGGTGTTGGGTATAAAATGACCAGACAATGATAAAGTGGTGATTTAGTGAAAATTGGACTTAGACATAAAATTTTATTTACCAATGTTATTGTTCTCTTTTTGACATTTCTTATTGTAGCTTTAGTTCTTATAGAGGGAGTGGACAGGGTTAACATGGGGATGCTTATAAACAGCATGGTAAACCAGTCGGAAATATCTGTAAGGACCATAAAGCAAAGCCTGTTGACGGACTCTAATACTGATAACATAGAAGGAGAATTCAATTTAAGAGCAGGTGACTTTGCTTCAAGATTGTCAAAGGAATCCGGCATTAGGGTAGTTATATTTTCTGCACAAAAAAAGCTTTTAGCCGATTCGGATAATTCAGAAAGCCAGGACTTTAGTTTGTCTGAGATTGAGGAAGCCTTCAAGGATGGAGGTAACAGGGCATACAGCCAGCGGGAGGTAGACGGCGAAAAGAAGCTTTTTTTTGCATTTCCTATTATTCATTCCGATAAAATAATTGGTGGAGTGTTATTTGTCAATTCCCTTTCGGATATTGAAAAAAATAAAAGAAACATATCCATTTTAGTTCTTATAGCTTTTTTATCGGGAACAATAATTATACTTATTGTCAGCATAATTATATCGGGAACAATTACTAAGCCTCTAAAGGTATTGAACCGTTCTGCCATTAATATATCCAAGGGGGATTATTCCAATAAAATTAATATAAAAACAAGGGATGAGCTGGGGGTTTTAGCAAGTACATTTAATTTGATGATGGATGAGGTTGCCAATAAAATAAATTCCCTTGATTTTGAAAAGGCTAAGCTTGGTGCGGTACTAGAAAGTATGGGTGAGGGAGTTGTTGCCTATAATTGTGATAATGAAATAATAGCGGATAATGCAATTGCCAGAAGCCTTTTTGCCCAAGGAATGAATGATTGGGTTTATGACACTGTTAACAAGGTAAGGGATATGAGAAAGAGAGTGGTTGTTGAAATAGATTCAAATGGAAGAAGCCTTCTTGTGTGTGCTACACCGTTAAACCATGATGAGCTCAAAAATGGGGTTGTCTTAATCATAAATGATATTACTGAGCTTAGAAATTTGCAGGAAAAGCAAAAAAACTTTGTAACTAATATATCTCATGAGCTTAAAACTCCGCTTACAACAATTTTGGGTTATGTTGATCTGCTAAAGGAACAGGGAGAGGACAAAAGGATATTTGAAACGTCAATAGCGTATTTGGAAAGCTCAGCCGAACGCCTTAAAAGATTGGTTGATGATCTTATTGATTTATCCAGCCTTAAGAAATATGAGTTTGAAATAGAAAAAAGAAGCATAGATATAGTGGGGCTTATTAAGGATACTGTCGGACAAATGGCCATAAAAGCTAAGAAGTTCGATATTGAAATTGAAACGGATCTGTCGCATTTAGAACCCATGATGGCTGATCCCATAAGAGTAAAGCAGGCAGTTGTAAATATATTGGACAATGCAATCAAATACTCCCAAAAAGGGAAAATAACAGTAAAAATGTATGACAATGCAGGGAATGTGCGGTTGGATATAGAGGATAAAGGTTGCGGTATACCGAAAGATTTGTTAGACAAAATATTTGAACCTTTTTACAGGGTAGATAAAGCAAGATCTAGAGAGATAGGCGGAAATGGTCTAGGCCTTTCTATTGCAAAGGAAATAGTGGAAAAACATAATGGCAGCATAACTTTTACCACAAATGGAAATGAAGCATATAAGGATAAGAGGGTTTACTTGGCAAGCCTGAACATAAATTCCGGAAGTCAAAAGGATGATACACAAAATTTTGAAGCGGAAAGGCAGAATGCGGCAATACAGCTTTTAGGCCTTATGAGGGAGGTAACACAGGATGTTATTGAGAGCAGTTCGAAAAAAACATAGATACGAAAAAAATAAGGCAAAATTTCCTGTTCTCAGGGCCATAAGAAATATAATTGCTGCTTTATTAGTTGTAATAATGATTCCTTCGATAATATTGTT
>ERZ795046.3576-NODE-3576-length-12163-cov-14.637595_pt1 | contig 12163 bp, 10 predicted proteins | sample MGYA00375130_ERZ795046 | MGnify/ENA primary metagenome ERZ795046 (study PRJEB30175, sample SAMN05720202) | activated sludge metagenome | isolation source: anaerobic digester from wastewater treatment plant | place: Japan | collected 2015-05-15 ...
CGGAGTAATGCTCGGCCAGACCGGCCATGGTGGCCTCGCTGAAGGTGCTCAGGCCGATGCCGGCGCGCGACAGCTGGTCGGCCGTGATGGCGCCGCCGCCACCCGAGGTGGTGAACACGGCCACATCGCGCACGCGACGACGCGGGTAGCGCACCATGGCCCGCGCCAGGCTCAGCATGTCGAGCGGATCGTCCATCAGCACCACGTTCTCACGCTCGCAGATCGCCTTGAGGGCCGCAAAATCGCCCGCCAGGCTGGCGGTGTGCGAGTAGGCGGCGCGACGCCCGTCGTCGGTGGCTCCCGCCTTGACCATCAGCCAGGGCTTGCCGGCAGCGCGCGCACGGCGCGCCAGCTCGACAAAGCGCTGTGGTGTCTTGATGCCCTCGACATAGCTGCAGATCACCTGCGTGCGTTCGTCCTCGATCAGGAATTCGACGAAATCGTTCAGCTCCAGGTCGGCCTGGTTGCCCACCGACACGCAGTGTGAAAACCCGATGCCCATGCCGTAGGAGCGGTCGAACAGCGTGCCCATCAGGGCGCCGCTCTGGCTGATGAAGCCGATCGGCGCCTCGATCAGGCGCGGGACGTTGACCGCGGGCGAGGAACACAGCACCAGCTTGTTGGCCGGGCTGATCAGGCCCAGGCAGTTGGGGCCGATCAGGCGCATGCCGTGCGCCGCCGCGGTCGCCACCACTTCGCGCTCCAGCGCCAGGCCTTCGGGACCGGCATCGGAGAACTTCGAGGTGATGATGATGCCGGCCTTGGCACCGCGCGCCGCGCAGGCGGCGATCTCGTCCTTCACCTTGTCGCGCGGCAGGGCCATCACCACCATGTCGGGCGCCTGCGGCGTGTCGGCGACGCTGGGGTAGGTCTTGAGGCCGAAGAGCTGGTCGCGGCCAGGATTGATCGGGTACACCGCGCCGTCGTAGTGGTGCTGCAGAAGGGTCTTGTAAAGACGGCCACCGAATTTGGTCTGGTCTTCCGAGGCGCCGATGACGGCCACCGAGCGAGGGTTGAGCAGGGCTTTGAGCGAAGGGCTGGAGGCGGGCGTGGTCACGGTGAAGGTCCTGGAAACTACAAGAATGCGGTGTCAGCGCGTGCGCTGTGCCGCGCGGTAGGCGGCGATGCGATCGCGCAGGCCCGGGCGGGCTGCCGAGCGCACCAGACGCGCCAGATCCTCGGCATCGCCGGCGTCGCCGCGCGGTCGGCGTCCCGCCGCGATGGCGGCCCGGATGGCGCGCTGGGTGGGCCCGTCCAGCCGGCTCACGCGCGCGCGCAGTCGCTCCAGCTCGGCGTCGATGGTGTCGGTGGCCAGATGGCGCGTGGCCAGGCCACTGGCGGTGGCGGTGGCGGAATCGATCGGGCCACCGCCTTCGATCCACTCGGCAGCGCGCGACGCGCCGACCTGCTCGGTCAGGCGCGAGGTGCCCAGCACCAGGCCGAAGCCGGCGCCTGGGAAGGCGAAGCTGGCGTCACCGGCAATCCAGCGCTCGGTACAGGCCGCGAACAGGTCGGCGCCGGCCCCCATGGTGCGGCCGTGGGCCAGCGCGAGCGTGGCAAACGGGGCCGCATGCACGGCCTGCAGCAGCAGTTCGACGCGCGTGAAGCGCGCCAGCAGGCTGTCGTCGGTCTCGCGGTCGAGGTCGGTGAGATCGAACCCGGTGCAGAAATGGCGGCCGGCGCCCGACAGCACCAGCAGCCGCACGTGGGCATCGTGCGCGGCCGCTTCCACGGCCTCGGTCAGTGCCTGCACCAGCGAGGCCGACAGCGCATTGCCGACCTCCGGCCGGTTCAGCTGCAGGTGCAGCACATGGCCCTCGCGCCGAGCCAGCAGTTCGGCGTCGCTCATGGCAGCCGCCGGGCCCACAGGTTGGGCGACAGTGCGTTGGAATAGCCGGAGACGAAATCTTTCACCGTTTCGGTGCCCGGCACGAAGACGTGGCGCGAGATGCGGCCGATGTTGCCGCCGTACAGGTGGATGCTGATCGACACCTGGTCGTCCAACCCGTTGCGCACCACGTGGATGTCGCCCAGGGTGGGAGAAACCGTGTCGATGTCGCCGGGCCGCAGGGTGGCTTCGGCGCCGCTGGCGACGATCCGGCCCTGGGCGTCGCGCGTGTAGCGCTGCGCGCACTCGGTACCGCGCAGCATGCCGATGACGCCCCACACCGTGTGGTCATGCACCGGCGTCTTCTGGCCCGGACCCCAGACGAAGCTGACCAGCGAGAAGCGATCGAGCGGATCGCCATACAGCAGATGCTGCTGGTAGTACTGGGGGTGCGCCGCCGCCATCGGCTCGGGCAACCAGTCGTCGTGCGCCACCAGCGCCTTCATCAAGGGTTGTGCGCCTTCCAGCAACCGGGCTTCGTCGGGCGGTCCGGCCTCGACCAGCCGCGTCATCGCGGCGACGAAGTGCAGCAAACGGGTTTCAGCGGCCATCAGGAAACCTCCTTTTGGGCGTACTCGGCACGGATCTCGTCGCTGTGCTGGCCCAGTGCCGGGGGCGAGCGACGAATGGGAAAGCCCTTGCCGTTCAGGCGCACCGGTGAACCGAAGGTCCTGGTCAGTTGGCCGCCCGGCAACTCCAGGGGTTGCACCCAACCCATGTGCGCCGTCTGCGGGTCGGACAGGGCGGCGGCGTAGTCGTTGATGCGTGCGTGCGGCACCCCGGCGTCGTTGAAGGCGGCGATCCAGTGCGCCACCGGCTGGCGGGTGAAGACGGCTTCGAGCAACTGCTTGAGCGCTTCCTGGTTGTGCGCGCGGTCGGTGGTGCTGATGAAGCGCGGATCTTCGGCCAGCGCCGGCAGGTCCACCACGCGAAGCACGTCCAGCCACAGCTTGTGGTTGCCCGCCGCGATGGCGAAGTAGCCATCTTGGGCCTGAAAGGCCTGATACGGCGCATTGCGCGGGTGGGCCGAACCGAGCTTGACGGGGCTGCGGCCGTTGCCGAAGTACTCGCTGGTTTGCAGTGCGGCGATGCCCAGGGTGCAACCGAACATCGGGATGTCGATGTGCGCGCCGCGCCCGCCCGAGCGGACATGCACCAGCATGGCGGCGATGGAGAAGGCGGCGTAGAGCCCCGAGGCGAAATCCGACAACGGCACGCCGCATTTCACGGGGGCGCCCGAGGGTTCGCCGGTGACGCTCATCACGCCCGCGGCGGCTTGAATCGTCAGATCGAAACCCCCTTCGCTGGAGCGCGGGCCGCTTTGCCCATAGGCCGAAATGGAGCAGAACAGCAGCCCGGGCTTTTCGGCCGACAGCGCGGCGTAACCGAGACCCAGGCGGTCCATCACGCCGGGGCGATTGTTTTCGACCAGCACGTCCGCCTCCAGGATCAGGCGGCGCGCCAGCGCGACGTCCTGCGGGTCCTTGAGGTTGAGCACGGCCGAACGCTTGTTGCGGTTGAGCGAGGCGAAGTTCTCGCTGTAGCCCTGGTTGAGCGGCGGCCACTGGCGCAGGCCGTCGCCAGCGGGCGGTTCGATCTTCACCACCTCGGCCCCCATGTCGGACAGCAGCATGGTGGAGAAGGGGCCTGACGCGGTCGTGCAGAACTCCACCACGCGCACGCCGGCCAGCGGCAAGACAGCCGCAGCGGGATCGTTCGCGGTGGAGCGGTCGAGGGAGGATGTGGTCATCGCGTTCGGGGTTCCGTGAAGATGGAGGGGATGATAGTTAATTCACAAATGGAAAACTATGATTCCACAAATAAGAATGTACATGCCCGGCGAACGGCCTCAATGCGTCAGCGCGGCATCCAGCAGGCGCTGTGCCTCGGGGTGGTGCAGGGTCGCGCCACGCAGCTGGTCGCGCGTCAGCACATCGGTGAACCGACCGCCGACCATGAAGGCGATCCGGTCGCACATGTGGGCCACCACATGAAGGTCGTGGCTGACCAGCACGAACGCCTGCTGGCGCTCGCGGCGCAGGCGCGACAGCAGGTTGAGCACTTCGGCCTGCACCGATACATCGAGTGCCGAGGTGGGCTCGTCCAGCAACAGCACCTCGGGTTCGACCAATAGGGCGCGCGCGATGCACACTCGCTGGCGCTGTCCGCCGGACAGTTGCCCCGGAAACCGGAAGCGCGCGGTGAGCGGCAGGGCGACGGTTTGCAGTGCCTGCACGATGCGTGCTTCCTGCTCCGCCATGCCATGCACGATCAGCGGTTCGCGCAGGATTTCGTCGATGGTGTGGCTGGGGTTGAGCGCGGCCAGGGGGTCCTGAAACACCATCTGCATCGCCCGACGGTCGGCCAGCGTGCGCCGTACGCCGATGGGTCGGCCACCGATCTCGATCTGTCCCGTCCATTGCTGGTCGATGCCGGCGACGGCGCGCAGGATGGTGCTCTTGCCGCAACCCGATTCGCCGACGATGCCCAGGCTGCCGCCGTGGGGTACCGAGAAGGACACGCCGTTGACGACCTGCGCGGTTCCGCGCTGCACGACCAGGTTGTCGATGCGCAGGGCGGGTGGGTTCACTGTAGCCACGATGCCTCCCGCTGCAGAACAGGCAGATCCTGGCCCGGATGGTCGAGCGAGGGACGGCAGGCCAGCAGTCCGCGGGTGTAGGGGTGACGGGCGGCGCTCATCTCGCCGCCGCGCAGCTCCTCCATGACCCGGCCGGCGTACATGACCAGGATGCGGTCCGCATAGCGCGCCACCAGATCGAGGTCGTGGCTGATCAGGACCAGGCCCATGCCGCGCAGCCGGACCTGCTCCTCGATCAGATCCAGGATGCGGTGGCGCACCACGGCGTCAAGGGCCGACGTGGCCTCGTCGGCGATCAGGAGGTCGGGCTCGGCCGACAGGATCATGGCCAGCATCGCACGCTGTGCCATGCCGCCGGAGACCTCATGGGGGTACAGGCCCATGACGCGCTTCGGGTCCCGGATGTGGACCTCGGCCAGCAGTTCAAGCGCCCGGTTGTAGGCGCCCGCGGCGGGTGCCTTGCGGTGGAGCCTGAGCATTTCCACCAACTGGCTGCCGATCGTCATCAGGGGGTCCAGGCCCTGCTTCGGGTCCTGCACCACCATGCCGATGCGCCGGCCCCGGATCGCCCGCATGCCGCGCGCGCCGAGTGAAAGCAGATCCTGCCCCTCGAGACACATGCGGTCCGCGCTGACGGTGGCCGCGGCCGGCAGCAACCCGAGCAGGGAGCGGAAGGTGATGGACTTGCCCGAGCCGGATTCACCGACGACGGCGACGCGTTCACGGCCCATGCGCAGGCTGACACCGCGCACCGCCTCCGTGCGTCCCTGCGCGGTCGGAAAGCTGATGCGCAGGTTCTCGATGTCGAGCAGGGGCGCGGCGCTTTCGCGCTGTACGTTGTTCATGGCGGGCTCACTTCACGCCGGGGTCGACCACGTCGCGCATGGCGTCGCCGACGAAGTTGAAACCCAGGCTCAACCACAGGATCATGATCCCCGGCAGCGTGGACACCCACCAGGCCTCGAAAACGAGGGCGCGCCCTTCTGCCACCATGGCGCCCCATTCGGGCTGCGGTGGCGGCAGGCCGACCCCCAGGAAGCCCAGGCCCGCCACGATCAGCACGATGCCCGGCGCGTCCAGCGCGGCCCGCACGAATGCCGAGGGCAGCGACAGCGGCAGCGCGTGCCGAACCAGCAGCCTGAGCGGCGACACGCCGATCGCCTTGGCAGCCTGTATGAACTCAGACCGGCGCAACGCCGCGATCTCGGCGCGTGCCACTCGGGCATACGGGGGCCAGCCGGTGGCAGCGATGGCGATCACCGCCGTCCACAGGCCGGCGCTCAGCGCGGCGGCCACGGCAATCGCCAGGATCAGGCGCGGAAAGGCCAGGAACACGTCGGCCACGCGCATCAGCACGGCGTCGACCCAGCCGCCCCACAAGCCCGCCGCCGCGCCCACCAGCAAGCCGATGGGCACGCTGATCAGCAGCACCAGGGCCACGATGGCCAGCGTGGGACGGGCCCCGTGGATCACGCGCGACAGGATGTCGCGCCCCAGTGTGTCGGTGCCAAGCCAGTGCAGGGCCGACGGCGGCAGCAGACGTTGATCCAGGGACTGCGCGACCGGGTCGGCCAACGGCAGCCATGTGGCGAACAAGGCTGCCAGCACGATCAGGGCCACCATGATCAAGCCCAGCACACCGATGGGATGCGTCAGGAAGCGGCGCAGCAGTCGGTAGATGGCGCCCAGCTTGGCCTGGGTGCGCGTGGCTGGCGTGTCGGAAGACAGCCATTGCAGCGAGTGGGACAGGGAGCTCATGCCAGACGTGACCTCGGATCCAGCGCGGCCTGTATGACTTCGCTGGCGATGTTGACGACCATGAAGATGACGCCGACCAGCAAGGTGGCCGTGAGCACCGCCGGCACATCGGAGGCGAACAGGGAATCGGTGATGTACATGCCCAGGCCAGGCCAGGCGAACACCGTTTCGGTCAGCACGGCCCCTTCGAGCAGGTAGGCGTAGGTCAGGGCGACGATGGCCAGCACCGGTCCGGCGGCGTTGTACAGCGCGTGGCGCCAGATGATGGCGGCGTCGGACAGGCCCTTGACGCGCAAGACCGTGGTGTAGTCCTGCCGCAACTGCCACAGCAGAAAACTGCGCGTCATGCGCGCGATGTAACCCAACGCGATCAGTCCCAGCAGGCTGGCGGGCAGCACCAGGTGGGAGACGGCGTTGCGGAACGCCTCCCATTCGCCAGCCAGCGCGGTGTCGATCAGCATCAGGTGCGTCACCTCGGGGACCGAGTAGCGGTACACGGTGTCCAGTCGGCCCGGGCCGGCGACCCATTCGAGCTTGGCGTAGAAGACCAGCAGGCCGACGATGCCGAGCCAGAAGACCGGCACCGAATAGCCGATCAGCGACACCATGCGACCCAGGTGATCGGGCAGGCGATTGGCGTACTGCGCGCACATCACCCCTATCGGGATGCCGAACAGCACGCCCAGCAAAATAGCCACCGTTGCCAGTTCGAACGTGGCCGGGAAGTAGCGCGCGATGTCGGAACTGATGGGATTGCGGGTGACCAGCGACTGACCGAAGTCACCACGCACCATCTCGCTGGCATAGGCTGCGAACTGCTCCGTCAGCGGCCGGTCCAGGCGCAGCTGCCGAAAGACCTCGTCGTACTGCTCCTGCGAGGCGCGGTCGCCGACGACGCGCAGCACCGGATCGGACGGCAACACGCGTCCCAGCGCGAAGGTCACCACCAGCAGGCCCACCAACGTGATGCACGAGGTCAGCAGGGTGGAGCCCAGCCAGCGCAGGCCACGCTTCAGCCGCGCCGAGCGGCCCCGGCGGCGGGGGGCGAGCTCGACGCCGTCATCGTCGCCCGGTGGCGCGGCTGAGGTGGCCATCTCGTTCACCGCTTCTCGATCACCCAGTAGGGCGTGGAGTCAAACGTCACGGCACCTGAATAGTTGTGCACGTTGGAGCGCATGGCGATCGGCTCCAGCTTCTGAATCAGGAACGTGAACGGCGACTCGTCACGCAGCTTGCGCTGGATGTCGGCGTAGATCTTCATGCGCTTGCCGTCATCGACTTCGTGCGAGGCCTTGTCGGCTTCGGCGGTCAGCTCGGGCGTCAGCCAGTGGGCGCGCCACGGCGCGTTCTTGTTGCTGGCCTTGTCCGAGTCGTCGGTGTTGCGGCTGAAGAACTCCAGGGTCGAGCTGGGGTCGGAGTAGTCCGGTGCCCAGACGAAGACCAGCGCGTCGTGACGGCGCTCGCGGTAGCGCGTCAGCACCTGGGACGGCTCACCCATGCGCAGCTCCACCTTGATGCCGCCCTGGGCGAAAGTGGACTGCAACGACTGCGACACCTCGTGATACGGGCTGGCGCCCGAGGTCTCCAGCGACATGGAAAACCCGTTGGGGAAACCGGCTTTTGCCAGCAGGGCCTTGGCCTTGGCGGGGTCCAGCTTGTACGGCTCCTCGGTCAAGGCGCCCGGCGTTCCCTTGGCCACGGCCGACTGGTTGACCCTGTACTGGCCCGAAAACAGCTTGTTGGCGATGCCGTCATAGTCGATCAGCCAGCGCATCGCCTGCCAGACCTCCGGCTTGGACAGGTTGGGGTTGGCGGTGTTGAGCGCCAGGTAATAGACGGTGCCGCGCGGGATCTGCACCATCTTCAGGTTGGAGTTGCCCTTGATCGACTGCACCTGGTCCGCCTTGAGGTCGGAGGCCACGTCGATGTCGCCCTTTTCCAGCAGCAAGCGCTGGGTGGCCGGCTCGGCGATGTGGCGGATGATCACGCGCTTGAGCTTGGCCGGCGTGCCGCCCTTGAAGCCAGGAAAGGCCTCCAGCACCACGGCGTCCTTGGCTTTCCATTCGACCAGCTTGTAGGCGCCGGCGCCCGCCGATCGGGTGCGCAGCCAGCCGTTGCCCAGATCGCCGTTGCGCTCGTTGGACATCACCAGTTTCATGTCGACCACCGAGGCGATGGCGGCGCTGAGCGCGCTGAGGATCAGCTCGGTGGAATAGGGCTGGTCAAAGCTCAGTACCAGCTTGTCGCCATCGGCCCTCACGCGCTGCTTGACGTTGTCCTTGTTCCAGCCGAACTGGCGCAGGATGATGGCCGGTTGCTTGTCCAGCAGGATGCCGCGTTGCAGCGAGAAAGCGGCGTCCTCGGCCGTCACCGGGTTGCCCGACTGGAAACGGAGGTCCTTGCGGATCTGGAACACGATCTGCTTGCCATCGGGCGCCGCTTGCCAGCTCTGCGCGACGCCCGGGATGATCTTCGAAAAGTCCGCCGGATCGTGCTGCACCAGGCGCAGGTACAGGCTGTTGAGGGCATCGCCCGGGGCGATTTCAAACGCCTCCTGGGGATCCAGGCTGAGGATGGTGCCAATGTCGCGGGCGATGACCAGCGTGTCGGCCGGCGTTGCCGCCCAGGCGGCGGTTGCGCTCAGGCAGGCGGCCAGCACGGAGGTGCTCAGGAGTTGTCTCATCGGTTTTTTCATGGGGAAGTCCTCGGGTGGAGTTGACTCAGGGGGGGAATGGGTGGGGGCAGAGCAGGTGGGCAGTGCGTGCGGACTGGCAGGTCAGGTGTCGATAGGGGGGAAGTCGCGACCGACCTCGCTCAGTCCATCTGGGTGACGAATTTGGTGACCAGGTAGCCGTCGAAGGTTTCGGTGCCACCTTCGCTGCCCATGCCGCTGTCCTTGATGCCGCCAAACGGCGTTTCGGGCAGCGCCTGGCCGAAATGGTTGATGTTGACCATGCCGGCCTCCAGGCCGTTCTGGATCTGCAGGGCGCTGCGGGTGTTGCTGGTGAAGGCGTAGGACGACAGGCCATAGGGCAGGCTGTTGGCGCGCCGCAGGGCCTCGTCCAGATCCTTGAACGGGACACAGGCGGCAATCGGACCAAAGGGTTCGGCCTGCATGATGCGGGCGTCGTCCGGGGGCGCGGCGATCACCGTTGGCGCAAAGAAGTTGCCGATGTCGCCCAGGCGTTCACCGCCGGTCTCGATGCGGGCGCCGCGCGCGGCGGCATCCTCGACGAACTCGGCCATCGCCGTCACGCGACGGGCGTGGGCCAGCGGCCCCATCCGGGTGTCGGCCTCCAGGCCCGGGCCCACCTTGATGGCTCGGCTGAGCTCGGTGAAGCGGGCCATGAAGCGATCCCAGGCCGGCTCTTGAATGAAGAAACGCGTCGGAGACACACACACCTGGCCGGCATTGCTGAACTTCATCGCCGACAGCATGGTCGCCGCGCGCTCGACGTCGGCGTCCGCGCACACGATGACCGGCGAGTGCCCCCCCAGCTCCATCGTGATGCGCTTCATGTGGCTGCCGGCCAGCGCGGCCAGTTGCTTGCCCACCGGCACCGAGCCCGTGAACGACACCTTGCGCACGATCGGCGAGGCGATCAGGTAGTCCGACACCTCGTGCGGCACACCCCACACCACGTTGAGGACGCCGGGAGGCAGGCCCGCCTCGTGGAACAGGCGCGCGATGGCCACCACGGCGCTGGGCGAATCCTCGGAACCCTTGATGATGATGGTGCAGCCCGCCCCGATGGCGGCGGCGATCTTGCGGATCGCCTGGTTGTAGGGAAAGTTCCAGGGGGTGAAGGCCGCGCACACGCCAATCGGCTCGCGCAGCACGAACTGCCGCACGTTCGGCGTGCGCGGCGGAATCACCCGACCGTAGATGCGGCGGCATTCCTCGGCGTGCCAGTCGCAGTGGTCGGCGCAGCGCGCCACCTCGCCCACGGCCTCGGCCAGCGGCTTGCCCTGGTCGAGGGTGATGTTGCGGCCAATCTCCTTGGCCCGTTCGCGACTGAGCTGGCCCACCTTGCGCAGGATGGCGCTGCGCTCCATTGGCGACACATGCCGCCACGTGGCGAAGGCGCGTTCAGCGGCCGCCAGCGCGCGGTCCAGGTCGGCGCGCGTGGCATGCGGCAGCTGCCCGATGGTGTTGCCGGTGGCGGGGTCCAGCACGGGCTGCTCGACGCGGCCGCCGCCCTGGATGAATTCGCCGTCGATGTAGAGGGCCAAGGTTTCGTACATGAAAGAGACGCTCCGAGTTCAGACCGTTGGGTTGGTGTGGTTGAGGCGAGTCAGCCAGCGGCGACCGCGGTGCCGAACTGGGTCTGCGCCGCGTCAAGCGCCTTGGCCAGCCCGTCCACCAGCTCGTCGATGTGCTGGCGTTCGCTGATCAGCGGCGGGCACAGCGCGATGCAGTTGGCGATGGCGCGCACGATGACGCCGTGTTCCATGGCCTTGTTCTGGATCCAGGCGCCGACCGCCTTGTCGGCCGCGAAGGGCGTCTTGCTGGCCTTGTCGGCCGTGATTTCGACGGCGGCCAGCAAACCCATGCCTCGCACCTGGCCGACCAGGGGGTGATGGGCCAGACCGTTCAACCGCTCGAAGAAATAGGGCGCGAGTGCTTGCACATGCTCGACGATCCTGCGCTCCTCGTAGAGCTTGATCGTCTCCAGTGCCACGGCGGCAGCCACCGGGTGAGCCGCGTAGGTCAGGCCATGGGCGAAGGCGCCCAGCTTGCGGCTGCCGGCTTTCAGGGCTTCGTGGATCTGGTCGGTGATGAGCAGGCCGGAGATCGGCTGGTAGGCCCCCGACAGGCCCTTGGCCACGGTCATCATGTCGGGCTTGAGCTTGAAGCTGTCGCTGCCGAACATCTGGCCGGTGCGACCGAACCCGCAGATCACCTCGTCGACGATGAACAGTACGTCGTATTTCTTCAGGATGGCCTGCACGCGGTCGAAGTAGCCGGCGGGCGGCACGATCACGCCGCCCGAGCCATTGATCGGCTCGGCGATGAAGGCCGCCACGGTGTCCGGGCCTTCCCTGAGAATCATCTGCTCCAGGTTGTTCGCCAGGCGCTCGGCGAACTGCGCCTCGGTTTCGTCCGGCTGGGCGAAGTGGTAGTGGCTGGGGCAGTCGGTGTGCAGCACCTGCGGGATCGGCAGGTCGAAATCACGGTGGACATGCACGAGCCCCGTCAGGCTGCCCGAAGCCACCGTGACGCCGTGGTAGCCATTGATGCGGGAGATGATCTTCTTTTTCTTCGGCCGGCCGAGCTGGTTGTTGTAGTACCAGACCAGCTTGACTGCCGCATCGTTGGCTTCGGAGCCCGAATTGGCGAACAGGACGTGGTTCAGCCCTTGCGGCGCGATCGCGGTGAGCGCTTCCGCCAGCGCGATGCCCGGCGGGTGCGAGCGGTGGTTGAACAGGTGGTAGTAGGGCAGGGTGTTGAACTGCGCCATGGCGGCGTCGACCAGGCGTTTTTCGGAAAAGCCTAGAGAGGCGCACCACAGGCCGGACATGCCTTCCAGGTAGCGCTTGCCGCTCTCATCCTCCACGTAACAGCCGTCGCCGCGCGTGATGACCACGGGCCCGCGCCTGTCGTGTGCGTCGAGGTTGGAGTAAGGATGGACGACGTGGGCGATATCCTTTTGCCAGTTGGCGCTGGGGGTGCTGCTCATTGGGGTGCCTTGCTGAGGAGGATCGGTCGGCGGACAAGTCAGGTTGGCGGTGGATCGGGCGCGTGCGCGGACTTGTCCATGAGGGGTGAAAGCGAGGCCACAGCGTACCCAGCGATTGCCGAAAGGACTTGACCGATCACGACAATCGGTCCGTGGCGCGGGCGCTGCGGCTCAAGTCGCGGTGGCGGCCTGGCGGAACGCGCGCGGACTCATCCGCGCGTGGTTGCGGAAGGCGCG